>OGTB01001376.1_pt1 | contig 16319 bp, 11 predicted proteins | sample 1553611 | NCBI WGS metagenome assembly OGTB01 (sample SAMEA2580032, study PRJEB22360) | human gut metagenome | biome: human gut; feature: human-associated habitat; material: faeces | place: Denmark | collected 2008/2010 | reverse complement strand
TCAGCAGCTTGGCCGGGCTGTGCGTCCGCCCGGGGCGGGCAGCTGCCGATGTGATCAATCTGGGGCTTTATTCGACGAATATCTCTTATCGCGATATGCAGTTCGACCGTTCGAGCAGCAATCCCGAGAATATCTTGGACAATCGTCCCAATATCGGTAACTTCAATTCCATGGAAACGTGGAATTATCCCAAAGGCGGTTCCGACCAGTACGTGACGACTTCGGTCGGCAGTAATGCCACCTGCCCGTCGCAGAATCTGGTTGACGCTTACGAGACGGTAGACGGTTCGGCTGTGGACCCGGACGATCCTTATGCGAACCGCGACCCCCGTTTCTATGAGACGATTCTCTGCAACGGCGATACGTTCAACGATGCTACCGTCGAATCGTTCGTGGGCGGCCTTGCCGGCATCAACAATACGAACTGTACGACGACGGGTTACTACCTGAAGAAGTTCGTTCAGGACAAGGTGCAGTTGCCGCAGGGTACGACCGTGCCGCACGTATGGTATCTGTTCCGTTACGGCGAAATCCTGCTCAACTATGCCGAGGCCATGTTCTACGCTCACGGTCCTAACGCCAAGATGGGATATGTGACCAACGGCGGCGACCTGTCGGCTTTGGAGGCGGTCAATCAAGTCCGTGCGCGCGACGGAGTCGATATGCCTCCTTTGACCTCGCTGGACGAAACCAAGCTGCGTAACGAGCGTCGGATCGAGCTGGCTTTCGAGGGGCATCGATTCTGGGATGTCCGTCGCTGGAAAATCGCTGAAACGACCGAGAATCAGCCGCTGATGGGCATGCGGATCATCAAGATCGGAGACCGTTTCGACTACAATGTCGTCAAGGTCGAGGATCGTACGTTCAGACCGGCGATGTATCGTTACCCGATTCCGTTTGCCGAGAAGATGCGTTATCCGTCATGGGAACAAAATGAAGGTTGGTAGAATTTCGTCTTATATTAAATGTAAATACATAGTATTATGGAAAAATTGAAATTGTTCATGATAATGCTGGTGCTCGGAGGGCTCGGACTGGTCGGATGCGATGACAACGATCCGGAAGGACCCGAGATTTCCGCGACGACTTTCGTCGCCGGTTCCGAACCGGGTACGGCAGAGCTGAGGGTTCCCGAAGGTGCCGAGGTGGTTTACCGCTTCGACATCAAGTCGGCTGCACCGATTTCCAAGATCGAAGTATGGTACCGGCCCGGTTTGGGGGCGAATATGGAGGCCCCGATGGAGGAGAAAACGATCGAACTGTACGGCGAGGTGAGCGAGTACGTCGTTTCCGACACGCTGACCTTGGACGAGGATTGCTCGTACTCGGTTTATGTCGAGGACGTCAATCGGAATTTCTCGTCGGCTCGGGTGAATCTCTATCTGGACGTAACCAAGTACAATGTCGAACTGACGGACGGAATGCCTGCGGCTACGTCGAAGACTTTCCTGTGCCTTGAGACGGGACGTACTTTCTACGTTGCCAATATCGCCAACGATCCTAAGGGAATCGACCTCGGATTTACCTATTACGAGGGCAATGACAACAAGGCCTGTCTGGTTTCTCTCGACGAGTATTACAAGACCGGTAATTACGCGATGGTGGTCAACGATCTGAATCCGGAGGTGATCTTCAAGGATGCGACGGATTTGGTGACCAAGGAGAGCGTGTTCGACGAAGTCGACAAGGCTTCCGACCTGAAGGATATCTTCGATCAGGCGAAGGATTATCCTACGGTTCTCGACTATACCGCGGGCAAGATCGCTCCGGCTTTGGAAGAGGAGGATATGATCGCTTTCCGGACTGAGGACGGACGCTACGGCGTGATGAAGGTGAAAGAGATCGACCGTAAGAACGAAGACACCTCGAACAACCAGACGATCAGTCTCGATGTGGTCGTTGAGAAAAACTAACTTATTAATGCAGATACTGTTATGATACGAATAATGAATGTCAAATTCAATGGTTTGCAAAAGGTGATGAGTCGGTTGGCGCTGCTGTTGATTGCCGTGGTCATGTTCGGCTGCAAGGACGATTTGGCCGATCCGCCCGTGATCAAGGTGTATGTGAACGGGGCCGAATACGATGCGACCGAACGGTTCACTGTGGCTACCGGAGATAGGATCAGCTATAGTTTCGAGGTCTTCGCCCATACGGGAATCGCTACCGTGAAGGAGATTCGCTATCAGGTTCTCAGCGATGAGGTCAAGGTGCCTACCGAAAGGCTGGTAGCCGGTCTTCCCGACGATCTGAACGTAACGATTTCCGGTACGATCGATGCGAAGGAGGATACCGAGATACGGCTGGTGGTAGAGGATTGGGACCACAACGAGGTTTCGAACGGCTTTACCTTTTATGTGCAGTAATCGAGTTTGAAATGGAATTCGGATGTCCGGAGGCTTCCTCCGGGGGAAGTCTCCGGACGGCCGAATGCATGAAAAATTGAAAATATGAAAAAGATTGGATTGATATTTTTTCTTTTTGCAGCCGGAGTAGGCTTTTCCTCCTGCAGCGACGACGATCCTACGCAGCTTTCTTTCGAGGATGTGTACGGCCGCCCAGGATGGGATACCGGTGTCAATGCGAATTATTTCACGTTCGATGAAACGAGGCTGAACAACGTCGAAATACAGGATCTCACGGAGGAAGAGAGCGATGACGTCGTTTTCGAGGTCAAGACGACAGGGGCGGATGCCTACTTCTTTACGAACAAGGCTCTGGCTGCGACGAAAGGGCAGGTGCTGACGTTCGAGTACAAGGTTTCGGAAACGATTACCCCGAGCGTTCAGTTGGATCAGAATAACAGCGATTCCTACACGGTGTTGCCCGATCTGGTCGCCTCTAACGATTGGCAGACCTATTCTTTCGACATGGGTCTGTTGTCCAGCACTTGGGGGAGTATCGGCTCTTCCATGAAGATCGGTTTGGGCGACAAAGCCGGCGTGACGCTGACGATTCGCAATCTGGCTGGTCGCGGGCGTACTTCCGAGGAAGCGAATTTAGCAGATATGTTTTATTTCAATTTCACTGCTGGTTTGCCGATCAATCAGATGACGTTTGAGTTACAGAATGATGGTGCGGTTAAAGGATATGGAATCTATCCGATTTACGAGTTCCAGAATGAGCAGAATTCCGGTGATGCGTGGGCTCAGTTTCTTTGTAGCAAGCAAATTACTGCGGATTACAATAAGTTGACTTTTGAATACAAGGCGACATCTGCTTTTCAGTTGCAGATTTTCTTCGTGGTAATCGGTGATGACACGATTACTACTCCTACCTGCGATCCTTCCGATGAATGGAAGAGAGTGACATTTGATTTTTCAGGAAGCGTTCCAGGTATTTTTGACAAATATCAAAATGGGGCTCCTACAGGCGCTGGCGCTGGCAAGGTAGGTCAGATTATGCGTCTTGATATTGATGGGCATGGTGACGGATCTCCGATCTATCTCCGCGGATTCGGTCTTTCCAGATAAGCCTTACGGTTTTCTTTAGCAAAAAACGTCACGGTCCGCTCGGAACGTGACGTTTTTTGCAATTACCGGACGAGGAGGTCCGGTCGGAGTAGGGGAACTTTCCGATTGTCCGATCGAGGGGGAACGCTCTTGCCGGGACCGTTTCGGTTCGGAACATCGGCATCGGAAGTTTACGATTCTTTCCTTTCTCCGGGCAGACGACAGAAACCGGCTGCCATATGCTGACACTAACTTTGATATCGCCGGTACTATCACCGACCTTTTAACACTAACCTTTAACACGAACCTGTTATGAAAAGAAACCTGTTGGTAATTTGCGCGTCGACCGCTCTTTTGACAGCGGGACTGACGTCATGTTCCGATTCTGCCGGCCGGGAGCCCGATGCGGCTCTGTGGCAGGAAGATTTCCGTTATCAGCCTGTTGCGGCGAGGCCTCAGCTCGAAGTGGTCTATACCGATTCCTCGCGCACGGCTTTTGAAATACTTGCCGAAGAGTATCATCTGATAGGACAGTTGCGCGCGCCTCATTTGCTGCAGAACAAGGCCGACGGAACTCCTTGGCTTTGGTTCGAGATGGAGGACGCGTCCGGCACTCGATATTCGACGCGGAACTATCGAGGCGAGACGCGCATCAATCTGTATCGCCGGGGACCGTACTATTGCGAGATACATTGGTTCGACGTGCATCTGGCTACGGATAAGAAGGATACGGCTGCGCTGCGCGGCGACTTGACGCTGTATTGTTATCCCGAGAAGATACTGGCTGACATTACCTGGCACGGATCGGGGCGCTTCGTTCCCGCTTCGATGGAGGTAAAGGGGCTCGTCGAGCGGAAATACGACGGGTTCAAGCCTTTTGCGAAAGGTACGATCCAGAGCTACTCGTTCCCGATATTCGGAGAGTCGGAACCGTTGCCGGCCGATGCTTTCCGCCTGTTGGCGGGACGTAATCCGGTGCGGTATGACCGCAAGCGCGGCTGCTATATTCTGGGCAGTCACACGGACGGCGGCTTCCAAAAGAAACTTTACGACGAGCCGAATTTTTACGAGACGGTCACTTTCCGTGTGAACAACGACAGCCTGAAGCGGAAGATCTATGTCTGCCACGAGTCGTCCGACGGAGGAGAAATCACCGAGGGAGGTATGCTGCTCGATCGCGAAGGGCATCCGATGCCGATCGTCGTGCAGGTTTCAAAGAACTTTGCCGGCGAGAAAGAGGAGGCTTTCTATAATCCGACCGACCAGCCTTTCAGCGAAACGATTTTTCCGCTTTATCTCGAGCCGGGCGAGAGCCATACGCTAACGAGCCTGCACCTGTTCCAGAACTGGGGACGGCACATGACCAAGCATTGGTCGTCGCTCGGAGCATGGATGGACTATTTTCACAGCTCGACCGGCGTGACCGAGACGACCTGTTACGTGCCGTTCAAGTTTGCCGGATTGGGAGGCGTGACGATCGCCGATTTCCGCGCCATGAGTCAGGAATGCTTTTGGGTAGACCAGCCTCAGCACGACAATCTGGCCGGACACAGCTTCCTGTCCTATTACGACGGCAAGGACTGGATTCATCCGGTCTATACGGGAACCGTTTATCGCAGTACGGGGCCCAACTGGTACGATATAGGTCTGCGCTATTTGACTTCCGACGGCAAGATCAAAGTGACGGCCGACATTTTCGAGACGCCTCAGAACGACGAGCTCCGCAGTTATTTCAAGGTTCGCTACGAGGTGCTCCAGCCGCTGGAAATCGCCGATGCCCGCGCGAATTGCCGCTTCTTGACTATCGCGTCGATTATTCAGGGGCTGCGTTTCGACCGCTTTGCGGCGACCGGTGTCGACGAGATCAGGCTCGATCCGAGCAAAAAGCCTTTCCCCGTGAAAGGAGTCGCATTGCCCGAGGAAAATTTCTTTATCGCGGAGTACGGCGATTCGCTGAACAAAAGAGGATCGAATGCGATTATCGTAAAGAGATTCAGCGCAGGGGGACTCAAGCCGGCCGCTACGGTTCAATTGGGTGGTTATAAGAATGTCTTCGAGCAGGATGCTGCGAAAGACACGCGCATGTGTCTGGTGCCCGATACGGACGACCTGAAGCTGAAAGCGGGCGACGTCATCGAGATCGAGGGCTATTGGTTGCCCTATGGAGCTACGTTCGACACGAAGAGCCCCGAAATGGTCGTGCGCTACGATGCAGAGGGAGCTATGCACGTGGTGTCGGTCGAGCAGGGCGAGAAGGTGAGCGATCTGCCGATTGTGGTCAGGGCCGAGAACAACGGAGCGTTGTTCACCGTGGCCGGTGGCAAGAACCTGATTCCCGTTGTGGTCAAAGGGTTGACCCAATGGCGCATGCCTCGCATATTCGTTCGTGAGGGAGACGCGTGGAGACCTCTCTATCATTCGCGCAACAACGCTCTGGATGGCTATCAGGTATTCTGCGACGAGGACGGAACGTTCGGAGCCGTTTTCCTCGTTTCGGCCTCTGAGGAGCCGCAACAGTTGAAAGTGACGGTAGGGGAGAGCCTCCGTATGCCGGGTAAGATCGAGTTGAGCCAGATCGAGTATAAGGGTGCTCCCGTCGGAAGCGCCGTGCAGATCGCGACGCCCGCAGGAGATGTCGTACTGACGATTCCGCAACCTACGATGTATGCTGTCGGAGACGAGCGTTTCACGCCGCAATGGAGCCTCAGCGAAGGCAACTCGCTGTGGTTCAAACAGCAATTTGCAGAGTGGGAGAGAGGCGGCCGCCTAAGCCCCAACGAAGACGACATCGATCTGGAATATTGGTGGCAGAACTACGAGCCGGATTACAGCCATTCTTCGCCGGAGTATACGATCGACTTGAGCGGAACGGCGTTCGAAGGTGCTCGTCCGGAGGCTTTGGTCGACGGAGAATGGGCCGAAGTGGAGGACAGCTTGGCCGGTTCCGTAAGGGCTGTGGCGGTCCGTTCGTCCGACGGAAAGCATGCTTTGGCCTTGGTTTTCCTCAATGCCGAAGGAGCTTTCCATAGGGGAGAGAGCATGGGACTGATTTTGAAGCCTGTCGATGCTCCTACGAAAAAGCGTTACCATGTCCGGGGCAAAGTGTATGTGACCGATGCGGATATGAATACCTTGAAAAAGCGGATTCTTTCCGAATTGTAGGTCGAGGGTAACCGGTTATTCTCGATATGAAAGTTATGTTATCAGCGCTTCAGCTTGACATAAGCGAGGCGTTTCGATAGCCCGGGATCGGGTAACGGTCTCGCGAGAGTAAGTAAGAAGGACGTCCGTCGGGCGTCCTTCTTGTTTGCCGGGTGCTCGTCGGAAACCGCGCGATACAGGCGACATATGTTTGTTTTGGGCTGTCGTCCGATAAAAAATGGGATAGGATAAATCGGCTTTCGGGGACTCCCGTATCTCCCCCGTGCACGGTATGATGACCGGTAAATACAGCCAATAATGCTCCTAAGGCTCGCTTGTCTGGTCGGGCCCTCACTGAATCGAGGGACTGTTCGTGCTGCGAAATCGGGTCGTGTCGGTTTTCGGGTTCGAGAACTGCGGCGGCATATGGGGGCTGTCGGGTGCGGCGGAAAATGGGAGCCGGGAGAACGGGCCGAATATTCGTGATGTTCGCCCTGTTCGGCGGATGAGATCGTGCTCGGCGACAACGATCGGCATTTCGAATAGGGTAATAGGGTTTCGCTGCTCCGTAGGACGAGCTACGTGCTTTTATTGGAAATTCGTCCGGCGTTTCTTCGACAGGGCAAGGTATCGGCTCCGTCGTAAATCCCTGTAACGACCGTTTGCAGCGCAGCGTATGAGGCGAGTCGTTATACCCGTTTGTGGCGGGCGGCCTTGACCATTCTTGCCCGCGAATCGAACGGGAAACGGTCTATATCAGCTCGCTCAATGCCGTAAGCCGAACGCATCGATGTTGGGTATGAGCTGCGTCTCCTCGGAGCAGTCTGAACTGAAATATCGTTCGACTCAAGGTTTCTATTGTTGCAGTGCGTCGGAGTGTGAGCGTTATTATCATGATTTGAGATAGTAGTGTAGACCTCGTCGATCTGAAATTCTGTTTTGGTTGAGAATGTTTGCAGGCAATTGCTTGTTATAGGAGAAGCGAAAAGCACTATTATTTAACATAATACTAATTATAATTCACTGCATAAACTTGCAGGATTCAGATTATAATACACTGTAAATAGGACTATTGTATGAATCTTAGTTTGCCTGTTTCTGTGATTTCTTTTAGTCTTGAAGCTTTCTTAATGAAAGCACTGAACGACGGTCGTAGAGAAAAGGTATTTTCTTTACGGAGACATGACTTTTAGCAATTTTGTTCTTGGATTCCTTCCGTAAAATCGACAACGCCTCTTGCTATTATGTTAAATTCATACGAATCATTTCGGACGATAGCATATGCAGCTTTTATCCTTCATGAGAAGGATGATTCGATCTATTTCCGATTCCGGAACTTCATCGATATCCGCATGAACGGATGGTATCGAGGCCGTGTAATTTTCCTTTGCCGGATCTTGGACATCGGAGGCCGGGAGGAATTTTTCTGGAGCGTCATGTTGTTGCGAACGGATCGCGGTCGTAGTATCCGAGAAAAGATTCAGATCGGTTTCCGGTTCAGGAATTTCTGTCGACCGAACGGCAGAAGGTATCTCGGGACGATAAACCGGTCCTTTGCCGAGAATAATCCAATCCGGGTTGAGTTTCGGAAAACGCAGCAATAGCTTTTCGATGAATTCGAAACTGGGTTTGTTTCTGCCTCCGAGAATATGGGAAATATTCGACGGCTGAACACCCAGAATTTCCGCCAGTCTGGAAGAAGTCAGCCTTTCCATTTCGATGAATTTCGACAGCCTTTCGCGCATTTTTCGATTTTTTACAAAGTTAAATAAATTTGCTCAAATCCTCCGTATGCAGATTACAAAAATATACGACAAAAATCACAAATAGCTTTTTACAATTGTAATAGCCAATGAAATATTGATACATATCGATAATCAAAAAGAGAAATAATATGTTTTAATACTTTAGATTGTATATATTATACATCTGATTATCAGTGTTGAATATTGCAATATGAAGTTGTTTCGATATGAATTTTTAGTATTATCTGATAATCCTGATATTTCAACATGTATTTAACTTTAATTAATACTGTATATATGTCTTATTTATAGCGTTTTTATATTTATATGTTAAATCGTTTATCACTCGTTGTGCAGGCGATATTTTCTTTCCTTGAAAGCGGATAGTACAAATGTAAATAGACGTAAGCAAATACAATAACCACATGTTGCTCAATATTTTTGTAACCATAAAAACGGGGTTACATATGTAATGTATACAAATGTAATGTATATGATTGGAAAAATCGTTCGTATGTAATTATTTTGCGTTATCTCCTACCCTCCTTCGCTTGAGCGATTCGGCGGTTTTTTCGTACGCATCAATTATGTTAAATAAAAAAAAGGCGCCCAAAGCGCCTTTTATATGTGTTATAGTTATTTGATTATAAGCTGATTGTATCGGCTATCGCTCGAAATTCTTCGGGGGATAGTTTGAGCTTTTCTTTGTGGAAATCCACGTCTTTTTCGTCTTGAATCGGGATCAGGTGGATGTGGGCATGCGGAACTTCGAGGCCGAGTACGACGACCGCCACCCTTTTGCATTCTATTTTCTCTTTCAGTTTTCGCGCAATTCGCTTGGCAAAGACGATCATATCGGCCAGCGTGCGGTCGTCCAGATCGAACAGGTAGTCCGTCTCTTGCTTGGGAACGACCAGCGTGTGCCCCTTGGTTAGTGGATTGATGTCCAGAAAGGCGAAGAACCTTTCATCCTCGGCTACCTTGTAGCTCGGGATTTCTCCTCGGACGATTCGGGTAAAGATGGTTGCCATGGTTTCGTAGCGGTAGTTTTATATTCGAGGGATCAAACCAATCCCATTTCCTTTTTGATCGATTCGATCTTGCCGTCGAGCTCGGCTTGTACCTCGCCGAAGCGGGCCGTATCGTTCAACTCGGCACGTACGCCGAAATAGAACTTTATTTTCGGTTCCGTACCCGATGGCCGGATCGATACGACCGTCGAATCGGCCGTCGTGAATTGGAGTACGTTCGACCGTTCCATGTCGATCGGTGTTTTGCTGCCGTTGGTGAGATCGAGCGCCTCGCCGCTCAGGTAGTCCTTGATGGCGATTATCGGAGAGCCTCCGAGGCTCCGAGGAGGATCCGACCGGTAGTCGCTCATCATTTTAGCGATTTCCTCCTGTCCTTCCTTTCCCTTGCGGACTACCGAGACCAAAGCCTCGCGGAAAAAGCCGTAGCGCACATACATCTCTTTGAGCAGTTCGTACAGCGTCATGTCCTGCGACTTAGCCCATGCGGCGGCTTCGGCGGCCAGTGAGCAGGCGCTGACCGCGTCCTTGTCTCGTACGAAATCCTCGGCCAGAAAGCCGAAGCTCTCCTCTCCTCCGCAGATGTATTGCATCGTCTGCTCGTGGTTGCGCATGACGGTAGCGATGTATTTGAAGCCCGTGAGGCAATCGAAGTGCCTTACTCCGAACGATTCGGCGATGCGGGCGACCAGCTCGGTGGTTACGATCGTTTTGACGATGTATTCTTTGCCTCGGAGCCGTCCCAGCTCGCTCCAGCGCTTGACGATGTAATAGACCAGCAGCGAACAGGTCTGGTTGCCGTTCAGCAACACGTACTGACCGTTCTCGTCCCGGAGCGCCATGCCGATGCGGTCGGCATCGGGGTCGGTCGCCAGCACGACTTCGGCCTTTTCGCTCTCGGCCAGCTCGATCGCCATTTTCATGGCCGAGCGTTCCTCCGGATTCGGGGACTCGACTGTCGGGAAATTGCCGTCCGGGATATTCTGTTCCTTGACGGTCAGGATGTTCGTAAAACCGTATTTCCGTAGCGACTCGGGGACAAGGATCACTCCGGTTCCGTGCAGCGGCGTATAGACGATCTTCATGTCGTGGTAGCGTTCGACGGCATCGGGCGACAGCGACAGTCCGTGAACGGCTTCCAGATAGATTTGGTCGAACGTCTCGTCCAGAATTTCGATGTTTTCGCTTCGGTCGCCTTTCCATATCATGACTTGGTCGGGCGACGTGATTTTCTGCACTTCGGCGATGATGTTGCGGTCGTGCGGGGCCGTTACCTGCGAACCGTCCGTCCAATAGGCCTTGTAGCCGTTGTACTCCTTGGGATTGTGCGAAGCGGTGACCACTACGCCGCTGTGGCAATGGAGATGACGTATCGCGAAGCTCAGCTCCGGGGTCGGCCTCAGCGAGTCGAACAGGGAAACCTTGAAGCCGTTGGCCGCGAAAATGTCCGCCACCCGTTCGGCGAAAAGGCGGCTGTTGTTGCGGCTGTCATGGCCGACGGCCACGCGGATCGGTTCGTCGGGGAAAGCCTTTTTCAAGTAGTTCGACAATCCCTGAGTGGCCATGCCGACCGTGTAGACGTTCATCCGGTTCGTGCCGACTCCCATGATTCCCCGCAGGCCGCCCGTGCCGAACTCCAGATCTTTATAAAAACTTTCGGTAAGCTCTTTAGGATCGTTGTCTATCAGTTGTTTAACTTTTTTTCTTGTTTCTTCGTCATAACTGTCGGACAGCCATTTTTCGGCTCTTTCTTTAACAATTAAATCCAGATTCTCGCTCATGATTTCATTTGTTTTATTTATACCGAACTTCCGCTTGGTTGAAAAAAACTATAAACAAAGATAATGCTAATTTTTTGAATACTCTATATCAAAAGGTTAAAATCGGACCTATTCGGAACCCTTATTCTTCTATATAAATATTTGCCAAACAAACAACCTCGGGGCGATGTTTTTTTTGTAATTTTATTTACAATTTTGTCTTGCGAAACAGTAAGAAATTCATGATAATCAATAACCAAACATATGGAGATGTGTGGCAAAGCTGTCTGAGCCGCATTCGCGAGCATACCTCGGACGAGGAGTTCGCCAAGTGGTTCAAGCCGATCGTTCCGCTCGATTTCGACGGAGTGACGCTGAAGCTCAAAGTGCCCAACGAGAGTTACGTATATCATATCGAAAAGCACTTCATCCCGCTGCTCAAACCCATTATTCATCAGCTTTTCGGGCTCAAGACCAAGTTGCGATACGCCGTGCCCAAGACGGAGCCGGCCGCCGTCACGGTCGTGGGCGATGCCGATATGACGGCGATCAACAAGTTCGTCGCGCAGTCCGATACGACGAATATAAAGAATCCGTTTGTCATTCCGGGCATACGGCGTTTGGTGATCGATCCTCAGCTCAATCCCAATTATACGTTCGATACCTTTGTCGAAGGCGCGTGCAACCGTCTTTGCCGTTCGGCCGGGCTGGCCGTGGCCGTCGATCCGGGGCGGACGCCTTTCAATCCCTTATATATATACGGCGATTCGGGCCTAGGGAAAACGCATATCGCGCAGGCTATCGGCATGGAGGTCAAGCAGCGTAAGCCGCAGCTGCAGGTGCTGTACGTGTCGATGAACAAGTTTCAGGCGCAGTTTCAGAATGCGGCGATCAAGGGCGAGCTGAACGATTTCATCCATTTCTATCAGATGCTCGACGTGCTGATTATCGACGATATACAGGAGTTGGCCGGTAAGGACAAGACGCAAAACGCCTTTTTCAACATATTCAATCATCTGCACCTGTCGAACAAGCAGCTCGTAATGACCTCCGACAAGCCGCCCGTCGAACTGAAAGACATCGAGCAGCGGCTGATCACTCGCTTCAAGTGGGGGCTTTCGACGCAGTTGCTGTTGCCGGATTTCGAGACGAAGGTCAAGATCGTACAGGGCAAGGCCCGGAAGCTGGGGGCCGAGGTGCCTCAGGAGGTAATCGAGTTCTTGGCGGAGAATATCAATGCCAATGTGCGGGAAATCGAAGGCGCGCTGTCGTCGCTGGTGGCGAACGCCTCGTTTCTCGGCAAGAAGATTACGATCACGTTGGCCAAGGAGATTCTGAAGGTGTATGTGCAGTTCAACCGGCGCGAGATTACGATCGATCATATTAAGAAGGTGGTCTGCGAGCATATGGGACTCGATACGGAGACGTTCAACTCGCCGAAGCGGACGCGCGAAATCGCGCAGGCGCGCCAGATCGCGATGTATCTGAGCAAGCAACACACCAAGGCTCCTCTGACGGCGATCGGAGCGGCGATCGGAGGCAAGAATCACGCGACGGTGCTTCATGCCTGCAAGGCCATTTCCAATCTGATGGAGACCGACAAGCTTTTCCGCTATCAGGTCGAGGAGATCGAGAAGAAAGTGCTCGCTCGGTAGCGCGGTATGCGTGCATGTTCTTTCCTGCGGGGAGGCGGTGGAATTTCACGAAAACGGAAAAGTTTTTCTGGCGTTATATTTGACCGGGAAAACTTTTTAAGTTTTGGTAAAAAGCGTATATTTACCTCTTGTCCGCCGGAATCCTTTTTCCGGCGGCAACCATGTAACCAAGCGACGATTTATGGAAAAGCTCAAAGCGGGGAGTCCGGCGCCTGCGTTCGAGGCGACGGATCAGGACGGAAACAAAAGGACGCTGGCCGATTACGCCGGCCGTAAGCTGATTCTTTATTTTTATCCGAAAGACAATACGCCGGGCTGTACGGCCGAGGCATGCAGTCTGCGCGACGGCCGCGACGAGTTGCGCGAGATGGGCTTCGAAGTCGTGGGCGTAAGTCCCGACAGCGAGAAATCGCATCGGGGATTTATCGAAAAGCAGGGGCTGAACTTCACGCTGCTTTCCGATCCCGACAAGGTCGTTGCGAAAGCCTACGGCGTTTGGGGCGAAAAGAAGTTCATGGGGCGTACGTTCATGGGTATTTTGCGCACGACGTTCGTCATCGACGAGAAGGGCATGATCGAGAGGGTGCTCGATAAGGTTCGGACCAAGGACCATTTCGAGCAGATCGTCGAGGCTTATAAATGAGAATGTTCGGGACCGGCGCGCTTGTCCCGAACCCGAAAAAGGCGCTTGCCGGCTACGTTCGGCTGAAAACGGGAAGGAGGAGCGGAGGAAGGCGTTTGCGGAAGCGGGAGGACGCTCCTTCGATCGGAATACTGACACACAACTGAATAAATAAAGAACGCTATAGCTATGACAGAAAAAGCACAGATTAATCCGGAGAAGCTCAAAGTGCTGAGCGCCGTAATGGACAAGATCGAAAAGGACTTCGGCAAGGGTGCGATCATGAAGATGAGCAGCAAGAAGGTCGACGAGGTCCCGGTTATTCCGTCGGGATCGATTACGATCGATCAGGCGCTCGGCATCGGAGGCTACCCCAAGGGCCGGGTGATCGAGATATTCGGTCCCGAGTCTTCGGGCAAGACGACGCTCGCGATTCATGCGATCGCCGAGGCGCAGAAAGCGGGCGGCATCGCTGCCTTTATCGATGCCGAGCATGCGTTCGACAGCGCGTATGCCCGGAAACTGGGCGTGGACATCGATGAGTTGCTTATTTCGCAGCCCGACAACGGCGAACAGGCGCTCGAGATTGCCGACCATTTGATCCGTTCGAGCGCGATCGATATCGTCGTGATCGACTCCGTAGCCGCGCTGACGCCCAAGGCCGAGATGGACGAATCGAAAACGGGGCCTTCAGACCCGGCAAATGTCTTAAGCGCTGCGCAAACTGACTGCCGGTATCGGTAAAACCCGCACGATCCGCATTTTCATCGACTGACTGCCGTTAGGCCGAATATCGAGGGCGTTGCGATGGCTCGGCGGCTCGTCTTGCCGTTCGATGACCGGCAGACGTTTTACCGTGCCGGCTGAGGGCGGTACGCTGTTTCCTGCGGTCCGGCAGGCTGGGAATATCCGTTTCCGGCAGTCCGGAACATGCTGTCGTCCCGAAATATTTTCAGAAAAGCGGAATGCTTCGGACGCTTTGCGTCCGGTTGGGCATTTCCGTTCGCGTTCCGGGTTGCGATCGGGTGAAACGGGGAGCCATGCCGGCCTGCGCGGGCGTTATTCTTATCCGACGTTTTCCACTTGTTTCAGTTCGACATACCACAGATAGCCTCTGACCGTCCGGTAGCCCATTCGCCCGAGCAGTCGCATGTACTCCTCGACTTGACGGGTATGCCGGTTGTGTTTTTTGAGACCGAACTTGTAGTCGATGACAACGGCTTCCGCTCCTTTGGTCAGCACGCGGTCGGGCCGGCGGGTCGATCGCTCGCCCGGGACGACGATGTCGTGTTCGTTGCGCACGACGCTCCAGCTGCCGTCGAACCACGATGCGACGATCGGATCGGAAAAGGCCTCGGACAGCAGTTCCCGGATTTTTCCCGCTTCGTTTCGCGATACGGCTCCTTCGGCCAGCATGGCTTCGAGCTGCCGGTCGATCTGCGGTTTGTCGGCCGCGTTCTCGAGCAGTTTGTGCATCAGAATGCCGTAGTTGCGCGGAGAGAGTGGCGCGTGAGCGTCTCCGTCCTCGAAATAGCGTTGCGAGTCGAGCCGGAATCTCAGCCGCGCACCGATTCGCCGGGTAGGATAGGAGGCGACGGGTTCCGGCTCCCGATGCTCCGTATGCAACGGCCGTTCCGGAGTTCCGAAGCGAAAAAAGCGTCCCGCATCGTCTTGGACGACGCTTCCCCTCGTTTCGCCGATTGCGGCGCTTCCGTCGTCCGCGCATTGGATCGCGCTCATGACCAGGCTGCCGATCCGCTGCGTCTCTTTGCCGCCTCGGGGAATCTGGATGTGCAGTTCCTGCTCGGCCCTCGTCGCGGCCACGTAGAATAGGTTGATGTTGTCGATGTGCGAGAAGACCGTTTCGGTATAGAATTCCTCGGCGAAGGCGGACTCTCCGATCAGTTTGCTCCAGCCCAGCGGCATGTGTTTCAGCGAGTCGAACGGCTTTTCGTCGGTCCTGCCCCAGATCAGGCTGCCTGTTTTGGGTTGCAGGCTCCAGTCGCAGTCGGGGAGGACGACCGCTTTGTACTGCAATCCCTTGGCCTTGTGGATCGTGATGACCGTAATGGCGTTGCGGTTGCGGGGAAGGCTGATCGACTGGGCGGCTCCCGTCTCGTCCCACCATTTGAGGAACAGCGGCAAGTCGGCGATTCTCGACGTGCTGAAGGCGTGTACCTGCTCTTGCATGGCCTGAATGTAGGCGATGTCCCGGACTTTCTCGTTCAGACGGTAGTGCAGGACCGTTTCTTCGAATGCCTCCTCGATCGACATCAGGCCGAGCGATTCGATGAATGCCTGCTCGCTTTCGGTCAGCGGCTGCTCGACCGGATTTCCCAGATAGAGATTGTATACGAGCCGCCCACCGCGCGTGCCCGGCCCGTCGCTGCCGGCGGCGAGCCGGAATACGGAGGCGATGAATCCGGCCGTGTCGCTGTGGCCGATCTGAAGCGCTTCCTGCGTTACGACGTCATAGCAGTAGGGAGATTCCGGATGAGTCGATTTGTAGTCGAGCAGCTGTTGCGCTACGGCCGCGCCCTGCGGATTGGTCCGCACGAGTACGGCGATGTCTCCGGCTGCGAAGCCCCGGCTTTGCAAATCTTCGACCGTGCGGATCAACAGCGGCGCTCGCCCTTCTCGTATTCTCGTACGGTCACGTATCCCGCTTCGCGCGTTTTGCTGCACCGTTGCCTTTGGTCTCGGTATGCTTCCGAGAGCATGTCGCTCAGCTCGTCGCGCCGCCCGGGCGAAAGACGGCCGTTTTCGGCCGCTTCTTGTATCATCCGGTTCAGGCGGTCGTTGTCGAGCTGCACGCATGCTTCGATCAGGCTGTTGTTGAACTCGACGACCGTCTTTTCGCTTCGGTAGTTCGTGTCGAGCGACGCGGTCCGCGTGTCTTTGAACCGCGAGGCGACC
>OGTB01001361.1_pt1 | contig 16401 bp, 15 predicted proteins | sample 1553611 | NCBI WGS metagenome assembly OGTB01 (sample SAMEA2580032, study PRJEB22360) | human gut metagenome | biome: human gut; feature: human-associated habitat; material: faeces | place: Denmark | collected 2008/2010 | reverse complement strand
CAGGGGCGCCGCCCCTGCACCCTGCAAGGGGCATTGCCCCTTGACCCTTTTTTTGTCCCCAGGCTTGGTCGCGTTACCCTACAATCTTTTTCCGCTGATTATTCGCAGGGCGTGCCGTCCATGCCGCCTTCATTCAGTCCCGTCAGGCGGACGCGAACAAATTCCCCCTGCCGTCCATTGTAGCCCTCCGGCAGTGTCACCGCGATATACTCCGGCGTATAGCCCGTCCAATGACCATTCACCGGCTCTTCCAGCAGCACCTCCGCCACCTCATTGACCCACTGCTCCCGGTACAGCCTTGCCATCTCGTCGCCCGCGGCAATCAGCAGGCGCGCGCGGCGTTCCTTCTCGGCGTTTGAGAGCTGTCCCGGCATCACGGCGGCTTTTGTGCCTTCGCGCTGGGAGTAGGGGAAAACGTGAATCTTGGCATAGCGGGCTTCGCGGATGAAATCGCGCGTTTCCTCGAACTCGGCTTCCGTTTCGCCGGGGAAGCCAGTCAATACATCCGTTGTGAACGCTGCCATCGGGTAGACGGCGCGCAGGTTTTCCATCGCCTGCCGATACATGCGCATGTTGTAGCGGCGCGCCATCCGCTGCAAAACGGTGTCGCTGCCGGATTGCAGGGCGAGGTGGAACTGCGGGCAGACCTTGTCCATTGTGCGGAGGGCTTGCGCGAATTCTACCGTCGCGACGGTCGGCTCAAGGCTGCCAAGGCGGATGCGGCGCACGCCCGGCACATCCTGCACGGCGCGAATCGCGTCCAGCAGCGTCTGACGGGGTGTGAAGTCCCGCCCGTAGCTGGTAAGATGGATGCCTGTCAGCACCAGCTCGGTGAATCCGGCTTGTGCCAGACGTTCGGCTTCGGCACGGATTTCATCCACCGGACGGGAGCGAATCGGCCCGCGCACGCTGGGGATGATGCAGTAGGTGCAGTGGTTGTTGCAGCCCTCCTGAATTTTGAGCGTCGCACGGGTGTGTTCCTCCTGCGAGGTGATGGTCAGCGGCTCGAAGGGGGTCGTGGCGTTCAGCTCGTTGACGGCGTTGATGGATGTGTTCTCCCGCAGCGCCTTTTCCAGCAGTTCGACGACTTCGCCGCGGTGCTGTGTGCCGATGACGAGGCGCGCGCCGGTTTCAAGCAGATCCTCCGGCTTGCGCTGCGCCAGACAGCCCGCCAGAATCAGCGCGCTGTCCGGATGTTCGCGGCGCAGGCGGCGCGCCAATTGCAGGGATTTCTTGTCGCCCGTGCCGGTCACGGTGCAGGTGTTGATGACGTAAACATCCGCGTCCGCGTCGAACGGGACGATTTCATAGCCGGCGGCGCGGAATTTCTCCAGCATCGCCTGTGTGTCGTATTGGTTGACCTTGCACCCAAGAGTGTGGAAGGCAGCAGTTTTCATGGTTTCACTCCAATTCACCGTATAGGCAGAACAAGGCGCTTAAGGCGCAAAGTCCTGCGGTTTCGGTGCGTAAAATGCGCGGGCCGAGCGTCACGCTTTGGCAGCCGCAATCTTTCATCCGGGCGATTTCGTCCGCACTCATGCCGCCTTCAGGCCCGATGACAATTGCGAGGTCGCGGATTTCCGGATGCTCCCGGTGGAAGGCGGTCAGGCTGTACCCGCGCGCGTCCTCCCACGGGACGATGGCGGCTTCGTGCGTTTTCAGCGCTGCCAGCAGGGCGGGGAAAGCAATCGGCGCATCCACCGCCATCATCTGGCAGCGCCCGGACTGCTTGCAGGCCTCGCGGGCGATTTTCTGCCAGCGCTCCTGCTTCTTCGCGCCGTCCTTGGCGCTGAGCTGCACGACGCAGCGGCTCATGGCGACCGGGACGACCCGCGCTGCGCCCAGCTCCACCGCCTTTTGCACAATCAGCTCCATCTTCTCCGCTTTCGGCAAGCCCTGATAAAGCGTGATGCGCAATTTCGCCTCGGTGGAGGGCAGTTCGCTTATCAAGCGCGCCGTCACGCCCTCCGCTGTCATTTCCGCAATCTCGGCGGAAAAGCGACGACCGTCCAGGAACAGCTCTGCCGCGTCGCCCGGCTGCATCCGCAGCACACGGGAGGCATGACGCGCGTCCTCCTCCGACAGCGTGACAAGGCTGCCGATTTCACCCAGCCCGTCAGCATAAAAGCGGTGCATTACTTCTTCCTCCGGGACAGCATGGCGACCCACTCGCCCTTGCGCTTCGTTTCCAGAATCGTGTAATCGGCGGCGGTCAGCGCGTTCACCACGTCCTGTTCGCGTTCCTTGATGATGCCGGAGCAGATGAACAGCCCGCCGGGGACGATGTGATCCACCAGCGGCTGCGCGAACATGCAGATGACGTCGGCGATGATGTTCGCCACGCACAGGTCGCACACGCCGTCGCTGCTTGCCAGCAGATTGCCCTCCACCGCGCGGACGCGGTCGGACAGGTGGTTGTGCTCAATGTTCTCCTTCGCCACGCGCACCGCCACGGGGTCAATGTCGATGGCAAGCACGTCCTTCGCGCCGAGCATCGCCGCGCCGATGGCGAGGATGCCGCTGCCCGTGCCGACGTCGATGACCGATTCGCCGCCGTGTATCGCGTCCTCCAGCAGCTCCAGGCACATCGAGGTCGTCTCGTGCGTGCCGGAGCCGAACGCCATGCCGGGGTCAATCTCGATGATGCGGTCGCCGGGCTGCGGTTCGTAATGTTCCCACGTCGGCTTCACCACCAGCGAACGCCCCGCCTTGAACGGCTTGTAGAACTTCTTCCACACCTCCGCCCAGTCCTCATCACGAACATTCAGCGTCGAAATTTCCAGCGTGCCGAGGTCAAGCCCCAAATCCATGTGATGCAGTTCGTCGCAGCGGCTGCGCAGCGCCTGCATCCGGTCTGCGAAGGAACTGTCCGGCGTGAACCACGCGTGCACCAGCACATCCTCCGGCATGGAGGCAATCAGATTCGGGTCGATAATCTCCCAGTAGCCATTGGGCTTGTCAGGGTCGGGAATATCCGCGCGATCCTCTACCATCGTGCCGGTCGCGCCCTCCGCCATCAGCGCCTCGGACACAATGTCCGCGCCTGCCGTGGTGGTATGAATCGTCAATTCAATCCAGTCCATATGTGTACCTTCCTTATAAAGAAAATTCCATCTTGATTATATAGCAAAACCCTGCCGAAATCAACCCGGCAGGGTAAAGGAGATGAAAAACTGTGGCGGAAAGTGCTGGAAAGGGGGAAAATTCCGTGATTCCCCCTGCAACAACAAAAGTCAACGATGGGAGTGTGCACCCGAAGGGGTGGAGGGGGCGATCGGAAAGCCCCCTCCTCGCCTCCGCAGAGGCGAAATCCCTGCGCATGAAGCAGAATCTTCTACGCAGAAAGCGCGAATCAATCAGTCGTAGAACGATTCCATCCCATCCAGCAGATGCCCCTCGCGCACATCGCGGGTGGTGGTGTACATCCGCCGCGTCAGCACCGTGCCGCCGCGGTAGTATAGGCAGATGAACGGGCAGTCCTTCGCAAACTGCTCCTGAATGTCGTACAGCACGGATTGGTAATCCGCCTGCGTGACCTGCGTGCGCAGCTTCTTGAACAGCGCATCCATCGTCGTCGAGCGGTAGGCGACGTAGTTGCAGGTGTTGCCGCTCATCAGCAGAAAGCCAGGGTCGGGGCAGACGTCCATGGCGAAGGAAACCAGCGCAATGTGGAAGTTGCCCGCTTTCAGGCGCTCCTGCATTGTGCTGTACGACACCGTCTCCACCGTCGCCTTGATGCCGATTTGCCCCAGCATGTCGGCAATCATGTTCGCCGCCTGCACGCGCACGCTGTTGTCCGGCTCTTCGTAGGTGATGATGTTGTAGGTGAGGTCAGTGGCTTCGTTGTTCTTGTTGGGCTTGTCCACATAGCCGCTGCCATCGGTGTCGTACCAGCCGTCCTCCTCCAGCAGCTGCCGCGCCTTGTTCAAATCAACTTGGAAGTAGGAGGACAAGTTCGAGTTGTACATCCACGTTCCCTGAATCATGGGCGTGTTCGTCCGGTCAACCATGCTCATGTAGACGGACTGGACGATGGAATCAATGTTGATGCAGGAGCGAATCGCCGTGCGCATGTTGTTTGTCATCGAGCCGAGATAGTTGTTCAGCAGCAGGCACTCCAGCTGATTCGTGCGGTAGGTGATGGCGAGCGTGTTGGTGGAGGATTTGTACTGCGCAATGGACAATGAACGGGAAAATATGGCATCGACGTTGGAATACTGGTACGCATTTACCACGTCGGCGTCCTTGCCGTACAGGTCGAAGTAGAGATTCTTGAACTGCGGCGGCTTGCCGCTGTAATACGGGTTCAGCGAGAGCGTCATGCTGCCCTTCGTGCCGTTGGAATAGGGCGTGAAGGCCGTAATCATGTACGCGCCTGTGCCGGGGGGATTTGCGCTTTCCAGTGCGCTCGCGGGCAGCACCGGGAATGTCATGGCGTACAGCACGCCGTAATACTGCCGATCGGCGCGCACCTCCACCGTGTAGTTGTCCCGTGCCTTGATTTCCTTGACGAAGTAGCGCAGATTGGCATAGTATCCCTTGTTCGTCAGGTTTGTGTCCTTGGCGCAGGAAATGATGTAGTTCGCCGTCGCGACGACGTCGTTCGCCGTCATTTCCGTCCCGTCGGAGAACAGCACGCCCTGCCGCAGCGTGAACGTCCATGTGCGGCCGTTGCCGGTCTGCGTCCAGCTTTCTGCCAGACCGGCCTGCGGCTGATAGTTGTCGTCAATGGTGATGAGCGAATCGTACATCAGGTCGAAGATGGAAAGCATGTCCCGCTCGACCGGGAAGAGGGGATTCAGGCTCGTCGTCTTGCTGCTCTGGATGCCGATGACCAGCGCGTCACTGGTTGGCGACGCCTGCGCGGACAGCACAGGCAGACATAGAATCGCCATCAGCAGCGCCAGCAGCTTCCGCGCTTTCGTTGGGGTAGAGAAGGGCTTCGTAAATGCCATAGGATGTCGTCACTCTCCCTGCGTATTGTTTGGTCGGGCCGTCCGGCAGCTTGTCTACGGGGATGGTCACGCCGTCTGACGAAATGCCCTTGTCACTCAGCCAGCGGGTAACAGTCGTCTGCCCCGCGTGATAGGCGGAGGAGACAAGCACCGCGTCGCCCCGGAACAGCTTGGACAGGTAATTCAAGTACCAGCAGCCGTAGCGGATGTTCGTTTCCGCGTCGTAGAGGTGGTCGAAGGAATAATTGCTGTCGCCAATTTTCCCGGCAATCCATTCTGCCGTGTCTGGCATCAGCTGCATCAGCCCGCGCGCGCCCACACTCGATTCCGCATCCGTGCGGAAGGAGCTTTCATTGCGGATGATGGCGGCGACGAACGCGGGGCGGAGGTTGTATTCCGCCGCATAGCGCTCAATCAGCGGCTGGTAGGTGATGGAATTTCCGCTTTCGCCCTCGACGACGTGATAGTAGCTCAGCGTGTTCTGCCGCGCGGTTTCCCACTCTTCGGCGCGCGTCGTCAGGTACGCCTGCATCAGGTAGTGCGCCGCCAGCAGCCCCAGCAGCACGATGCACAGCCCGACAATCGTCCACGTCAGCCAAAGGGGCAGGCGATTCGGGTCGGCAGTTTCCGTCGGGACGGTTTCCGTCGGGGCGGTTTCCACCCGATGCGGCACGGCGGATTGCGTCGTAAGCGGGGCAGTGCGGCGCTGCGGCGGCTGCGAATACGCCGGATTCATGCCCGCATACGGTGCCCGCGCCTGACGCACGGGCGGCATTTGCGCGGGACGCTGATTCGGCAGCTGCGTATAATACCCTGTCTGCTGCTGATACCACGCGGGCGCGGCAGAGCGCGGCTGCATGGCTTGCTGCACAGGCGAGGGCGGTGGATTCTGTGAATTTGATTGCGGCGGATAGCCCCGCGTCGGCTGCACCGGATGCTGCGTCACCGGCTGCGCTGCCTGCGCGGATGGGGTTGTCTGCGCCTGATAGCGGTCACTTCGTCTGGGACGCGGTGTGTTTTCCATGCGAACCCTCCTTCGCAAGTTCTGCGGCGTAAAGCGGGGGAATCAGCGCGGCGGTTTCTTCAATCGTGCCGTCTGTCGAGATGACGACGTTCGCCCGGCGCGCCTTTTCTGCCGTGTCCATTTGGCTGCGCAGGCGGTTTTCCGCTTCCTCGCGGGTGAAGCCGTCGCGCGCCATCAGGCGGGCAAGCTGCGTCTCGCGGGGGAGCGACGCGCACCAGACCGTGTTGCACAGCCCGTCCAGCCCAGCTTCGTAGAGCAGCGGCATGTCCAGCACGCAGATTTTCGCGCCGCCCTCCTTCGCGCGGAGGATTTCCCGTTCAATCATCTCCCGCAGGAGCGGCTGCATCAGGTCATCCAGCGCATGACGGCGCTCATCGCTGGCGAAAATGAGGCTGCCCAGCGCGCGGCGGTCAAGCGTTCCGTCCGCGTGGAAAACCTCGCTGCCGAATTCTGCGCGAATCGCGGGCAGTGCCAGCCCGCCCGGCTGTGTCAGCGCGCGGGAGAGCTGATCGCCGTCGATGATGGTGGCGCCGAGCGACTTCAGTGTGAGCGAAATGGTGGATTTTCCGCAGGCAATACCGCCTGTCAGACCGATGATGCGCATGAGAATATCCCTCCTTTTGGGCGCGCAGGTTTGCTTATCAAACGAATCAGCGCGCCAAAAGACTGCATTTCAATCCACGCTCCCCACGCGGGGAGCGAAAGCGCAAAGCGACAATTCTGCCTGCCAAAACCATACGCTTTGCACAATAAAATCAACCGATAATGAAGCAAAACACCCCGGCAGGGCGTTTTTTTTCGCGTCCTGCCGGGAGGGTTGGGGGAAAATCAAATCTTCGTTTCCAGCAGCTTCTTTTTGAGGTCGTTTTCCATCTGATAGAGCGTCTTTTCGGCTTCGACGCGCTTGGTGTGGCCTTCCTGCTGGATGGTCATCACCTCGTTGATGGTGTCGATGAGGCTCTGGTTCGTCTGCACGAGCGTCTCGATGTCGATGATGCCGCGCTCGGATTCCTTTGCCGTCTCGATGGTGCTCATTTTGAGCGTCTCGGCGTTCTTCTTCAGCAGCTCGTTGGTCATGTTCGTGACCGCGCGCTGTGCCTGCATCGCCTGTTGCGTGTGGTGCAGCCCAAGCGCCAGCACCATCTGGTTCTTCCACAGCGGCAGCGTGTTGGAAATGGTGGACTGAATGCGTTCCACCAGTAAACTGTCATTATTTTGCAGCAGACGAATCTGCGGCGCCATCTGCATGGATACCTGACGGGTCAGCTTCAGGTCGTGCAGCTTTTTCTCGAAGCGGTCGCACTGCGCGGCAAGGTCGTTCGCCTTCTGCGCGTCCATCGCGTCGCCGGATTCCGCCGCCTTCGCCATCAGCTCCTTCAATTCGCCCTCGCGCACGCGCTGCAGTTTCTCTTCGCCCGCGATGATGTAGAGCGTCAGCTGGCGGAAATACGCCGTGTTCTGGTCGTACAGGCGGTCGAACATGGCAACGTCCTTGAGCAGCTGCGCCTGATACCCTTCCAGCGAGGTCGCGATATTTTCGACGTTCACATTCGCCTTGTTATAGCGTGCCTTCATGCGCTCAATGCGGTTGTCGGCACTGTGGAAGATTTTGAAGATGCCCTTGGGTTCTTCCGCGTCCGCCTCAAAGCCCTTCAGTTCAACGACGAGGTTTTCCAGCATCTTGCCGACTTCGCCCGTGTCCGACGTGCGGACGGCTTGCAGCGCGCTCTCGGAGAAATCGCTGATGTGTTTTTGCGCATCCGCGCCGAAGAGCAGCACATGGTCAGGGTTGGTGATGTCCAGCTTGGTCAGAAAGTCCTCAATCGCGGCGCGCTCGGCGGGGGTCAGCTGGCTCTGGTCGAGGCGGGGCGCGGTCGCTGGGGCGCTGGTCTGCGGCTGCGCGGCGGCAGCGGTCGGCACGGCAAGCGGTTCAGCTGTGGTCGATGCGGGGGCGGCAGGCTGCTGCTGAATGCTCTGCGCGGGGGCTGCGGACGGCGCGACGGGATCGGGAACATCCGGCGTGAGGGAAAGCATCGGGAACTGGTCAGCCATGGGAAAATCCTCCTCGTGTATATTGATAATTGTTAATTTTGATAAAACTTCTTCTGCTGCCGGTCGGCTTCGGGAATATCCTCCTCCGGCATTTTCAGCACGGGCGCGCCCTGATTCATTTGCCGCGCCGCTGCCGTGCCAGATGTGTGCAGATCCGCCTGCTGCGTCGAATAGGGGACAGACGCGTTCTGCTGCTGCCGGTTCGCCTCTTTCAGCGATTCGGACAGCACACTCTCCATGTAGCCGTCGCGCTTGAGCATCTGTTCCAGCACGTCCATGTCCGCGCTCATGTCCAGCATGTCGTCCTTGTGCATGGCGTCAAGCTGCTTCTGCGCGGCTTGCAGAATCATATCCAGCGCGTGGATGAGGTTCTCGCGCGTCGTGTTCATCTCGCTGTACGACACGCCGCGGGTTTTCATCGTGCGGTAGGACTGCAGGAGCTTGAGCGTCGTGGGCAAATAGTAGCTCATGAACTTGCGCATCCGGCTGGCTTCATTGGGGTCATCGACGACTGTCTGCAGCATCTTGCGCACCAATTCATCAAGGTCTTTCAGCCGCCGGGTCATCACGAACTCGTCAATTTGCTCGCGCTCGGCGGCAATCTGGCTGAGCAAGTCCAGCCCGCCGGCGACGACTTCCTTCGCGCGCTGATCCTCCGGCGTACCCACCTGAATCACCGGCTCTTCCTTCACGCGCTCGCCATTCTCGGTGTGCAGCCCATCCAGCGGCGTCGCCATCGTCTCAATCAGCTTCTTCAGCCCGGAGGCAATGGCAAATCCGCCGACGAAGCGCCAGAAGCCGGGAATCGGCAGAGAAATAATCCCCAGAAATGACACCCAGAACGCAATCTGACCGGCGATAACCGCTTTGGTTTCCTTTTTCTTCTTGGACTTGCTCATGGAAGTCTCCTTACTCCTCAATCAATCGCGGGATGCTGTCATTATACCGGAAAGCGGCGCGGATGCGCAAGGGGAAGCGGCGGAAAAATACGCTTTGCCGCCTGAAAAATACACTGTGACCGCGCAAAACACAGCAACCCTTTCTATTATAGCACACTTGCCGGGCAAAAGGAAAGCACAAAAGATGAGAATTTCATGAAACTTGCGCGTTCTGCCGGGGGAGAATTGCGCATACCTTGTCCCGAACAACCGAAAGGAGGAAAACGCGGTGGATGCGCAGCTTCGGAAGGAAACGGTGACGATGGAGCAGGTGACGGCACACGGCGCGTCACAGGCGGTGGTGGAAGGCGAAATTACGCTGCCCGGCGGCCTGCGGGAGGAAACGCACGTCCTGCACGCGGGCGGGATGGCGGTGGTGGACAGTGCCGAAAGTGGGGCTGACCGCGCGACGCTCTCCGGCAAGGTGATTTTCCACGTCCTCTACACGCAGGGCGCGCCGAATCAGGTGCATGTGGTGGAGGCAACGGCGGACTTTATCCACCAGTGCGATTTGCCGGGCGCGCAGCCGAAAGGTCGCGTACAGGCACAGGCGAGGGTGGAGCATGTGGATGCCTCGGTGCAGGGCGGGCGGCTGAATATGCGCGCGATTGTGCAGCTGGATGCCCGCGGCGCGTCCACGCAGGCGCTGGAGGTGCTCACAGGGGTGAATGCGCCGGGCGGCGCGGAAGTCGCTACGCAGGAGATTGCCCTGCGCCGAACCGTCGCCAGCGGACAGGCGGATACGCTGCTCCGGGAGGAATTTGAGCTGCCGGAGGGCTTGCAGGTGCGCGAGACGCTCTGCGCGGACGCGGCGGCACAAATCAGCGACATCACGGGCGGACAGGGCAGAATCGGCGTGGAAGGCACGGTGACCATTTCGGCGGTGCACGCCAGCGATTTGCCCGGCAAGCCGCTTGTCGTCACGCACCATGAGGCGCCGTTCAGCCAGACGCTTGAGCTCAGCGGCGAAAGCGGTGATTTGCTTGATGCCCGCGTGACCGTGCGTGACGTCGCGGTCGCCAGTCAGGACGCGGGCGACGGGGGAAAGACGCTGCGGGCGGAAGTCCTCCTTGGCGTGCAGGGGACGGCGGACACGCAGGAGAAGCTGACTGTCCTGCGCGATGCGTACACCTATCAGGGGGCGGCGCTGACCTTTTCCGGGCGCGACGTGGTGATTCGCACGGGGCAAAGGCGCGCCTCTGCCGCTGAATCCGGCAAGACGACGCTGCTCCTGCCCGACGGCACGCCCCCTGTGCGCGGGATGCTTGCCGCGTTTGCCACGCCCATCATGACCGCGCAGGACAGCACGGGCAGCCGCTTGAACACCGAGGGGATGCTCGAAATCACCCTGCTGTACATGACCGACGAGAACACCGCGCCCGTGACCGTGCATCAGGAAACGCCGTTCCGCACGTCCTTTGCCGTCTCTGCCGCGCCGGACAGCATCATTACCCTGACGGCGGACGAGGTGGAAGCCACGCCGATTACCTCCGACCGCGTGGAACTGCGCTACGTCCTCCGCCTGACCTGCGACGGCGTGGAGACGCAAAGTGCGCACCTGTTGACCGACGCGCAGGAAGAAGCGGCAGATGAGGTGGACGACGGGCTGTACCTGTGCTACTGCCAGACCGGCGAGGACTGGTGGACGCTGGCGAAGGAATACCGCGTGCCGCAGGAAACACTGCGGCGGCTGAATCCCGATTTGCCGGATGCCCTCAAAGCGGGCACGGGCGTAGTGGTGTGGAAGAAGAGTCAATAAGCAAACAGGTCGGAGGCAATCGCGCTTCCGACCTGCTTGGCATATCAAATTTGTTCGATGACGCTCTCCATGCACGTTTCGCACCGAAACACCCTGTCATACCGCTTTTCCAGCGCCGCAAACGCCGCGTCCGCCGTGTCTTTTGTCTCGAACGCGCCGAACACCGCCGACCCGCTCCCGGTCATCAGCGAAGCCGCCGCGCCGAAATTCCGCAAATCCGCAATCGCATCCGCAATCGCTGGACGCATCTGCTCGCTTACCGGCTGCAATACGTTCCCCAGCGCCGGGGACAGCACGCGCAAATCCCCATCCGCCAAAGCCGCCTGCGCCGCGTCATTGTCCGGACGGAACGAAACCGCCTGCGCATGGTATGCCGCAAACACATCGCGCGTCGAAAGCCCGCCGCACGGCTGAATCACCACCAGCGGGAAGCACTGCCCGCAGGGGAGTTCCTGCATTGCTTCCCCAATGCCGCGGGTGCGGGTCAATCCGCCGCGGATGCAGAACGGCACGTCCGCCCCCAGCGTCAGGCCGACATCTTCCAGCTCCGCCCGCGTCAGTCCGGTTTCCCATAGGCGATTCAGCCCCACCAGCACGCCTGCCGCGTCGCTGCTGCCGCCGCCCATGCCCGCCCCAACGGGAATGTGTTTCACAACGTGGATGCGCGCCCCCAGCGGACAGCTTGCCGCCTTTTGCAGCGCCCGCGCCGCCCGCAGCGCCAGATGATGCTCGTCCGCCGGGAGCAGCGGCGTGCCGCCCGTCGTCAGCGTGATGATGCCATCGGTCGTCTTCTCCAGCGTGATTTCGTCGGCAAGCGTCACGCTCTGCATCAGCATGTCCATCAGGTGGTAGCCGTCCGCCCGCCGCCCGGTAATATCCAGCGTCCAGTTGATTTTTGCCCGTGCTCCAATCCGCAGCATAGCTTTTGCCCTCCACAAAAGTGTCTTTCCTCTATCATACGCCAAACGCGGTGATTGTGCAAGGCGAAAAAATGTGCTATACTATAAGCGCCGCCGACAAAAGGCGGCAAACCACACGTTCGGATACAGTCCGAGAGGAGCAAAAGTGAAGAAACAGGATAAAACGCCCGTGCTGATTAACCTGGTCAGCACCATCCGCGACGAAGAGGGCGAGCAGGAAGCGCCGATGCAGCTGTTCTGCCGCGGAGAACTCAAGAAAACCGCCAGCGGCTATCTCATCCGCTATCAGGAGTCCATGCCGACGGAGGATGACAGCGAGATGGTGACGAGCGACGTGATTCTGTCGCTGTCCGAGCACCGCGTGACCATGAGCCGTCCCGGCGAATACGGCACGACGATGGTGTTCGTAAAGGATCAGCGCTTTGAGGGCGCGTATCACACGCCGTTCGGGGATATGGCGATGGCGGTGTTCCCGACGCAGGTCAAGTGCCGCGCGGCGGACGACGCCGGGATGGTGCACCTCGAATATCAGCTGGATGTGCAGGGGCGCTTCACCGCCATGCACACCATCCACATTGACTATTGCGCGACGGGGGCGCAGTAAGGATGCTGTCGACGCTTCGGCAGGAGCTGCAGGAGATGCTGGCAACCGTGCCGACGCTTCGCCGCCCGGCGCTGCGGCGGTCGGAGGACGCGAACGCGCTCTTCGCGACGGATTTGCCGCTTTTGGCGGACGCGGCGGATTTCTGCCGACTGGCAGAGAAGCACGGCTGGCGAACGTGGATGCAAGGCGGCTGGCTGCTGCTGGACAAGCTGCCGAATCCGCCGGATATGCCGCTGCAAATCCCCGGTGCGCCGGGTGAACTCGGCTGCTGCCTGTCGCTGCTTGCGCGCCATCCGGATGATACGGCGGACGACACGCTGCTTCGGGCACTCCTGAAATCGGCGGATGCCGGCGGTCAGGCGATGGAGAAATACTGCCGTATGCTGCATCGGGATTTAGCGGCGCGCTTGCGGACGCACAATCCGCTGCCGGGACGCTTGCTGCCGTACCTTTGCCGCGCGGCAGAAGAAAGGACGGGAAATCCATGATTATCAGCTGTATGGGGCACGCAAAATTTGTCATTGAGCTGGACAACGGCCTCCGCATCGTCACTGATCCGTATGATGCGTCGTGCGGCTATCCCGTGACGGCGAATCCGGCGGATGTGGTGCTGGTGTCGCATCAGCACCATGACCACAACGCGGTCGAGACGATTCCGGGGAATCCGCGCGTGATTGACCGGGCGGGGGATTTTGACCTCGGCGGCGGCGCGGCGGTGCGGGCGATAGAGGCGTACCACGATGAGCAGCAGGGGAAGCTGCGCGGTAAGACGCTGCTGTTCTGCCTGAAGGCGGAAGGGCTGACGGTGATGCACCTTGGCGATTTGGGGCACATGCTGACGACGGAACAGCGGTTGCTTTTGGGCAGTGCGGATATCGTGATGCTGCCCGTCGGCGGGTACTACACGATGGACGCGAATATGGCGAAGCAGGTGGCGGACGTGCTGCACGCGCGGGTGATTCTGCCGATGCACTACAAGACGGAAGCGAATGCGTCGTGGCCGATTGCGCCGGTGACGGACTTCCTGCGCCTGTATCCGGAGAACCGTCAGCCCCCTGTTCCCGGGGAAGGGGGGGGAGCCTGCCGTTGCTGCGGGTGTCGGCGGGGGATTTGTCGTGCCAGCCGCACTTGGTGGTGCTGATGCCGCTGAGCTTGGGGAATGTGAAGGCATAATGAAAATGCCATCGGAAGCGAATTGCTTGCCCGATGGCGATTTTTTTGCTTTTGGGGATTTTGATTTTCCCCATGCAGTGCGCTTTGGGAAGCAAGGGTTTCGCCTCCGCAGAGGCGAAACCCTTGCCGCTCATGGCGCAGTCAACTCCTCTTCAATGCCATTCGCGCTGCCGGTCAGCCGCGTCATCATCAGCCGGAAAGAACCCTGCGCCGTGCCGAAGCGGTCAATCAGCGCCGATTGCAGCGTCAGCAGCGACAGCAGCGCCGCGACGAGCGAAAGCACTTTCGCTGCCGAGAGAATCGGGCTGCCGAGCTTGCGGAAGCGAATCAGGTTCGAGATGGCAAGAAACATCATGACGAAGGTGTAGAGCGCGGAGAGGTAAATCAGGTGGCCGGGCAGGGCGGAGACGGATTGCCCCGATACCATCAGCAGCGTCAAGCCGCCAATCGGCACATTCAGCGCCAGCAGCGACCACGCGACGCGCCGATAGCAGCGGGATTCGTGGCGCGGCAGGGCGTCCGGCGGCAGCTTCCGCCCGCGGTGGTGCGAGAGCGTCAGGTCGGTGCGGACGATGGCAAGCATCAGCGTGTAGATGCCCAGCGACAGCAGCCACACCGACCCGCTTTGCAGCGCAGTCAGCAGGTTATAAGCCGCGTAAAGGTAGTTGAGCACCATCACCAGCTGCAAATTTACGCTCGCGCGGAAGATGCGGTCTTGCTTGTACTGCACCGCCAGCGCGCTGCCCAGCAGCAGCCCCAGCGTACGGCGGAGGCGCTTGCTGCCCGGATTTTCTTTGGGAGAAGCAGATGATTTGAAAAGCATCGTCGTTTCCTCATGAGAAAGCAGATTGCAAAGCGCTTTCCTTTTGGCAAGTTCAACACGGGGCGGGCAAAATCCTGCTTGATACCGCAAAAAAAGTGCAAACGAAAACAGGACACTGCCGAAGCAATGCCCTGTTATCTCTCGTGATAGCTCGTGAGAAGCAGCTGTCTCGAAAATTAGTTGAGACCGAAGCGCTTCTTGAAACGATCGACACGTCCGCCGGTATCCACCAGCTTCTGCTTGCCGGTGTAGAAGGGATGGCACTTAGAGCAGATATCCACTCGAAGTTCCTTCTTGGTCGAGCCGGTTTCAAACGTCTCACCGCACACGCAGCGAACGATGCACTTGCCGTAGTTGGGATGGATCTTTTCCTTCATTGCGATTTCACCTCTTTCGCGTATGCAATGATCAGCTTATTCAGCCGCAGAAATCATTGTATCATATTTGCCGGGGGATTGCAAGCCTTTTTTCTCTGAATCCGAAACTTTTTTCTGCTTTTTTGGGAAGCAGGGCGAATCACTGCTTCATCAGCGCCGCCCAGTCCTTGATGCGGACAAGCAAATCCTCATTATTGCTGGTCTTTTCCAGCATCGACAGCAGCTGCGGAATCATGTCCACCGCGCGCAGGCTGCCCAGCATCTCGTGGATGAGCTTGATGCCGTCCAGCTGCTCCTTGCTGGCGATAAGTTCGGCGCGCTTCGTGCCGGAGAGCAGCAGGTTGACCGGGGGATAAATGCCCGCGCGCGCCGCCGCCGTGTCCAGCACCAGCTCCATATTCGCCGTGCCCTTCAGGTCTTCCGCGATGGAGTCATCCACGCGGCTGCCCGTTTCGATGTTCATGACGGCGAAAATCGTCAGCGAACCGCCTTCACGCAGGCAGCGCGCCGCGCCGAAGAGCTTCTTCGCCTTTTGCAGGCTTACCGGATTCACCATGCCGATGGTCTGCCGCCCCTGCTGAACAGCCGCGGTTGTGTAAACCTTGGAGAGGTAAGTCAGACTGTCCACCAGCAGAATCACGTTTTTCTTCATTTCCACCAGCCGCTCGGCGCGCTCCAGCACCATGTCGGTGATGCGCAGGTGATTTTCCGGCGTCTGATCGAAGGTGGAGGCAATCACCTCGCCGTGCGTGTGGTCACGGTAGAGCGTCGCGTCCTCCGGCGTGCCGCCCAGCAGCAGCGTCATCACCACCGCATCCGGATGGCAGATGCTGGTTGCGTTGGCAATGGAGAACAGCAGATGCGCCTTGTCCACGGCAGGCGGGCAGTGAATCAGCCCGCGCTGACCAAAGCCAATCGGCGCAACGAGGTCAATCAGGCGCATGTCAAGGAACTCATTGCTGCCGCCTTCCACTTCGAGGGTGATGTGCTCGTGCGGATAGCAGGGCGTCAGGGCGTCAAACGCGGGGCGGCTCGCTACCGAATCAGCGGGGCAGCCGTTGACCTCAGTGATGTAGAGCATGGCGGAGTACTTGTCGCCGTCGCGCTGGGGACGCACCTTGCCGGTTACGAAGTCGCCCGTGCGGAGATAGAAGCGGCGAACCTGCGCCATCGAGACGTAAATATCGCGATTGCTGGGGGTGAGCGACGCGCCGCGCAGGAAGCCGTAGCCGTCCGGGTGCAGCTCCAGAATGCCCGAACCATCCTGACATTCCGCCGGGGAGAGCATATCGCTCGGCGAACCTGCCCACATGCTCTGCAAGTCTGACGGTACGTCGCGCTGGGGACTGTTGAAGGCGGGCTGACGGGCGCGGCCGCTGTCAAAGGCGCTCGGCGCATCGTAGGAACGGGAATAGCGGGGAGCGTCCGTGCCGAAGGCGGAACGCGGCGCATCCGTGCCATAGGCGGGGCGGCGGTCGGGTAGGTCATTGCCGTACGCGGGACGGCGGTCAGCCCAGCTGCTGGTCGTGCGGGGCGCGTCATACGAGCGGTCATTCGTGGAATCCGCTTGCGCCGCCGGGCCGAAGCGCGTGTAGTTTACCGGACGCGCCGGGCGGGTAAAGTCGTTCCCCTGCGGACGTGCCGGGCGATTGCCAAACGAATTGCTGGATGCCTGATATGCAGGCTTGCTGCCGAAGCGCGGCGGCGTCGCGGGCGCTTGATACGCCGGGCGGAAGCCGCTTATGGCGGGGGGGGGCGGGGGGGTGTAATGACAAA
>OGTB01001360.1_pt1 | contig 16427 bp, 16 predicted proteins | sample 1553611 | NCBI WGS metagenome assembly OGTB01 (sample SAMEA2580032, study PRJEB22360) | human gut metagenome | biome: human gut; feature: human-associated habitat; material: faeces | place: Denmark | collected 2008/2010 | reverse complement strand
GATACGAGATTCTGACAGATGCCATGAAAGCACTTCTGAACCAGTATCCGGGACTATATGAAAATGAAACAATCAAGTTTGAGGAACTTGGCAAGGAGTCCGGAATTGCGTTCTCGGCAGACAACGGGGCGCTGATCTATTCAGAAAAAGAAGATGTTTGCGGAACGATGCATCAGGTATGTCAGTACCCATTTTACGTGGTATATCGTACAGCATCTGACAAAGAAAGGCAGAAACTATCTGTTCAGAAGTTCCTTGACAATCTCGGTAAATGGATATGCCGGGAACCAGCTATTATAAATGGCTCTGAGACGCGTTTAAATGTGTTTCCAGAGCTTTCACAGGGGCGAGTGATAAAACGTATCACACGTGACAACTCCTATGGTTTAGAACCGCAGGAGAACGGCGTACAGGACTGGTTGCTTCCAATCACAGTAAAATACGAATATGACTGGGAAAAATGGTGATTACACCACTTAAATATAACAACTAACCGGCTATCAATTGGAGATAGTCGCTAACCTACACAGCCTTTAAGAGTTATAGGCAGAAAGGACATTTCTATGGCAGTTACAGGCAAAATTGACCGTAAATACATGGCTCATTATATTGACGCAGGTTCCCTCTGTGGAGGACTGACGTCGAAATATGAGCGTCTTGGAAAGGACCTGGAAGAGTATAACGTAGAACTCAATCCAGATACTGAAACATCTAAAAACATTCTTGGAGAATCCACATTTAAACACAACGGCTATGAAGTTTCTTCTGACGCTGATCCGTTCTATGCAGACACTGCTTCTGATCTGTTTACAGCATTGCAGAAGATTGTAGATGGACGTCTCAAAGACGACAACCTCAAAACAAAAGCAGTTGAAGTTCATCTCTGGACAGAAGCCACGGCAGGCAAGTATGAAGCATACCAGCAGGGCTGCTACGTTGTACCGACTTCCTATGGCGGCGATACATCCGGCTATCAGATTCCGTTTACTGTGAACTACGTTGGTGAGCGTGTAAAAGGAAAATTTGATATCAGTTCCGGTACATTCACAGCCGACAGTGAATAAACACATATACAAGGAGGACATGCTAAATGGCAAAAATAATTAACACCAAAATTGATGATGGAATTCTCATTTTTACATTCACAAATAACAAAGACGAAGTTTTTTCTTCTTTCAAACTGAATCCGACCGATATCAATGTAGCAGCACGTGCAGAGGAGCTGACAGAATATTTTGAACAATTCAAAGATTCTATTCAGAAAGTTACTTCCGGAAAAGAAATGGCAGAGTTAAATAAACAGCTCGAAGATAAGATCAACTATCTGCTTGGCTACGAAGCATCAAAAGACCTGTTTAAAGAACCAATTACCGCAACAACTGTATTCGGTAATGGCCAGGTATTTGCTTATATCGTTCTGGACAAGATCGCAGAAGCAATCGCACCGGAAATTGAAAAGAGAAAAAAGAAAATGCAGGCAGCAGTTAACAAGTATACGGAGAAATATGAAAAATGACCGCCTATGAGCTTCCCACCTCACTGAACATAAGTGGGGTGGATTTTTCTATCAGAACGGATTTTCGAGCAATCATTGATATTCTCATTGCGCAGAATGATCCAGAGTTAGACGAACAGGCAAAAGCAGTTGTTATGTTGCAGATTCTGTTCGAGGATTGGCAAAGCATACCCTCAGAACATCTTGTAGAAGCTTGTCGGAAAGCTTGCGAGTTTATTGACTGTGGTCAAGTTGACGATAGTCCGAATAAACCCAAACCTCGCTTGATGGACTGGAAACAAGACGGAGATATGATCGTTCCGGCTGTAAACAAGGTTGCTGGTAAAGAAATCAGAGCCGTTCCATACATGCACTGGTGGACGTTCTTTGGATACTTTATGGAATCCGGTGAATGCCTTTTTAATACAGTGGTTGGGATCCGTTCTAAAAAGGCGAAGGGCGAAAAGCTCGATAAATGGGAAAAGAAATTCTATCAAGAGAACAAGAACATTATTGATATAAAAACACGTCTCAGCGATGAGGAGCAAGCTTATAAAGATAAGCTGAATGAGATGTTGAACCTCAAATAGTTAGGAGGTGGACACATGGCTGCTGATGGCTCAATTATTATTGATACCAAGCTTGATACATCTGGAATTGATAATGGAGTATCAAGGATTAAACAGTCATTTAACAGCCTTGGTAGTGATGTAAAAAAAATCGGTCTACTGATTGGTGGGGCTTTTGCAGTTGGTAAGTTAGTACAGTTTGGAAAAGAGTGCGTTGCCCTTGGTTCCGACCTCGCAGAAGTTCAGAATGTGGTCGATGTTACATTTACTACCATGTCGGATAAGGTCAATGAATTTGCAAAGAATTCAATGGTCTCAGCCGGACTGTCAGAGACAATGGCAAAAAGGTATGTTGGTACGTTCGGAGCAATGTCTAAGTCATTCGGATTCTCAGAGGCACAGGCTTATGATATGTCAACGGCTCTGACACAGCTTACTGGTGACGTAGCATCATTTTACAATATCAGTCAAGACTTGGCTTATATCAAGCTAAAATCAGTGTTTACGGGCGAAACAGAAACGCTCAAGGACCTCGGCGTGGTAATGACCCAGTCGGCACTTGACCAATACGCACTTGCAAACGGCTATGGCAAAACCACATCTGCCATGACCGAACAGGAGAAAGTTGCTCTCCGATTGGCTTTTGTGCAGAAACAGTTATCAGCCGCATCTGGAGACTTCATTCGTACTTCTGACAGCTGGGCGAACCAGGTGCGAGTGATGCAGTTGCAGTTGCAGTCCCTCAAGGCAACAGTCGGACAAGGGCTGATTAATATTTTTACACCTGTTCTGAAAGTAATCAATATTCTTCTCGGCAAACTGGCGACTCTGGCAAACGCATTTAAGTCATTCACGGAGCTTATTACTGGCAAGAAATCATCAGGTCAGACAGGTGGAAGCGGCGCAGGGCTTGCCGGAACAGATACAGTTGCAGATACGGCAGATCAGTATGGACAGGCAGCCGATAATGCAGAGAAACTGGCAGATGCCGCAAACGATAATGCTAAGGCAACGAAAAAGACAAATAAAGAAACAAAAAATTATCTTTCTTCATTGGACGAAATACACAAAGCTACCTCTACAGATAGTAGCTCTTCCATACCATCTTCATCTGGCGGGAGTGGTGGAGCGTCTGGAGGATTATCTGGTGCAGTAAGCAATGTGGATTACGGAAAACTTGCAGAAGGCGAAACGACTATTAAAAAAATGTCCGAGCCGCTTGATTCCATAATAAAGAAGTTTAAAAAATTAGCCAAATTGCTATCAAAAGGATTCTGGGATGGACTAGGCGATTACAAACCGATTTTTGATGATATTAAGGAAAATATTAACTCTATCGGGAAATCCTTGCAGAATATATTTACTGATCCAGAAGTAATTGGAGCGGCAAGTGATTTTTTAGATACATTTGCCTATTCCATTGGAAGAGTATCTGGATCTTTTTCAAGGATTGGAATAACAATTGCTCAAAATCTTATTGGAGGAATAGAAAAATTTCTAAAGCAAAACACCAGTAGAATAAAAACATATTTAATTGATATGTTTGATATTGGATCTGAGGTTGCTCAAATTGAAGGAAATTTTTCATCCGCTCTAGCAGAGGTATTTTCTGCATTTGGTGGAGAAATTGCGCAGCAGATAACAGCCAATATCATAGGGATATTCTCAAATATCTCAATGACTGCTATGGGATTATGCGCAAGACTTGGAAGAGATATGCTGAATATGATCGCACAGCCGTTCATTGATAATAAGGATATATTAAAAAGCGCAGTCGAAGGAACACTTGGGGTTATCGAAACAATAACCGATGGATTATTGACAGTTATTCAAAATCTTTCCGATTTAGTGACCGCATTATACGATGAGCATTTAAAACCTTTTTTTGATTCAATAGCTAATGGACTTTCAACCATTTTGGGAACTTTAATAGATGGATATAACACATATATTCTTCCAGTTCTGCAAGGTTTAGCTTCTAAGATAAAAGAGCTTATGGATGGGGAATTGGGAGAAATGTTTGTAAAAGCCCAAACTTTTCTCGGCAAATTAATAGATATCTTAAAAGAGCTTTGGGAAAATATTTTAGTTCCAATAATTAGCTGGATTGTATCAAATGCAATTCCAGTAATAGCAGACGTTGTAAATGTAATTGGCAACACTGTTATAGAGGCAATAAAATCCGTTATTAAAATTATTGGAGATGTATTAGATGTCCTGAGCGGAGTTATTGATTTTCTGAAAGGAGTTTTTACAGGCGATTGGGAACTAGCATGGAACGGAATCAAAGAAACTGCAAGAGGTATATGGAACCTTATAAAAGATATTATATCTGGAGCCTGGGAAGCTATTAATGGAATAGTAAAAACCGCATTAACAATAATAAAAAGTATCATTTCTCTTTCTTGGAACGCAATAAAAACAGTTACTGCTACAGTATGGAATGCTATAAAAACATGGCTGTCTAATACATGGGAAGCAATAAAAACTACAGTTTCGACAGTATTTGACGGAATAAAGTCTAAAATTACAAGAATTTGGGATTCCGTGTCAGAAAAAACGTCATCTATATGGGGAAAAATAAAAACGTTTGTTGACGGAAAAGTAAGTGCTATTCATGATGCAATCGTGGGTAAATTTACAAGTGCCAGAGATACGGTCAAAAGGGTGTTTGAGGGTATACGTGATACCATCAAAGATATATTAAACAAGGTGATCGGAATTGCAAACAGCGCTATTGGAACTGTAAACAGTGCAATTGGCGGCATTGAATCAGCATTTACATTTGGACCGTGGAAGGTTCCAACTCCTTTTGGTTCGAAGACAATTGGATTTACAGCTAATTTCCCAAGAATTCCTACAATTCCATATCTTGCAAAAGGTGCCGTTATCCCGCCAAGATCAGAGTTCCTTGCAGTGCTTGGAGATCAGAAGAATGGTCGCAACCTGGAAGCACCAGAAGAATTGTTAAGGCAGATTGTAAGGGAAGAAACTGGAGGACAGCAGTCTGGCGGAAGCTATAGATTTACCGCACAGCTCAACAGACGAACCATATTTGATGAGATGATTGACGAAGCAAAGTTAAGACGTGATGCAAGCGGTACAAATCCGTTTGAATTGGCATAGGGGGTGAGAATGTGGCATTTTCAATAAGTAAATCAATAACTGATAGATATAAAATAAATGGGCTTCTCATCCCTCAACCAGATGAGGATATGCAGTGTAACTTTGAGACCACCTATTCGGAGGGAAGTAATCGAACTCAAAAAGGAGTTGCGCTAATAACTCCGCTTTTTACAGTTATACAATATAGCTATAAAGCCACCAATGTGCCGGTTGATGAGAAATCAACTAATCTGGTAAATGCAATTATTAAAGGAAAGCCGTTCATTTTACATCACTGGTTAGCACACAAAAATGAATGGCGTTCAGAAAAGTTTTACGTGGGAAAAATGAATTACAACATAAAACAAGTTGGGGAATACTATTCCGAAATATCATTTAATATGCAGGGGGTGAATCCACTTGATTAATGTATCAAATACTTTTAAAGAAAAATTGCAGGATGGCGAGCAAGTAATTGAAATCGTGGAGATCACCTTTGCTGACGGAACAACAAAGACACTTGAAAACGAGATTATGATCGGCAACAATGACTTTTCCGATTGTGCGGAGAGTAGTAGCTTCCCGGTCGGCGCTACAGTCTGCAAAACGATGAGACTTGAACTCGATAACACAGAGGATCAGTGGAAAGATTATAATTTCTATCAAGCTAAAGTGCATGCATATTTGAAGCTTCAGACTTCTGTTGCAGAATCAGCTAGTGAATCAATCCGGATGGATGATTTTTATGAGCCAATTCTCGATACTGATGGAAACAGCATAGTCCTTTCCAGAGCCGCCTCAGAAGACCGATACGAGACGATTGACAAGGGCGTCTATACAATTACCACGCCAGAGCAATACGGTGAAATATTGAGCTTTACGGCGATGGATGACATGTATAAAACCAATGCTAAATATTATAGTGCTCTGACGCTTCCGCAGCCGATTATGGCGCTGGTAAGAGACGCTTGCGAGAGTTTGAATATCCCTATGGGGTTTTCCTCTATGGCACATGGAAATGTAATTGTCATAGCGCTCCCAGATAATATGACATTCCGCCAATTGATCGGTTGGGCGGCAATGTTGGAGACAGCAAACGCCAGGATTGACAATAGAGGGTATTTGCAATTTATTAAGTGGAATTTTGGAGCTGTCGAAAACGGCTCCTTGGTTCCACTTAAATTAGAGGATTACGTGAATAGCCCAACTCTTTCCAGTGATGATATTGTAATTACTGGTATCAGAGTAAAAAACAAAGAATCGGAATCCCTGTTTGGAACTGCTGGATATGTGTTGGAGTTAGAAAACAATCTTCTGTCTGACAGTGACCTCGGAACTGTGGCGGCATGGATTGGAGGTAATTTGGTCGGAGCTAAATTCCGAAATCTGCAAGGGGATTTGCTTTATAATCCTCTGTTAGAATTTGGTGATATGGCACGCAGTTTTGATCGAAACGGCAATGGATATCTTACACCAATCACTGATGTATCATCTCCGTTAAATGGCATTACCACTGTAAAAACGCAGGCAGATGATCCAATCCGAAATAGCAGCACATATATGTCGGAAGCTACAAAAGCACTAGTAGAAGCTAGACAACTTGTTAAGGATGAACGCACAGAGCGCGAAAAAGCCGTTGAAAAGCTAGCAAATACGCTTAAGGAGTCTGGCGGGCTTTATATGACAGAAGATCCACAGGACGACGGTAGTGTAATCTATTATATGCACAATAAGCCGACTCTGGAAGAATCAGATATTGTATGGAAACTCACGGCGGAAGCCATTGGAATTTCTACAGATGGTGGAAAAACCTATCCTTATGGATTTACTGTTACAGGAGAAATGATTACAAGACTGCTATACGCCGAGGGAATCAATGCAAGCTACATCAATGCCGGCGCGCTGATCGTGCGTGACACAAACGGAAAAATTATCTTTTCAGCCGATATTGATAATAACCAGATTGTAATTGACGGCGCATCCGTGCGAATCGGTGCATCACCTTTGGACGGACTGTTAAACAGTATGCAAGGTCAGATTGACGGAAATATCAATACCTGGACCGGGACTCCTGCACCTACACTTAGCAATTACCCGGCAAACGAGTGGCTAACTGATACAGAAATGAGTAAGCATGTAGGTGATCTGTATTATGATGGAGACAGCCATGCTTACAGATTCCGCAATGATGGAAAAGGGTATTACTGGGAAAGATTAAAAGATACGGACGTAACAAAAGCATTACAGGATTCTGAAGATGCATTGACAGCGGCTAAACAGGCGCAGGAAGCGGCGGCCCTTGCCAAGAACATGACCTTGCAGTTGAGTAACGAATACCAAGGTATTTCTGTTGATTCTGATGGAAATTACGGAACGTTTCCGAGCAACGTGAGTACACAGGCAGTCGTGATGTACGGAATACAGAATATTACATCTGATTGTAAATTTACAATTATTAAATCGGATAGCGTAACAGGATCCTGGAATAATGCGACCAAGGCATACACGGTAACAGCATTATCCGCTGATGACGGATGGGTAGATATTAAAGCAACATATATCAGTGTTCTATCAGTAGTTAAGAGATTTTCGCTGGCTAAAATTTATGCTGGGAAAAATGGTACAAATGGTGTTGACGGTCTCCAGGGGCCAAAAGGAGACCAAGGCATACCGGGACCACAAGGTGAACAAGGTATTCAAGGCCCACAAGGACCGAGAGGAGAACAAGGAATTCCTGGAACTCCCGGGGCGGATGGTAAAATGCCGTATTTGCATATTAAATATGCTCCGGTAGAAAATCCAACATCTGAACAGATGACAGAGACACCAGATATTTATATTGGTACTTACACAGATTATTTACAGGATAACAGCACGGATCCAGCTGCCTATACCTGGGCGAAATTTCGCGGGGATGATGGACGGCCCGGAAAGAATGGATATGCCTGGATTAAATACGCTTCTATGCCAAACGGCGAAGATATGTCAGATAACCCAGATACTGTTCCATGGATTGATACAGATGGGAATACAATATGTGATACTGTAGGAAATCCAATCTATCTGGAGCCAGAATATGTTGCGTATATCGGAATTGCAAATAATAAGGAAACGCCAACGGAAAGTGATGATCCGGCTGATTATACATGGACCCGATACAAAGGTGAACGGGGCGATAAAGGAGAACAAGGTGTACCTGGCAGGACATATTTTATCGAGCTTTCATCTAATATCCTAAAACGAGGTCAGAATAACAAGGTTGTACCAAGTACAATTACGGCAAAAGCTTATTATCGAGATGGCGACAGTGCTACAAGAACGGCATATTCCGGTAGATGGTATGTGCAGACTTCCACGGATGGCTCTACATTTACAAACGTATTGGTTTCAACTGTAAATGAGCCGAGTAAAAGCTATACTGTTAGCTCACTGGATAGAAGCATTGTGTCTGTTAGATTTATCTTGTATGCAGCAGATGGAACTACAAATCAGCTGGATATGCAATCTGTCCCTGTAGTGATAGATGTGGACGCACTTACCCACGAAGAGATATTTGATCTTCTTACTAATAATGGCTCAATCAAAGGAATCTACAAAGAAGGCAATCAACTATATATTTCGTTCACTTACGCCAAGGGTGGTACATTAAAGCTCGGCGGTCCAAATAATGGATATGGCACTTTTGAGGTGTATGACGCTAGTGAAAATGTTATTTGCAAAATAAATAATACAGATGGATTTAAAAACATAAAAGGAAACGAATGGGCGCAGATAAAAGAATCTATATTTAGCGCAGGATTTGGAAATATAACTGATGGAATCCTTGATTTATCAGCACAATATGAAAATAAGAGAAATGTTGTTTTGCAATCAACAAACGGTGATTTGATTCTTAAAGTAGCGCAAAATTTTATGATAGAAGGGATGAAAACACTAACAGGTGGTAATCCAATGATGTTTAACCCATCATATTTGTATGTTGGATATTCCTCATCATCCTCCATTCGCTACAAAGTGCTTGGGAAATCCATCAAAGAAGACGAACTGGAAGACCTATACAGAATCAAAGTAATCTGGGCGAAATACAAAGACGGATATTTATCCGAGCAAGATGAGCGATACGGTAAAGAAATGCCGATGTTTATAGCCGAGGACATTGACCGAAGATTTCCATTAGCTGTCGATCATAATGAAAAAGGCAAGGCTGAGAACTGGAACTATCGTATTATGATTCCCTGTATGTTCGCAATGCTGAAAAATGAGCATGAAAAAGTTAAAAATCTACAATCCGAGCTTAATTCCGTGAAAGCGGAATTGAATGAATTAAAGCAACTTATCAAACAACATATTTCAACGGAGGTATAAGACTATGGCAAATAACATATGGAGTAATTACACAGAAAAAACAGCAACGCCAGTAGATGCAGATGAAGTAATGGTTCGTGATTCCACAGACGGAAAAAACAAAAGGCTTCTTTTTGGCGCTTTCTGGAAGTGGGTAGCTAAGAAATTAAACGAGGCTACCATTTCGGAATTGCAGACCAATAACAAGACAGTCATCGGGGCAATCAATGCACTAAACACGAATTTAGGAAAAACTGCTCGTTTTTATGCTGTAAGTAATTTTTATGTACCTGGAAGTTCTGGCGATTATTCCGGGCTTGCAATCGGTGGGACTGCATGGAACAACATCGCTGGAATACAGTATGTGAGCGCAACTGATTACAAACATTACTATACATTCCTCAAAGGCACATATTTAGTAAATATCAACCTTTTTGCAAATCTTGAAGCATCAACTTCGAACGTTCTGGGCGTGGCATTGAATATCGAAGTAGATGGTAAAGCAATAGCGAATCCATGGTTTAGAATGATTGATTCATATCAGAGCATTTCTTATCCTGTTATCATCAATGGAAGTAAGCTAAAAGTCACCATGTACTCAGGAAAGACAATTGAAATTGTAAATAATGCCAATCTTTCATATGTTGATTTTATGAGATTGAATTAATCAGCATACAATACTCCAATAGTCACAGTTCTGTTGGTGCATGAGTCACCATTGAAATCAGTATATAGAGTTTGTTTTAGTTGAATTATTGTACAGCACTGGCTGTTACGTGTCCGAACTTGCAATAGTCACCACAGATACGTGGTGTGAAAGGAGAAAATATGGAAATTAAAGGTATTGACGTTTCGTCCTATCAAGGCAATCCAGATTGGCAAAAAGTATCGAATTCTGGAATTAAGTTTGCAATTTTGAGGATTCATCAGAAATCCGGCACTGATGCATCTTTTGAGCACAACTACAAGGGCTGCAAATCCAACGGAATTCTTATCGGTGGATATAAGTACAGCTATGCTTTAACACCGGCACAGGCAATAGAAGAAGCAGAGGACGTAATTTCTGTTCTTGGTGGACGTGGACTTGACTTTCCAGTATTCTACGATCTGGAATGGGCACAGCAAAGAAGTCTCGGAAAACAGGCTATTGAGAATATTGCAGTAGCATTTCTGAACAGAATCAAGAAAGCCGGTTATAAGGTTGGAATTTATTGCAATCTTGATTGGTACAATAATGTCCTGTCAGATGCTCTGAAGCAGTATGACTGTTGGATTGCTCGTTATCCTGCCAACGACAATGGTTCTGTTCAAGAAAGATTACGTCCGACAGTCGGTGTAGGCTGGCAGTATTCCAGTAAAGGAAAAGTTCCAGGAATCAGCGGAAATGTTGATATGGATGTGTTCTACAAAGACTACAGAGATTCTAACCAGAAAGGAGAAACTAAAATGGTAAAAATCAGTAACTGCGGACATGATGAACGCGGAAGATATGCAGGTGGGAAAGCAGGAGATCAGACTGGTACAGAATATCAGATCATGAACTGGTACAGTAGACCGTGGCTCTGTGTCCTAAGATTCAATGACGCTAAAATCGCAGCCATGATCGCAGACATGGCGACAAAAGCGGCACAGAACAATCTTATTGGGTACGATCAGGGTACTTCCGGAAACAGCAATGACCGGTATTCATTCTGGCAGCACTTAAAGGCAAGTAACTACGATCCGGCGCAGATCACGGTAGCTTGTGAATCTGATTGCAGCGCAAGTACAGCAGCTATTGTCAAAGGGGCTGGGTATCGCTTAAATAATGCAAGGCTCAAAGCGGTCAGCATCTATCTGACGACACGGAACATGAGAGCTGCAATGAAGATTGCCGGTGCGAAAGTACTGACGGATAGAAAGTATCTGACATCCGGTGACTATCTAAAGGCAGGAGATATCCTCCTGAATGATAACCACCACGTGGCTATCGCTGTTACCACTGGCGCAAAAGCAAGTATGCTTTCAACGCCAACTATTCTGTCTAAAACTCCGAAGTGGGTGGGAAAGGTAACTGCAAATACACTTAATGTCCGCACATGGGCAGGAACAGAGTATGCACAGCTTAAAAGCTATCCTACACTTGCAAAAGGCAATTTAGTTGATGTATGCGATACCATTAAAGCCAAAGATGGAGCATCTTGGTACTATATCCGCATTGCCGGAAAATATTTTGGATTTGTTTCTGCAAAATATGTTAAGAAGCAGTAAAAATATCCCGGGGAATTAACCCCGGGAATTTCTTTTATTTAATTGCTGATAACATCAATGCGCCAGTTCGTCAGCTCATATAAGATATCATTAATTATTCTTCTGGATTTTTGGGAAAATGTCGAGTTGAAAACCAATCTCGTTTCCTTTCCCGTAAGCGTTTTTGGTATCTTTTGAGTAGACAACCTTTTCAATCAAACTCTTAAGCATTTTATTCTTCGATTCCGTGTCAAGGCTCCAATAATTATCAAGCAACTCTTCGCAGCGCGGGATAAAATCCGACCGTTGTTTTATAATGTTCTCATCATGCTTGATTTCTTCTTTTAATTTTTCTATAGTGTCGGAGCATGACTGGATAGATGCGGATATTGTTTTAGCACGTTCAAGAAAAATCTCCGTGGTATAGATACCCTGTTCGAGTAGGTCGTATTGTTTTGCTTTCTGAGAGTTCAAGCTTTCCAGCTCGTTTTCTTTCTCATGTATGAGATTTTGTTTAGAGGTTATTACGCAATCAATATCCTTTGAAGATGCATTAATATCATTGTTTAACTTATATTCCTCCACAATCTCCCTAATTCCATCAATCACAGATTTTTCAACCAAAGACAACTTGCTGCTTACTGTGGGGCAAGATGTATAAGGACACATGAGGGTATCTTCCTGCCTGCGCTTTTGATAAGGGCGGCGAACCATGGCGCGACCACATTTGCTGCAATAGACAATTCCGGCAAGTGGATTACGAATCGAGTTTGCTATACTAACTGGGCGAGGCGGGTTCTTTTTTCGTATTTCCTGGACGGAATTATACAGATCTTCTGATATAACAGCCGGATGTAATCCATTACAAATAAGAGTATCTTTTGATCGTGGGCGTGTCTTAATTACTTGACCATTCTGTATAGTCTTCACTGTTTTTCTCCCATTCCATCGGATTTTCCCGATGTATACCGGATTTGTCAGAATTCCCTGTATACTGGCAGGAGTCCAGTCACCGCCCAGTGCAGATTCTATTCCCATTTCATTTAATTTCCGTGCAATCTTCGCAACTCCGATTTGTTCGCAGCCATCACCGGAATACCAGGTGTAGATCATTTTTACAATTTCGGATTGTGCTGGAATTGGCCGGAGAGTATACCCCTTTTCTTTTTCGAGCTTGACTCTCTCATATCCGTAAGGCGGTTTGTTACCACAGTATTTCCCTTCTTTTACTGATGAGATCCTTCCAGCGTTCAGTCGGCGCTTGATGGTCTTATATTCACGTCTGGACATAAAAAGCCCGAATTCGAAGTATTCTTCATCAAATTCATTGTTTGGGTCGTATATTTTTGTTGGGGTAATAATCTTCGTGTCAGAGTATTGAAAAGCTCTGGATACAACACCTTGGTCAATTGTATCACCTCTGGCAAGACGTTCCACTTCCACAACCAGAACGCCATCCCACATACCGGATTCTACCTCATGCAGAAGTTGCTGCATGACAGGACGGTCGGCGATAGTTTCTCCAGATACCACTTCGCGGTAAATTGCACCTACAATGTACTCTTTTTTCTTTGCAAGATCTAACAAGATCCGTTCATGCCTGGCAAGCGTTTCGCCCTCTCCGTGCGCCTCAGCTTCCCGATCGGCTCTGGATTTCCTTAGATAGATGCATACTGATTCATTCATTTTATCATTCTCCTTTTTTTACTTGTGCGATAATCCAGGAGATGATATAATTATGGTGTAGGTAAGATTTTCTCCGGATTATCTTATTTATTAAAACTGGTTCCTGTTGGTCGCAGGAGCCGGCTTTTTTATTATTTATTCTATTTCATCAATATCAAGAGAATATCCAAAGACTTCTCCAACATCTGTACATTTCCCTTTTAAAGTAACTGTCTCTCCTTTGGTCATGGAAGCTACTTTTGTTTTTTGTTCATCATTTTTTATGTAGCATTGAACTCCGATAATCTCAAAGTCTCCATCAGCCATCAAGTCAATATACTTTCCAGAAGCGTCAATGTTTGTAAGTTTTCCAGTAATTTCAAGATATTTATCTTTGTATTTATCAGACGCTCCCATGGCATTGTTATCAAGATCTGCCATCATATCATTAACTGATACGGAAGTGTATTCTTTTGGTATATCTTCTTTTTTACTTGATGTAGAATTTGTAGATTTCGTACTGGAATTACTATTACTTCCGCCTGTCACCGCACCTATAGCACAAAGGATGATAAGGGTAAGCAGAATCCACTTAAACTTTCCACCTTTTAATTTCTTCCGGCACTGCGGACACACTTTAGCGTCTGCCGGAATCTCTGTTTTGCAATATTTGCACTTTTTGGTCTTTTCCATAGAAAATCCTCCTCATATGGTTTATTTTATCTGATCGTACCACAGCACAAAACAAAATAAAACATAATAATTTATAACAACTTGACAGATTTCGACAAAAATAATACTTGACTTCTAAATGACTTCATGCTATATTGAACATAAGAAGTCAATACGACTTCACAAAAAGAAAGGAGAAACCAATGAGTATCAAAACATTTACGTTAAGACTCACAGAGGAACAAATTGATTTTGTTGGTGAAAAGGCAAAGGAAATGGGGGTGAGCAAAAACGACTATATCCGAAGATTAATTGATGGAGACATTCGTGCAGATAAGGAAGATAGAATCTTGCAGGAAATTATCGAAATCAAGAATATGCTTGAAAAGAGCATAAAATAAGAAAATGGTGCCTGCATAAAAGCGGGCACCTAACCAATTACAATAATTTATATACTTAGAGTAAATTGACATTTAGTTGTCATTACAATAAAATGGAATTTACGACAGAAAGGAGACTATGGGTAGACCTAAAAAAGAGATTACAAAAAACACATATTTCCAAATCAGAATGGAACAGGAAATTTATGATTTGCTTGTCACCACAGCGCGCAAACAGGGCGTATCTAAAGCCGAAATTGTGCGCCGTGGAATTGTCGCACAAGCAAAACTTACCAAGGCATAGACCAATATGCCCTTATGGAAAGTTGTGTTATTTTTATAAATCACTCTTCCACGAGTGTCTGTATGATAACACACTTTCCGTAAAAAAATCAATATTTTTTATAGAAAGGATAAAAAAATTATGAACGGATTACAAAAAGTTGAATTTAATGGAACTTTAGTTCTTACTACACAGCAGATTGCGGAAGCATACGAAACTGATACTAAAATTATTCAAAAAAAATTTCAGCAGAAATAAAGAAAGATACATTGAGGGCAAACATTTTATTTGCCTTGAGGGTGAAGAATTAAAAGAGTTTAAAACGAAACGTCATTTTGACGATTCGTCAAGACTCAACAAACTCTACCTTTGGACACAGAAAGGTGCTTTTCTTCACGCAAAGTCATTAAACACTGACAAGGCGTGGGATGTATATGACGCTCTGGTGGATGAATATTTCCAGAAGAGAAACGAACTTGCCCTTTCTGGCATTTCCAAAGAACTGCAAGCCGTTATCGTAGTAGATAAGAGAGTAACCCAGGTTGAGAAGAAAGTGGATATTGTCCGGCAGGAACTTGAACGCCTGGAATTTGATTTGCCAATCCTTCCAATTGAAGCCGACAGGATCACAGAGGCAGTACGCAAGCGTGGCGTGGATATCCTAGGTGGAAAAGGCTCGAACGCATACCAAGACAGGTCAATGAGGCAGCGAGTATACAGTAACATCTATGCAGACTTAAAAGCGAACTTCCGTGTGCGCTCCTACAAGTCAATCAAGCGAAACCAGTGTGACTCTGCCTTGAACGTGATCGCACGATATGACGCACCCCTGTATCTCCAGGACGAAATCTATATGATAAACGGACAGCGCTCAATCTGGGACGACTGAACGAAAAAAGTAGAATTTTCTCGATTTTCGTCAAATACAGCATTAATGTAAGAAAATTTGTGCAAGATTGAGATATTGTATAATTGTTATATTGAGAGTATAATATAAACTAATTTGGGAGGAATTTTATGAAAGGAATAAAAAAGCTGGTTATATTTTTTTCTGTTCGGAATAATGCTCACATTTTCTGTGCATGCGCCGCTATGTGAGAGTATTGATCCAACAGATTCCGAAGTGATTATTAAGACAAGTGCCAACAATCAATATGTGATACATAATTATACACAGGCGGTTGTATCTGAAGCAGAGCAGCAGTCATTTGTTGTGAAGAAAAGCAACAATATTTCTGCGGAATGTACATGTCATTTCTTTTTCAATCGTTCAAGACAAATGGAGGGAACACTTTTTAAGCAGAGGGCAAGAAGTATGATCCAGTCCGTTCTATATCGCTGAGAAGAGGGTATAATGGAATAAAAGAGAACAAATGTTCTTGCTTGCGTGATATTGGAGGGACGGAAAATGGATTACAAAAAGGAAATTATTGAAATGATAGAGAATACTGAAAATGAGGGCAAGTTAAAATTTGTCTATACGATTCTTATTAAATATCTGAAATCAAAGAAGCAAGGGGATTAACCCTTGCTCCTTTTGTTTAGCGATGAAACTATTTGTTTTATTGCTTTCTTATCTTCTTTATCGAGTGCTTTGTATTCCTCGATAAAATCTAAGATGTCAGGTTCCGACATAAGATTTCCAATTATGGTTGCATAATCATCATCGCTTTTAGAACCCATGA
>OGTB01001357.1_pt1 | contig 16438 bp, 9 predicted proteins | sample 1553611 | NCBI WGS metagenome assembly OGTB01 (sample SAMEA2580032, study PRJEB22360) | human gut metagenome | biome: human gut; feature: human-associated habitat; material: faeces | place: Denmark | collected 2008/2010 | reverse complement strand
GGCCGTAGAGGCAGCCGCACTGTTGTCGATCGTACCTTTGCCGGTCAGCGTGAGACCATTTTCGGCAACCAGATTCGATCCTCCCGAGAGTTGAAGGGTCGCTCCCTCCTTGATGTCGATGGTCTTGTGTTCGGTGAATGTAAGGTCTTCCACCGGTGCGGAAGTAAGATCTATGTCGGAAGCGACAGCGATTTTGGCAATGACCGGATTGGACAATGCTCCGGTCAGACCCTCTGCATTGGTTACTTCCACAGGGACGCTCGTCTGCCCTCCTGCCGGAACGACTTCATAGGTGCCGTTCGGTGCGGGAGTTGCGCTGACCTTGACTGTAGTGGAACCTGCTGCAACGAAATTTTTAACCGGATTTTCCGTCATCGAATTCGACGGGTCGAAATTGACGAACGTACCGCCGTACACGTTGATAGCGGCGTTTGAACCGTCTTTCAGATTCAGTACCCAATAGCCGCGGGCATTGGCACATGCCGATTCGAACCGGCCGCCGTAGATGTTGATGACGGCATTCCCATCCGCATAAATGAGGTCGAGCTGAGCATTCCGGTTGTTATAATCCTGGTCGTTGAAGAAATTACCGCCGTAGATGTTCACCTTCGCATCGCCGTAAGCATATACGGCCATGCGGTAGCCGTCTTCGTTGGGCTTGGTTCCGATAGCCTTAATGTTGCCGTCGCCTTTGATATTCAGGGTAGCGCCGCCTTTCACTTCGAATACGGTGGTGTTGCCATAGCGTGGATCTGTATCAGGAAGCGAGGTCGTGTTGATGATGTCCTTGCCGTTCAGGTCGATCTCGACTGTCTTGCCGGTTTCCACGACCAGCGGGGCTTCGACCGTCACGTCTTCCGACAGGGTGACGCTGCCGCCGTTGGCGAACGCTGCATGCAGTTCCTCCGCCGTGGTGACAACTGTGATGTCGGGTTTGTAGAAATTCGGATCGATCTCGACGGTGATATCGCCTTGCTTGGTCAGCAGATTACCCGATACCATGGTGCGGTAGTTGCGGCGGATGGGAATGCTCTTGAAATCGCTGTTGGCCGAGATCTCTTTACCTGCTGCATCGAGGAACGTCATCTTGAAGTCGGCCAGCGTAGCCTGTTCGACAGGCGCCCAGATGTAGTCCACCGTCAGCTCGCCGGTGGCGTTGAGCACGTCGGCCGTGTATTCCACGGCAGCCTCGCCGCTTTCCTCGCCCGTCAGTGCGTTGAACGTGTTCGGAAGAGACGTGAAATTCACTTTCACCTTCGCGGGTTTCAGGTCGGCCGCGTTGTCGGGAATCGCTGCGAGGTCGAGCGTCTTCACGTTCAGCTGGCCGAAGGGACGGCGGAGCGTGAACGTCTCCGAGAAGGACTCGGTAACCGTGTAGTCTTTCTTGCAGAGGAAGAAGGCGTCGAACTTGTCGTCGTTGCCGGTGTAGTCTGCATCCGATCCCAGCGTGATTGCGCTCAGGTCATCGGTCTCGTAGCCGGCCTCCGAGCAGTCGGCCCAGAATACGAAGTCATACTTCTGCTGAGCCACCAGCCGCAGGTTGAACGTTGCGGTGTTGCCCGTTACCGTTGCGGTCTGCTGCTCCCCGTAGGGCTGGCCGTTCCGGTAGATCTGGAGCAAGCAGCGGTCGATCTGCGAGCCGTCGCCGAAATCCGCCGCTGCGGCACGGGTCTGTACTCCTTGCGGAATAGAGACGGTAATCGTCTGAGAGGTCGCTCCTGCGGATGGAGAGACCTCGTCCTTCTGACATGCGGTCAGGGTCATCGCAAGGCCCGCCGCCAATAGGAATAATTTTCTCATAACTGATTGGTTTTTAGAGACCCCCCCCCGAAGAAGCCCCGAAGAAGCCCCGGAGAAGTTGAAACTCAGTGGTTTGTAAAAAAATGTTATTAATAGAACTCGTTTCGTGTTCCTTTGTACCCGCAGGAGCGGTCAGGCTCCTGCGGATTGTTTATGTTTTATCGAAAGGCGTTCCGACACCTTTCGTTCGTTTTATATCTGAGATCAGCTATCGGGTGGCAGGGACAACAGCCCATTTCAAATTGTCGCCGTCTGTTATTGCTTGCCATTGATATCCGGCAGCCGGAGCATAAACGGTATTGGTTACGTGATTGTAAGCCTTGCCGCTGAATTTGCCGCCTTTGAGAATCACACTTCCGCTCGGCCGTCCGGTGTCATTGTCGCCTGATACGACCGCACTGGTACCTTCGATCTGCAATCCCGTCCTGACGTTGGGAGCGGAAAATTCTCCGCCCGTGATCGTGACTTCGGCGCTGCTGCTTACATATAGCGCGTAAAAGGCATCCTGCTGTCCAGAGGTATTGACCGTATAGAACTTGCCGCTGCGAATCTCGGCCTTGGCATTCTCTTCGATTGAAACAGCGCCCTGAATACCCTTGACCTCGCAATTCTCGATCAATACCTCGGAGCCGAACAGACGCATCGCGTATGCCCAGTGCTGTTTATTATCCAAATTCGAAGAAGTGGACTCGAAATAGCTGTCAATCAAGGTAACAGTCGCGGTATTCGCACCGTTACGCCCCATACCGCAGAGGGTGAACTCACCTGAGATAACCCGGGCATTTCGGATAGTTACGTTCGCATCGTTCCAATAGGCGATCGCTGCAGTGTTGTAGGAACTTCCGTGCCAATGGTATTCGGGGTCGTTGATTAGTGTGACACCGTCGATCAGCAGATCGCCTCCCGTAACATGAATCAACGATTTATGTTCGTGTACATCGGAAGCAGCGGCAACTACGGCCGTAGAAGCTGCCGCACTGTTGTCGAGCGTACCTTTGCCGGTCAGCGTAAGACCCTTTTCGGCAGTCAGGAAATTCGCACTGCCAAGCTGGAGGGTCATACCTTCCTTGATGTCGATGGTCTTATGCTCTTCGAAAGTAAGTTCTTCGGAGCTCTTCGCCGCAAGGTCGATATCGGAAGCAACCTCGATATTGGCTATTTCGGGATCTGCCAAAGCTCCGATCAGTTCATCCGCATTATCCACTTTTGCATTTTTAACAACCTGGAACGTGCCGTTCGGCGCTGGGGTCTCTGCAATTTTGACTGCTTTGTAACCCTCGTCCACAAAGTTTGTACCGGCTCCTTCGGCCGCATTGTCGGCGGGATTGAAATTCTCGAAAGTACCGCCCGTCACTACGATGGATGCCTTGCCAGCCTGACGGTTGGAGTCATAACAATTGAGCAGGAAGCGGTAGGGGTCTCCCTCCGTCTCGGTCTGGACAATGCTAAACGTACCGCCTTTGATTTCGGCCTTGCCTTCGTGTACATAAACCGCCGAAATATTTCCGACGAAAGTACCGTCTTCGATGATCAGGGTTCCTCCATACTGCACGTCGCACGCGTAGCAATCGTTATCCTTGGCCTTTACCGTACCGTTCTTGATGGTAAGTGTTCCTCCGCGAACGGAGAACAGCGACCAATCGTTTCCTGCCCACACATCAGTTTCGTTCGTAATCGTATGCCCATTCAGATCGATCTCGACCGTCTTGCCGTTTTCCACAACCAGAGGCTCCTTGACCGTCATATTGTCCGACAGGGTGACGCTGCCGCCGTTGGCCAGTGCGGCACGCAGTTCGGGATAGTCGTTGATGTCGGGCTTGTAGAACTCCGGATCAATCGTCACGTTGAACGTACCCTGTTTGGTCAGCAGGTTACCGGATACGTTGGTGCGGTAGTTGCGGCGGATCGGAATATTCTTGAAGTCGCCGTTGGTCGAAATTTCAGTCGTGCCGTTGAGGAACGTCATCGAAAAATCGGCCAGCGTAGCCTCCTCGACGGGGGCCCAGATATAGTCGACCGTCAGATCGCCATCGGCGCTGAGTACGTCGGCGGTATATTCCACCGCAGCTGTCGCCGCGCCGATCTCGCCTTTTTTGGCGTTGAACGAAGTCGGAACGGCCGTGAAAGCCACTTTCACTTTCGTTGGCTTTAACGTGGGATCGGGAATCGCAGCCATGTCAAGCGTTTTGACGTTCAACTGACCGAAAGGACGACGCAAGGTAATGTTTTCCGAAAAAGCTCCCTTTACCTGGTAGTCGAGCAATGCGCCGGTAAAGGCATCGAATTCGTCATTGTTACCCGCATAGTTGCCTTTCACCGTGATATTGGTCAAATCGTCCGTATTATAATGATCTCCGGTCGAGCAGTCGGCCCAGAATACGAAGTCATAAGTCTGCTGGGCCACCAACCGTAGGTTGAATGTTGCGGTCAGTTTACCATCGGCGCCTTTCTGCACGGTGGCGGACTGTTGTTCGCCATACTTCGCCGGAGTCGTCCCCGAATGGTAGATCTGGAGCAGGCAACGGTCGATTTTCGCCCCGTTGCCGAAGTCTGCCGCCGTGGCACGGGTCTGCATCCCTTGCGGGATGGTAACGGTAATGGTCTGGGAGGTGGCTCCGTCGGAAACGAGCCCTTCATCCTTCTGACACGCGGTAAGGGTCATCGCAAGGCCCACCGCCAATAGGAATAATTTTCTCATAACTAATTGGTTTTTAAGGAATTACCCCCCCCTCGAGGAGGTCCCGAAGAAGTTGTAACTCAGCGGTTTGTAAAAAAATGTTATTAAAAGAACTTGCTTCGTCTTTGCCTTTGTACCCGCAGGAGCGGTCAGGCTCCTGCGGATTGAAAGTGTTATTGAGCCACCACCTCGTAGTTGTAGGTGATGCCGTCTACTGTCTGTACATTGTCCTTATAAACGTATCCGTCGGCTGCGGCAGTCTGGTTATCCTCGAAATAACCGCCCTGAATTGCTACCGTACCATCGGCGATATACACGTCTTTCATGCCCGGGTAACCGGAGAAATACCCGCCTGTAATCGTGGTCTTACCATTTTGATTGTAGAGTGCGTAATATTTGCAGTCGTTCAGAATCGTACCGCCGGATATCGTCACGTTGGCTCCTCCGATTGACTGGATGGCTTCGATCCGACCCCCCTTGACAGTCAGCTTGGTACCACCGCCAGCTGCCATCAGCGCATAACCCGTCGGAGAGTTCCGGTTAATGACGTTACCGTTCTCGATGGTCATATCGGCGCTGCCGGTATTCATCAGCGTAAAGCCGGGACCGTCGAACGTTCCGTTCTTGATGTTGCAGATACCTTGGTTATAAATGACGACACCGTTGGCGTCCGTAGCTTTCGTAGCGGTGAAAGTTCCTCCTTCGACAGTCAGTGTAGCTCCCTGTTCGTTCATGAAAATATAATCGCTGGCAGTCATCTTTCCAATACCTTTGACGGTAAGCTCTTTCTTGTTGACGATCTGTTGTTTGCCGACAGTCAGAGTAACAGCTCTTTTAAAGTCGATGACGGTAGGTTTCTCGATTGGAATCTCGCCACTCGTTTCCGGAATTTTCGTCAAATCATAATGATACCATACATTGACGTTACCACCGTCTTTCAAGAGGGCAACGAAGCGTTTCAATTCGGTCCAGCGATCCTTAACAACGCCATCCACGATCAATTTAGCCGTGCTTATGTATCCGGCAGTGAAATTGGAAGCCCGCCAGCCCATATATTCATCGGTGAAATAGCCGGTTGCTACTCCGTCTGCCTGTTTATCCACCTTGTTGTTGCGGAGTTCCACGGTGTACTTGTCGTAAGTGTCGGCTTTTTTCGACACATTTACCATATTGCCGATAAATGCGTGGGAGAAACTTTGCTCCATAGCATAGAACAAATCGCCGTCGCTATAGGAATCCGCATCCTGACCTTTGTAAGTATTGTTGAGAGTAATGCCGCTGACCGAGCAGCCCTCAATAAGCACGTTGCGCTCGAAAGTCTGGAAATAACCGATAAGGCCGGCAGCTTGCGAACAGTAGGTGAACGTTTCGGGATTAAATACGTCGATAGAGCAAGCGGTTACCGAGCAGTTGCGGACCGTGACATCTTTCGAGCTTGTGCTGACGAAACCGATCAGGCCGCCGATTTTCTGAACGCTCTTAATGGCCGTATTCTTCATATGGCAGTTTTCCACCGTACCGTAGTCCATGCGGCCGACCAATGTACCGCCGCGATAGCAGGTCACTTCGGCACCGTCGATCGTGAGGTCTTTCACGTCGCCCTGAAGCACATAGAAGAAACCGCCGTAGTAAGTGCCTTTATCATTAGGTTGACCTGTGGCGTTGTCAACGTAGAGGTTCTTGATCATATGGCCGGCACCGTCGAATTCCACGAAGCCTTTGCCTTCCGTATCGATCGGAGTCCAAGGGCTATCGGCAGTGCCTTTAAGGTCGATATCGGCCGTCAGCACGATTCGGGCACACTTGCTTTGGGCAATCAGGTCGATCGCTTTTTTCAGCGTAGCGACATCGCCTGCAGCATAAGTCGTAACAGTTCCGGCTCCTTTCTCGAATGTAATTTCCGCAACCGTACCGTAGATTTCTACGTTGCCTTTTACGACATTCAGTTTCGCTACTTCAACGCCTTCGGGCACGATCAGCGTATTGTCGGCCGTCGTGGCGTCTATTTCCCCGAAGGAGCCGTTCAGGATAACCGTCGATTCCGGGGTGTCGATGGTCAGTTTTCCGGTGGTATTGGCCGTAATAGTAATGTTGGCGGGAGCTTCCGTGTTACCCTCCGTTCCACTGGCCTGATCGTCGTATTTTACGGTAACGGGGTTGCTCGTTTCGGGCAGCGTAAGCGAAATTTTCACGTCATTGTCCGTAGCATAGATCTGCGGTATCACGATCTCGTTGCTCGCTGTATTCGCCAAATTCTTGACGATGATATCGGTCGCACCGCTTTCGAGAGCCGCCTTGACATCAGCCGCGCTTTCTACTTCCGCAATCACTTTCTCAATGGGGCCTTCCGGATCGAAATTCGGATCGATCGTCACGCTGATCGTTCCTTTCTTGGTCAGCAGGTTGCCCGACACATTGGTGCGGTAGTTGCGTCGGATGGGAATGTTGGTGAAAGCGTCGTTCGTGCAGATCGCCGTTCCGTTATTGAGGAACGTCATCGTGAAGTCGGAAAGCGCGGCCTCGGATTCCGTGGCCCAGAGGAAGTCCATCGAGATCGTACCGTCGGCCTTGGCCAACTCACCTGCCGTATAGGTCACGTCGGCCGATCCGCTCACTTCGCCCGTCAGGGCGTTGAACGTCGTGGGAAGGCCCTTGAAAGCGACCTCGTATCCCGTGGGCTTCAGCGCCTCGTCCTTGATTTCGTTCAGGTCGTTGGTCTTTACCACCAGCAGGCCGAAAGGACGCTTCAGGGTGATGTCGTCTCTCGTGAAGGAACCATTGACGGAAATAGTCTCGTGGTAGAAGAACGCGTCGCGCTCGTCGCTGTTGCCCACGAACTCGCCTTTCTCCGTGATGGCTTTCAGACCGCCCGTTACAGTGTTGTATACTTTATCGTCGAAACCTTCCTCACTGCTTGAATTTGCCGTAGCGCAGTCGGCCCAGAACACGAAGTCATACTCCTGCGAGGATACCAGCCGCAGATTGTCGAACGTAACCTGCTTGTTGCTTACCGGTTTTACGATACGGTTGTAAAGCTGGTCGCCGTGGTAGATTTCCAGAATACAGCGGTTGGCCGAGGTACCGGTGCCGAAGGCATCGGTCACGGCACGGGTTTGCACTCCGCTCTGCGGAATGGTCACCGTAAACGAGGATGCAGCTGTCGTATCGGATACGAGCCCCTCGTCCTTCTGACACGCGGTAAATGCTGCCAGCATTCCCGCTAATAGTAGAACTTTATTCATAAAATGTTGAGTGTTAATGAATTACCCCCCCGTTCGGGTTTTCCGGAAGGGAGGCAGTAACTCAACGGTTTGTATTATTGTTTATATATCGGTTTTCCGTTCATCGTGTCTTATATCGTCTTAATTCCCTGTGGCTTCCTCGAACGTGGCCGTTACGCTGGTCGCGTAGTTCCGCTGCAGCTGCAGCACGTCGATGCCCTTGGTTACGTCGCCCACCGTGATCGAGAGGCCGACGGACTGTCCCGCGTTGGAGGGAACGAAGAGGAAGTCTTCGCCGACTGTTGCCGAGTTTACGGTCGTATTCGGGAATGCGACCGTTACGGTCTGCGGCCCGGACGTCTTTTCGGTCAGTACGTCGTACCGCGTCGGAACGTTCCGGTAGGTAACCGAAACCGCTTTATCGCCCGTGTTGAACGCCTCCTTGTTCCGCATCGTCAGTTTGGCCAACGGACGTTTCAGCGTGGCCGATACGCCGTTGCCGCCGTTCCACTGCACGTCGGGCAGGACGCAGGCGAAAGCGTCGCGTTCGCTGCCCGGGGCGTAGGTCGCGGGCGTGCTGCCGGAGGTCATGGCAATCTTTATCTGCCGCAGATCGGCGGTCGTATAGGCTCCCGTGCCGTAGTCGGCCCAGAAGAGGAAGTCATACGTTCCGGGCACCAGCGCGATCTCGATGGCGGCTTCGTCAAACGTTCCGTTTGCTGTCTTATGCAGTACGCATCGGGGATTGGCGTCCTTTGTCCATGCCTCGAAGGTGTAGGTCAGCCGTTGTCCTGCAGCCGTCTCGCTGTGAGTCGCCGCTTTGGCCGCAGGTTCGTTTTTCAGTACGCTCTCGGAGCGCAGGGAAATCACACCGCCTACGGGCGTTAACCCGGGCGTGAGTTCCGTCTCTTCGTTGCAGCCGGTAAGGACGGTCAGTGCGAGGAACAGGGGAAATATCTTTTTCATTTGAATGTCGTATTAGTCAGGGATCACAATGTCGATTTCTCCGTCGAACCCGGGATTGATACCGATACCGGGGGCATAATCGCGCGTGAGGAACTCGTCGCGGATCGTCGTCAGCTTGCCCCGCACGATCGGAACATCGATGTCTCCGATCTCGTTGAGCAGGTTGCCTTCGCCGTCGCGGATGCTTAGGTTGACCTTCACGGCCGATTCGGAGCCGTTGACGAAGATGTAGTCGCTGGCCAGATGCGCCTCCTTATCCGAAAGCGGTCTCATGGAACAACCGAACGACATGCCCGTTCGGGCGTCGTTGGGCTTGTTCGTGTAGGCGTTGAAGCCCGACGGGAAGTACCCCGCATACTCCACCCGTACCCGTATCGTCGAAAGGTCGGGATTCTTGGTAAGCAGATTCTCGGCTATGTCGCCGGCTTTCGTCCGCCGTGCGGCCAGTTTGTCGAGGAATTTGTCGATGTCGGTGGTGATGAACTCGATCTTGGCCATCGGGCGCTGGAGCGTCACGGTCGCATCCACGGTTTCGTTCCAGCGGTCTCGGTAGGCTCTGAGATCGATCTCCTGCTGCGCGACGTAGGTATCCTTGTGGTCTTCGTCGCCGATGTAATTCCCGGCTTCGGGAATGCTGATCGACGAAAGGGAGTTTACATGGTAGTATTTGTCGGCCGTCGAACCGTCGTCCACATAGTCCATCCATGCCACGACGTGGTATCGGGCGGCATGCAGCGCCAGCGAGGTGCGGATCGTATGGTATCCGTCCGCCGCCTGCTCGCAGCCGAGCACCCGCCGCTCCACGGGTTCGCCGCCGATCTCGTCGCGGAACACTTCGACGATCCAGCGCACGTCGTGCAGGTCGGCTTCCGACGCTTTGGAGCGTTTCGTCGACTCGTATGGCTCTATTTTCGGGTCGATCGCGAGGGTCAGATTCGCGTTGACCAGTGTGGGATCGACGCCTCCGTTTTCCGGAAATTCCAGTACGGTCTTGTCGCAGCCCGTCGATACGAGGACGAGCAAACAGGCGATATATATTGTCGTTTTTTTCATCTTCTGCTCCTTGCCTTATTTTCCGAATCGGTAAACCAGACTGATCCCCGCTTTGGTCAGGCCCCAATAGTTGTAAGGTACTCCCTTCTCGAAGCGGGCGCCGTTGGGGATATTATAATAGACGTCGTATTTCGTGCGGACGTATCCCGCTCCGATGGTGAACTCTGCCGCCCAATGGCGGGCGAAGGGCAACATGTAGCCATAGCTCAGACCCGCACCGTAGAAGCCGTCGGGCGACTGGTAGCGGTTCCTGTCGTCCACGGCGATATTGAAGGCGCCGATATGGAGATGCACGCCGAAAAAGTGGCCTTCCATCGGTTTTTTCAGCCAGTAACGGAATTCCGGTTGAACGGCCAGAAAACACAGACGGTAATCGCGTGCTACGGTGTAAGGACTGTAAATGACCGGCAGGTCGACCGAGTAGCGGTCGCCGAAGCTGTACTCCACGCCGAGGTTGGCAACCGTGGCAGCCAGATAGGCTACGTTGGTTTTGACCGCCCAGCGGTAAGAGGGGCGCACGGGATCGGACAGCGTTCCTTCCAGAGTCTCGGCGACCGGCTGCGCCGGTTGCGGTTCCGGCTCGACAGGTGTCTCCGTGTCAGGCGTATCGGGTTCGGCAGAGGATTCCGGAGTCTCCGATTCCGGCCGGATTTCGGATTTTTCGTCCCCGGACGGCGAATCGGACGGCACGACGTCCCTCTCGGACAGGATGTCGGGGGGCGTATCCGCCTTCGCATTCGAAGACATATAGGCTACGGCGATCACATCTGTCATTCCGCGCCACCGTCGCGTGGAATTCGTCGTCCTGAAATGATCTTCTTTCAATCCCTCGTGAACGATAAAATAGGATTTGACCTGGTTGCTTCGATTCTTTGCGGCCGCAAGGTTCTCCTTGAAAGAGTCGTACGAGGAGCAGAAACCCAGTACGCGCACTTTCATGTCGCCCGATTCGATCGAAAATTTGTGTTGTCGGATGGATCGGGTAAGCGACTTGATGGCGGCTGCGTTTCCCTTGTAATCAGCCCAGAACATACGTCGTTGCGGGGCGAATCGGAAAATGACCGTATCCTGCTTCCCTTCCGAGAGCGAGCTTGTCTTCTGCCGAAGACTCTCGCTGGTGCCGGCGGATACGTCGCGGCCCGTCTCCTGTGCCGTAACGGTCAGGCCATACAGCAGGAAGCCGAGCAAAAAGACCGCGCGGAGCGATCTCGAACAACGTCCGCGGACAGAAATACTTTCGTCAAAACAAGTCATTCGTTGCTATGTATTACCGTCAAAACAGACTGAATGTTATACTTCGTCTGTTTAATCGTTGATTAAAACGTTGGTTTCCAAAGGTAAAGATACGAAAATATCGACATTATTTCCAAGGGAATCGTTAATATTTTATGCACCAGGTTTTTACAAATAAGATAAATGACTATGATTCAGATTTATAAGGGGATTTCTTCCGCTCACCCGTTTGAATGAACATATAATCTATCTCCCCTGCCGGCGAGTTTCTGCCGTTTGCAGGACGTTGTCCGATTTCTTCTTTTCGCAATCCTGCTGTTTTTGAAGCAATTTCTACATCAAGGCGTGCAATTGTTATTCAGAGGCGAATACAGGGCGAAGACTCGACCTTCGAGCCAACAGACATTTTTCCTGTCGCGCCCTCGGAAACGTTGTGTGTCCGCTGCCGGCTTCGCGTCCTGACGCCGTCGTCGGCCGGTCTTGCCGCCGCTGCCGGAGGAATTGGACACTCCGGATTCGTGATTGGTATCTGAATGCAAGTGTGGGCGGCGCCTTGGGATTTTATGACTTTGATGATTCGGACTCTCGACTCGGTGCGTACGGGTCTTGTGCCTTCGGCTGTCATTTCAAAAATGCTCCGATCCCTTTGGAAGCGGATTACCGACCTGCGATCGGGGCCGTAGTCGGCGATAGAGATGACTGATTTTTGGATCCCGGATTATCCGTTGAATTTCGCTCTCGAGATTCAGGAAACTAAGAATGAATATTGTTGGTTGTAGATAGTCGTTAAAATCGAAAAGACTATTCAGCGGGTTTCCTAAAACCAATTCGCCCCTGCCGGAACATTCCGGCAGGGGCGAAAATGTAAGGAGGGTCTATGAATTTCCTTTATTTGATGGTCGAAATCAATATTTTGATGCCCGCCGTCGACGAAAATATATTTGAAGGTCACTTTCGAGATATTCGAGGAAGTCGATTCCGATCGTTTCCCGATTCGGTCCGACGAGGAATCTCCGTCTTGGAACGGAGAATACGGATACATACCTTATGTTTAGGCTGATTCTGTGTTCGTTCCGATTATTGATAATTGGTTGTCTGTTTGCGGAACGTCGCGGTCCGGTATTCTCGTAGGAGCCGTCCGAACCGTTCCGTCCGCAGCCGAAGAGCAGCATGGCCCTGCACTACGATTCGGCCCGAAAATCGCATTGGGGCGCTGCCGAAGATTTCGATTCCGAAGGCACGGTCCGGTCTATCCGACAAGGAGTTTCTGGGATTTGAACTCGATTGCGACACTGTGGAGAGGAATCTCTGCCCAGCCGACATCGAGATTCGGCGGACCGATATGATTTTCTCCCATCAAGAAACGTTGCGTGACCGCCTATTTTTTCATCCGCACCTCGTATAAGTCGTTGCGACGGTCTTTGAGATTGCGGACGCTGCCGTAAGTGTGCAGCTCGTTCAACAGGTTCAGGTTGACATCCGAAATAAGGATCATCTCCGTATTGGGCGTCGCTTCGGCTCGCCGTCCGTCCGTAGGAAAAGCGAAGTCGCAAGGGGTGAAGACCCCGGAACGTGCGTACTGAATGTCCATGTTATGCACTTTGGGCAGGTTGCCCACACTGCCGGCGATCACTACGAAGCATTCGTTTTCAATGGCGCGGGCGTGGGCACAGACTTGTACGCGCGAATAGGCGTTCTGCGTATCCGTGAGGAACGGTACGAAAAGAATCTGCATTCCTTCGGAGGCCATAATGCGCGAGAGTTCCGGAAACTCTACGTCGTAGCAGATCAATACGCCGACCTTCGCGCAATCCGTCTCGAATGTGCGAATCGTCTTGCCGCCGCTCAGTCCCCAACATTTCATCTCGTCGGGCGTGACGTGTAATTTCTCGTACATTTCGTAGGTCCCGTCGCGGCGGCAGAGGAAGCCTACGTTGTAAAGCTGTCCGTCTTCCTTGATCTGAGGCATGCTGCCCGTGATGATATTGATGTTGTACTTGATGGCCAATGCAATAAACCGTTCCCGGATCTCATCCGTATATTGCGCCAGTCCGCGGATGGCCTCCGATTCGCTCACATCGTTGAACCGTGCCATAAGCGGGGCATTGAAATATTCGGGAAAGAGGACGAAATCGCTCTGATAGCCGCTTACGGAATCGACGAAAAACTCCACCTGTTCGAACAGGTCGTCGAGGGTTTTGTAACTGCGCATTTGCCACTGTACGATGCCTACGCGTACCGTAGTTTTGGGCGGGATGTACTCTTCTGTCGGAGCTTGGTAATAGATGTTGTCCCACTGGAGCAGACAGGCGTAGTGGAGCGACTCCTCGTCATTGGGCAGATAGTTGCGCATTACCTTGCGGACATGGAAGTCGTTCGAGAGCTGGAACAGCAATACGGGATCGACGATTTCCCGCTGGCGTACCTTGTCGATATACTCCTTGGGGCGCATTTGGTCGGCATACTTGTGATAGTTGGGCAGGCGGCCTCCGAACATGATGGCTTTCAGGTTGAGTTTTTCGCATAGTTCCTTGCGGTACTCATACATGCGCCGCGCCAGCCGCAGTCCCCGGTAGTCGGGATGAATGAAGACCTCGATACCGTAGAGGATATTGCCTTTGCGGGTGTGGGTGTCGAAAGTTTCGTTTCCCGTGACTTGAGCGTAGGTGTGGTCGTTCTTCACATCATCGTAGTGCACGATGATCGAAAGAGCACAGCCTACGATCTTATCGTCTATGACTACGACGATCTGCCCCTCGGGGAAAATGCGTATCAGTTTGTCGATCTGCTCCGGCGTCCAAAAGACGTCGCTTCCGTCGGCATAGACTCGGGTGAACGAGGCGGCCAGCTGGTCGTAATCTTCACGTTGCAGGTTGCGTATCTCTACTTTGTTGATCTCTAACGGGTCCATTGAATTCGTTTTTGACGGTGCAAAGATACCCAATTTTGCATCTGGATATTCTTGAAAACGCACAAAAGTAAATCGTTGTAATACGCCTGAATCCGTCGTGTTTTTACAGCGTTGAACTGAAAATATCCGGTATTCTCGCCCCGGCGGATGCCCGGCGAAAGCAAATCTCGGTATCGATGGGCGCTGTCGGAGACAGAAAGGCTAAGAATTTGGGACGGAACACGGAGCCGCTTGTCTGGCAAGAGAAGCAGATGCGTGAAATGTCGCAGGAGAAGATAACAGGAAACATAAATGACTTTTTGCCCGAAAATTCACGAGGGACGCAGACGAATATTCGGGATATTACCTGCATACGTCGACGGACTCATTGTTCGGCCGAACCGGATTGACGTCGATTTTTAGAAATCTATGGCCGATCCCGTATGAAGTATCTTTGCGGCGGACATGTTCGGAAACCGGTGTCTTGGAAACCGGATCGTCTGGACAATGACCCGTGTCGTTTCAGATTCTCCTGCGACCGTGCGATCAACCTGTGCGGTATTGCAATAGCCGAGGGAATGAAGTCCGGTTATCTGTTTTATATGCTTATCGGAATTTAGTTTGCCGTGTGGAGATAACAGACATTTGTATTTGGTTTTCATTGTGATTTTGAAAAATGCCATGAGAAAATGATGTATTTATTTCCGGTCGCTTTGCTGACGGCGTGCGACCGGGTTGCCGAGGAGCAATACCGGCATGTTATATCGAAAGCCGGAGCGGCGGAGTATCTCGAATCACTCCGACAAGTATAGGTGTCTCGTGCGGATACGACAGGTGCACGGTGAATATTCAGTCGAACATTCGATGGAGCGTTACGTCGTCGGTGTCGTGGATTTTTCCTTTGACTATGGGCGGGACAGGCGACGGGACCACCGAGCTGGTTATCATGGAGAATTTCGAGCAACAGCGCAGCGGCGTGGTCACGATTTCGGGAACGACCTCTTCCGGTGAGGAGATCGTTCGGCGGATCGATGTAACTCAGGCATGGTGCAAGCGTCGGACGACGCGGGTTTATATAAAAAAAGGAGATCGCCTGATTGCTTGTTCGGGGGCGTGGCCTGCGACGAGCAGACTGACAGTAGACTTTTATTTCACATATTATATGAAACGTTACGAGTATGCTCTTCATATAGAGAAAGGCTCGTTCTGGACGGAAGATTCCGTGGGTATTCCGTGGAGTTATGCGTTTCCGGACGAGTCGGTCATCGAGTCTGTCTTGCCGGATCACGATGCAAGCACTATTTTTGAGATTAGGGAAGATCAGCGTCCCCAGTAAAACAGAGCGCCGGTCTGCCCATGTTGGCAGACCGGCGCTCTGAATTTTAGCCTTTCGGCGAAACCGGTATGCGAAAAGGAGACAGCGCCGTTTCCGAACAGGTTGTCTCTTTTCGTCTGTGCGCTAATCCCTCCGCGCGAATCCGAGGTAGTAGATCAGCGTGGCGATAGCCGACAGCGCGGCGACCAGATAGGTCCGGGCCGCCCATGAAAGCGCTTCCTCGGCCTGAGCGGCCTGCTCTCCGCGCAGCGTATAACTACCCGTGAGCCACTGCATCGCGCGCGCCGAGGCGTTGTACTCGACCGGCAACGTCACGATGCTGAACAGGGCCGAGGCGGCGATCATTGCGATACCGACCCAAAACAGCGCGGGAAACGTCTTCATCATCAGGATTCCGGCTATTACGACCCATACGGCCCATTGAGACGAGAAGCTGACGACCGGCACGAGCGCCGAGCGGAGTTTCAGCGGGGCGTATTCCTTGGCGTGCTGTACCGCATGCCCGCACTCGTGAGCCGCTACGGCCGCCGCGGCTACGCTGTTGCTCGCGTAGACCGACTCGCTCAGGTTGACCGTTTTCGTAGCCGGATTGTAGTGGTCGGTCAGATGGCCGGGCGTCGAGACGACCTTCACGTCGTAGATGCCGTTGTCGTGCAGCATGCGTTCGGCTACGTCGCGTCCGGTCAGGCCGCCGGGGAACATGACTTTCGAGTATTTCTTAAAAACAGACTGGAGTTTGGCTTGCACGATAAAGCCGACGATGCCGATGGCGATAATCAGCAGAAACTCCGCATTCATGGGTCCGATCATGGTTTTTCGATGTTTTTTGGGAAAGACGAAACCGCTCGTCGTTCCGTTTCATTTATTCAGTTTTTTTATAAACGCTGCGAGACCGTCTCTTATTGCTTTGCCGCGACGGGTTTGCGGCAGGTCAGGTAAGCGTTGGCCTGCCGGGCCGGCATGACTTCGATGTCGTTGATGTTGACATGGGCCGGGAGCGAGACGATCCATGCAACGATCCGCGCGATGTCGTCGCCCGTGAGCGGTTCGATGCCCCGATAGACTTCGCGGGCCCGCTCGCGGTCGCCGTGGAATCGGACGGTCGAGAACTCGGTGTCGACCATGCCGGGCCGTATCTCGGTCACTTTGATCCCGTGGCTCAGCAGGTCCATCCGCATGCCTTGAGAGAGCGCATGCACGGCATGTTTCGACGCGCAGTAGACGGCTCCGTTCTCATAGGGCTGCGTGCTGGCGATCGAGCC
>OGTB01001350.1_pt1 | contig 16561 bp, 10 predicted proteins | sample 1553611 | NCBI WGS metagenome assembly OGTB01 (sample SAMEA2580032, study PRJEB22360) | human gut metagenome | biome: human gut; feature: human-associated habitat; material: faeces | place: Denmark | collected 2008/2010 | reverse complement strand
AGCTCTTGGAATCAAAACCGTAACACTTCCCATTCCCAATGAGCTAGGCGGTGTTACTGCTGAAATCGGTTCTTACGCAATGGGAAATCGAAATACAAAGCATCCAGCAGAGGTAAAAGCACTTTTAGCTTATCTTCTTAGTGAAGAATGCCAGTCGAGTTCGGCGTTTGCAGATAAAGATATGTTTCCTGTCCGACGTGGATGTCTTAAAAAATGTATGGAAGCACAATATCAATTCAGTGTCTATGATGCATCCCATGAAAAAATAGGGCAAGAAGATATTGAAAAACGAAAAGAGATGTATGGTGACAATTTGACTGATGCACAGCTAGATCAGCTTGAAACAATATGCGACAAGATCAATGCAGCGCAATATCACACAATTTGGTACCGTGCCTTGCAGCTTGATCAAAGTGAGGATGGCGGAAATCTTCTAAGCGAAACGATGGTTCAGTATTGGAATGATGAAATTACCCTTGATGAGCTTGTTGATCGACTTACTCCGCGGCTCAAATTGTACCTTGATGAATAAAATGAAAAAGAATCTTTTGCTTATCGCATTTCTCTGTATCTCGTTTATAGCGAATGCACAACAGAAACTCACTTCGCCGGATGGAAATCTAGTAATGACCTTCCAGGTTAACAAAGAAGGTGCTCCAACGTACGACTTGATTTATAAAGGCAAAACGGTTATCAAACCAAGTACCCTGGGACTGGAATTAAAGAAAGAAGATAATACCCGCACAGATTTCGACTGGGTAGACCGCCGGGATCTGACAAAACTTGATTCAAAGACTAATCTTTATAACGGATTCGAAGTGAAAGACGTCAAGACTTCCACATTCAACGAAACTTGGCAACCGGTATGGGGAGAAGAAAAAGAAATCCACAATCATTATAACGAACTGGCAGCCACGCTGTATCAGCCCATGAACGACCGTTCTATCCTTATCCGTTTCCGGTTGTTCAACGATGGTTTAGGATTCCGCTACGAATTCCCGCAGCAGAAATCTCTGAACTACTTCATCATCAAAGAAGAACATTCCCAGTTTGCAATGGCAGGCGACCACATCGCTTACTGGATACCGGGCGACTATGACACTCAGGAATATGATTACACTATCTCCCGCCTGTCAGAAATCAGAGGTTTGATGAAAGAAGCCATTACTCCGAACTCTTCTCAGACTCCTTTCTCACAGACAGGCGTACAGACTGCACTGATGATGAAAACGGATGACGGTTTATATATCAATCTTCACGAAGCTGCTCTCATCGATTACTCATGTATGCACCTGAATCTGGACGACAAAAATATGGTATTCGAATCCTGGCTGACTCCGGATGCTAAAGGAGACAAAGGTTATCTGCAAACTCCCTGTAATACTCCGTGGCGTACCGTTATCGTCAGCGATGATGCCCGCAATATTCTTGCATCCCGCATCACTCTGAACCTGAATGAGCCATGCAAAATCGCAGATGCCGCTTCATGGGTGAAGCCTGTGAAATATATCGGCGTATGGTGGGATATGATTACCGGAAAAGGTTCATGGGCTTATACCGACGAACTGACCAGCGTAAAACTGGGAGAAACGGATTACTCTAAAACCAAACCGAACGGCAAACATTCTGCCAACACTGCCAACGTGAAACGCTATATTGACTTCGCCGCAGCAAACGGGTTCGACGCTGTATTGGTAGAAGGCTGGAATGAAGGTTGGGAAGACTGGTTCGGCAATAGCAAGGACTATGTATTCGACTTCGTCACTCCGTATCCGGATTTCGATGTAAAAGAAGTACATCGTTACGCAGCGAGCAAAGGTATCAAGATGATGATGCACCACGAAACTTCCGCATCTGTCCGCAACTACGAACGCCATATGGACAAGGCTTACCAGTTTATGGTAGACAACGGTTACAATTCTGTAAAGAGCGGTTATGTAGGCAATATCATTCCGCGCGGCGAACACCACTACGGACAATGGATGAACAACCACTACCTGTATGCAGTGACGAAAGCAGCCGACTACAAAATCATGGTAAATGCTCACGAAGCAACCCGCCCGACAGGTATCTGCCGCACGTATCCTAACTTAATCGGCAACGAATCCGCACGCGGAACCGAATACGAATCATTCGGCGGAAACAAAGTATATCACACAACTATACTTCCTTTCACCCGTTTGGTCGGCGGCCCGATGGATTACACTCCGGGTATCTTCGAAACTCATTGTAACAAGATGAATCCTGCAAACAATTCACAGGTACGTTCTACCATCGCCCGCCAGTTAGCCTTGTACGTGACCATGTACAGCCCGCTGCAAATGGCTGCCGATATTCCTGAAAACTACGAACGTTTCATGGATGCTTTCCAATTCATCAAAGACGTGGCAATCGACTGGGACGAAACAAACTATCTGGAAGCAGAACCGGGAGAATATATCACTATCGCCCGTAAGGCAAAAGGTACAGGCGACTGGTATGTAGGTTGTACAGCCGGTGAGAACGGTCATACTTCCAAACTGGTATTCGACTTCCTCACACCGGGAAAACAATACATTGCCACTGTTTATGCGGATGCTAAAGATGCCGACTGGAAAGAAAATCCGCAAGCTTATACCATCAAAAAAGGTATCCTGACAAACAAAAGCAAACTGAACTTGCGCGCTGCCAACGGTGGCGGTTATGCCATCAGTATCAAGGAAGTAAAGGATAAAGCGGAAGTAAAAGGACTAAAGAAATTTTAGGGAATAAGATTGGGAGAATATAGTTTTCAGTAGGTATTTTTTAGAGAGATATATTTGATTTTGATAAAATAACTTTAAATTAGAGACATGAAAAAGAGCTTAAGACTAAAAGCCCTGCTCACATTATTGGTGGGACTCTTCCTTTCCATTGGAGCATTTGCTCAGCAAATAGCTGTCAAGGGGCATGTGAAAGACACAACGGGTGAGCCTGTCATCGGTGCTAACGTACTGGTGAAAGGTACAACCAATGGAACAATAACTGATTTCGATGGTAACTTTATGTTGAATGTACCGAAAGATGCCATTCTTTCCGTTTCATTCGTCGGCTATAAATCAGCAGAAGTGAAAGCGGCTTCTACTGTAATGGTTACATTGGAAGATGATTCTCAAGTACTGGACGCAGTAGTCGTTATCGGCTACGGCTCGGTGAAAAAGAACGATATGACCGGTTCGGTTACGGCCATCAAACCGGACAAACTAAACAAAGGTTTGATTACCAACGCACAGGATATGATGACTGGTAAGATTGCCGGTGTAAGCGTTATCAGCAAAGGCGGAGCTCCGGGCGAGGGCGCAACGATTCGTATTCGTGGCGGTTCTTCACTGACTGCAGAAAACGACCCGCTGATTGTAATCGACGGTCTGGCAATGGATAATAAGGGAGTGAAAGGTTTGGCCAATCCTCTGTCTATGGTCAATCCGAATGATATTGAAAGCTTTACCGTATTAAAAGATGCTTCGGCTACCGCCATCTACGGTTCGCGTGCTTCTAATGGCGTTATCATCATTACAACGAAGAAAGGTCAGGCAGGCGCACGTCCTACCATTTCTTATGACGGCAATGTATCTGTCAGCACTGTAAAATCTACCGTCGACGTAATGGACGGAGACCAGTTCCGTTCTTTCATCAAAGACATTTGGGGAGAAGACAGCGAAGCTTATAGCAAATTAGGAAATGCCAACACCGACTGGCAGAAAGAAATATTCCGCCCAGCCGTAAGTACAGACCATAACCTCACCATTTCCGGTGGATTGAAGAATATGCCTTACCGTGTATCGTTCGGTTATACCAACCAGAACGGTATTGTGAAAACATCCAAGTTCGAACGTTATACGGCTTCTGTCAGCTTGGCTCCTTCTTTCTTTGAAGACCATCTGAAAATAAACGCCAACCTGAAAGGTATGATTGCCAAGAACCGCTACGCTGACGGTGGTGCGGTAGGTTCTGCGGTCAGCTTTGACCCCACACAGTCCGTCCGCTCCGACGATCCTTACCATCAATATTATTTCGACGGATATTTCCAATGGAATACGGACGCTTCTTCTTTGAATGACGACACATGGAAACGTACTTTCAACGGCAATGCTCCGGGTAATCCGGTTGCCTTGTTGGAAGAAAAGGACGACCGTGCCATCTCCAAATCTTTAATCGGTAATCTGGAACTGGATTATAAGTTTCATTTCTTGCCGGACTTGCACGCACACGTGAACGGTGGTATGGACCTCTCTACGGGTAAGCAATATACGGATGTCTCTCCCTATTCTTCGACCAACAACTATTATGGCAGCTATGGCTGGGAACAGAAAGACAAGTACAACCTCTCTTTGAATGCTTACCTGCAATACAGCAAAGATTTTACCGACAAACATCGTTTCGATGTAATGGCAGGCTATGAATGGCAGCACTTCCATGATACGTCCGACCAGGAATATTGGGGACTCTATCCGCTGTCGAACAACGTGGTAGAGAACAGAGGTCAGCGTTACAACAATACCTCAAGTGGTTCGGCTACGGAAAGTTATCTTGTATCTTTCTTCGGTCGTGTCAATTACACACTGCTGGACCGTTACCTGTTTACGGCAACCGTACGCCAGGATGGTTCTTCCCGTTTCCACAAAAACAACCGTTGGGGATTGTTCCCGTCTTTTGCCTTGGGATGGAAGTTGAAAGAAGAAGCTTTCCTGAAAGATGTTGATGTACTTTCGGATTTAAAACTTCGTCTTGGCTATGGTATTACCGGTCAGCAGAATATCAATTCGGGCGACTATCCGTACCTGGCTGTTTATGAGACAAACAAAGAGGGGTCTTACTATCCTATCCTGGGAGAGGGAATCACTTACCGCCCGAATGCATACAACCCGGACTTGAAATGGGAAAAGACGACCACTTATAATGTAGGTTTGGACTTCGGATTCCTGAACAACCGCATCAACGGTGCTGTGGATTATTACTATCGCAAGACCACCGATTTGCTGAACAGCGTATTCGTTTCTGCCGGAACGAACTTCAAAAACAAGGTATTGTCCAACGTCGGTTCATTAGAAAATTCAGGTATCGAATTCTCCATTAATTCAAAACCGGTTGTAACTACCGACTGGACATGGGATCTTGGCTTCAATATCACTTACAACAAAAACGAAATCACCAAATTAACTACCGGAGATAGCGAAAATTATTATGTTGCTGCCGGAGACAATATCGGTGGCGGACGTGATATGAAAGCAATGGCGCACGCCGTAGGACATCCGGCTTCTTCCTTCTATGTTTACCAGCAAGTGTATGACGAGAATGGAAAGCCTATAGAGAACGAATTTGTAGACCGCAACGGAGACGGAACGATTAACGGTGACGACCGCTACTTCTACAAAAAGCCGACAGCCGACGTACTTATGGGACTTACTTCCCGTCTTTCATACAAGTCATGGGATTTCAGTTTCTCACTGCGCGCCAGCCTGAACAACTATGTGTATAACTCTGTCGAAGCAGGCGGTTCCGACTGCAACCCGACCTCTGTCTATTCATTCGGCGCACTCAACAACCGCCCGTTGATGGGAGTGGCAAACAATATCCAAAGCAAGAACGACAACACCTTACTGTCCGATTACTTCGTACAGAATGCCTCCTTCATGAAATGTGACAATATCACTTTGGGATATTCGTTCAAAAAGCTGTTTGGCGCTCCGATTGGCGGACGCGTATATGCAGCCGTACAGAACGTATTCACTATCACCAAATACAAAGGACTTGACCCTGAAGTAGAAAAGGGATTGGATAACAATATTTATCCGCGTCCTCTGACTACATTAATCGGTTTAAGCCTTAATTTCTAAACCTACTAAAAATACCAATTATGAAATTCAGATATATAAAATCAATCCTATCGGCTGCCTCACTATTACTGGCAGTCAGCGTGACTTCATGTATCGGTGACCTGGATGCGACTCCTATCGACCCGAATATAGTGATGACATTTGACCAGGCGAGCGTTTTTAACAAGATATATGGAACCCTCGGACTGACAGGTCAGAAAGGCCCCGACGGAAGCGGTGACTTGGACGACATCGACGAAGGTACTTCCTCTTTCTACCGTATGACTTGGTGTGCCAACCAATTGATGACAGATGAAGCGATTGTCAATTCATGGAACGATGCCGGTGTCGCTACTATTGCCGATTGCAGTTGGAGTTCTTCCAATGAAATCGTGACAGGACTCTATTACCGTCTGACATTTGACATCACATTGTGCAACTACTTCCTGGAACAAACGGAAGGACTGACAGATGATGAAACGACACGCCAACGTGCAGAAGTACGTTTTATCCGTGCTTTGAATAACTATTACCTGATGGATATGTTCGGCAATCCGCCTTATTGCGATAAAGTATCGACAGAGAAGCCTCAGCAAATACAACGTGCGGATCTTTTCGCGAAGATTGAAGAAGAGTTGAAAGAAATCGGTGACGACGCTACCGCCACACTGGCACAGCCGCTTCAAACGACTTACGGCCGTGTAGACCGTGTTGCCGCCTGGTTATTGCTGGCACGTATGTATCTCAACGCAGAAGTCTATACCGGCACGCCTCAATGGGGAAAAGCCAAGGAATATGCCCAAAAAGTGATTGGTTCCGGCTATAAACTGGCTCCCGTCTACAAACACCTGTTCATGGCAGATAATGATGGCAGCAATGTCAACAAGGCAAGACAGGAAGTGATACTTCCCATTTTGCAGGATGGTGTGAGAACCAAGAGTTGGGGTGGTTCGCTGTTCTTGATTGCAGGTACGCACAAAAGTGACACAGGCATGAATCCCTGGGGAAGCAAACAAGGATGGGGTGGTCCGCATTGTCGCCAGGCAATGGTAGCCAAATTCTTCCCGAACGTAAATGATGCTCCTTCCGTATTGGAAGACCAGATGGTAGTGGCAGCAAAAGATGACCGTGCCTTGATGTGCGGAGTGCAGAGAAGTACGTCGACAGGAGACAATATGAGCTTTACGGACGGATTCGCATGTGCCAAATTCTCGAACATCCGTGCAGACAACGGACTGACAAGCGATACGGATAATCCTGATATGGATATACCTCTTCTTCGTATGGCAGAAGCTTATCTGATTGTAGCAGAAGCCAGCATCCGTGCCAACAATGGTGTTTCTACTCAGGAGACCATAGACGCTATGCATGAAATCCGTAAGCGTGCGAACGCCGCCGAATCTGATTCATATACATTGACGGACATCCGTGACGAATGGGCACGTGAGTTCTGGTTTGAAGGTCGCCGCCGCATTGACTTGATTCGTTTCGGCGATTTCGGCGGACACACCGACTATAACTGGGATTGGAAAGGTGGAGAAAAACAAGGTACTGAAATAAAAGAGTTCCGCAACATTTATCCTATTCCTGCCAATGATATCAATGCGAATACAAATCTGGATCAGAATCCCGAGTATTAAATCAGACCGAAGTTATACTTTTAAATAAACAGAGTAATATGAAAAAAATAAATATATTGACGTCCATACTAGTAGCGACAGCCCTGCTGACCGCCTGCGAGGATGACAGGGACTCAAATCCTACCATACAGGAACCTACTACTTTTGTATTGAACACCCCTGCCAATGCAACGTACAACGTCTATGACCTAAATCAATCCAAGAATATCGAGTTGACTTGTACGCAACCGGACTACGGCTATCCTGCCGTAGTGACTTACACCGTGCAAGCGGATTTAACAGACAAATGGACTGATGAAACGGAAACGGCAAACGCCTCTTATCTGACACTACCTTCCATATCTACATCAGCCAAAGTGGATGCCAACACACAGGAATTGAATAAGGCAATCGTAAAACTTGCCGGCTGGACATCGGAGAATGATTATGACGGCGAACCGATGAGTGTATTTGTACGTTTGTACGCACATATCGGAGATAAAGGGTATCCTATACATTCCAATTCGATTGAATTGAAAGTTATACCTTATTATATGGATATATCTGATGCCGTTCCTGCCACTTATTATTTACTGGGCGATTTCATCGGTGAAGTTCCCTGGGGAAATCCGACAATGGCAGCAGGTACCGCTTATTTCCCGATGTCACTGGTAAAAGGATATGCGTATGATGCCAATACTGGTAAAGGAGAATTTACCTACACAGGATATATCCCAGCAGATAAAGGATTTAAGGTAGTGGCTACTCCCGGTGCATGGGACGACCAATGGGGAAATGCTGACAGCGAAGGATTCACCAATTTGGTAAATGACAAGAACTCTCAAAATATTAAAGTGAATGCGGCCGGCTGGTACACACTTCATCTCAATACGCTTGAAAATAAACTGACAATGAAAGCTACTACTTTTGAAACTCAACCGACAGAATATGATGCCGTCACATTGATTTATGGTTCGGAATCTGTAAACATGACCAAAGTTACCATGGAGCATTCACATGTATGGTATGCCGACATAACAATCGCGGCAAGCTGCAAAGCCAAATTTACTTCCGGCGACAAGACTTGGGGTGGAGAGGTATTCCCATTCGGCTCATTTGTTGATGGAGCTACCATCAGTTGCAAACCGGGTGATTATACTGTACTGTTCAACGAACTGGACGAGTGCTATTACTTCAAAGCAAAATAGATTAATCTTAAATGCAGATAGATATGAAAAAATTATCAATATATATAACCGTGTTACTGGCTGCCGCACTAACAGCCTGCAACGAAGATTTTAATGAAGGGGTAGCTTCCCCACAGTCTTACGGACAGGAAGAAGCTGCCGGCAAAATAACTTTTACAGCTACAGGTGTAGCCCCGATTAATATTGGAAATGTCGAGGAAGAATCCGTAGCGGTTGCCGTATTTACAGCTCCTGCCGTTGAAGAAGAAGCCACTTTATCCTATAAAATGAAGTTAGATAATAAAGTGACTTTAATTGTAGACGACAAAGGATACGTAGCAACGGAAGATTTGCAGAATGCAGTGGCGCAAATATATGGTATCCGTCCGGTAGAACGTACCATGAATGCAGTATTAACGTCATACGTGGCTGTCGGAAAGACAGTATATGCGGCACCGGCTGAAAGCTATGAGTTGAAAGTTACTCCGGAAGCACCGGTTATTGAAAGCGCTTATTATATTAATGGCTCTCTGACTTGGGAACAGAATGTAGCATTTGTTAATACAAGTGGTGATCCTTATACCAATTCAGTCTTTACAACAACAGTTCCTGCTCTGGTTACAGATAACACCGGTGCCAAAGATGCCTATTTCCTGATTAAATCCAACTCAGGCAAATCACTTGGCGCGGTTGATGCAGACAACGATGCTCCAGAAGGCAATCTCATTTTATCAGAAACAGCAAATCCTATCAAAATATCCGGTGGTGATTATAAATCAGTTAGAATCTCTATCAACATGATGGAAGGCACTTACAAGATTGAGAAAACAATGGATGCACCTCATTTATGGATACCAGGAAATCATCAGGAATGGAAGCCTTCACAAGCACCGACTTTATATAAGCCAGAAGGAAACAATGCTTATTGGGGAATGTCGGAATTGAACGGTGGCTTTAAGTTTACCGCACAGCCCTATTGGCCGGATAGTTCGAATGGCGGACTTGATTATGGATATGACTATTTTACCTCGAAAGAAGGTATGACAAATGATGGTGGAAACTTATCTTTACCACAGGGTATTTATTACATTGTAGTCAATTTGGACGACAAGTACGTCTCTGCAACAGAAATAACATCTATGGATATTATAGGTACAGCCACAGGAGGATGGGAAAACGGCAAAGAATTAACTTATGATGCAACAGAAAAATGCTGGACTGCAAAGACTGAAATGGCAGTGGGTGAATTTAAACTCCGCGTCAATTCCAGTTGGGACTCCGGTGTTAGTTTCGGGGGAACATTAGATACACCCAGTCCTTTTGCTGGAGATAATATTTCAATGGACGCAACCGGTAACTATACCATCAAATTCTATCTGAACGGTAGACTAGTCCTCATTAAAGAATAATAAATGGAAAATACATTATGAAAAAAGATATAAAACATATATTCTGGATGCTGCTCTGTCTATTCACGATAGTAGCATGTTCCGACGAAAACCATGAGATGTTAATCACCGGTCCGGAAATCCCCGAACTGGATCACGAGCCGTCTATCGAAGAATTGGTAGAAGGAATCAATAATTACCCCACTAAATTCAAGGGCGACAAGCAAGGTAAAATCTGGTATAAAGCAGCAGCCGGCGACGACTTGTACGGCTATGAAGGTGATGTATATGTTCACATCGGTATCAATGACTGGATGTATGTTCCTACGGAATGGGGGGTAAATGAAGATAAATACAAGGCAGAGAAAGTGGCGGATAATATTTGGTGCTTTACACTTGCCCCGACAGTACGCGAATGGTTTGGCGCGGAAAATGCAGCAAACATTCAAAATGTCTGCATCCTCTTCCGCAATGATGAAGCGTTGACTGACGAAAAGAAAACCAGCGACTTTTTTATCACAGTAACAGGAGACAAGACTTTCACACCGGCTCCGGTAGAGATAGCTGCCTGCCCGGTAGAAGAAGCGGGTATCCATCCATCGGCTGACGGAACGTCTGTGACTTTCGCACTATACGATTTGGATACGGATAACAATTACAAGGATTATGCTTGTCTCATTGGCGACTTCAATGATTGGGAACTTAGTACTGAATATCAGATGAAGCGTGATAACGACAAACACTTCTGGTGGTACACCGTTACAGGCATCGACCCCGCCAAAGAGTATGGTTTCCAATATTACATGGGGAGTGAAAAAGACGGCAATGTTCGTATTGGCGACCCCTATTGTGAAAAAGTGCTGGATGGCTCGAACGATAAATATCTTGTAGAACAAGGAGTTTATCCGGCTAGTGCCATACAGTATCCGAATGGAAAGACGACAGGCATTGTCTCCGTATTCCAAACAAAACCGGCATCCTACAATTGGCAAGTATCCGATTTCAAGATTGATAATCCTGACAATATGGTAATCTATGAGTTACTGTTCCGTGACTTCACACAAACGGGTTCCGAACTTGCTACAGGTACAATCAAAGAGGCTACTAAACATTTGGACTACATCAAGAGTCTGGGAGTGAATGCGATTGAACTGATGCCTATACAAGAATTCGACGGGAATAATAGCTGGGGATACAATCCATGTTATTATTTTGCAATGGACAAAGCATATGGAACGAAAGAGGAATATAAGCAATTCATTGATGAATGTCATAAACAAGGCATTGCAGTATTACTGGATGTAGTCTACAACCATGCTACTGGCAGTCATCCATTTGCTAAACTTTATTGGAATTCGAAAGAAAGCAAGACAGCCAAGAATAATCCGTGGTTCAATGTCGATGCTCCGCATCCATTCAGCGTATTCCATGACTTCAATCACGAATCGCCGCTTGTACGTGAATTTGTAAAACGTAACTTGAAGTTCTTGTTGGAAGAGTATAAGTTTGACGGTTTCCGTTTTGACTTAACCAAAGGATTTACTCAAAACAAGAGCAATGAATCAACGGCAAGCAACAAAGATGACTCCCGTATTGTTATCTTGAAAGATTACTATAAAACAGTGAATACGACCAATCCTAATGCAGTGATGATTCTCGAACACTTCTGCAATTTGGATGAAGAGTCAGAATTGGCTAAAGCAGGGATGAAACTATGGCATAATATGAATGAAAGCTATTGCCAATCCGGAATGGGAGAATCAAGCAATTCTGATTTTTCATACATGCGAAATAGCGGAATGCCTGCTGAAGGATGGGTTAATTTCATGGAAAGCCATGATGAAGAAAGAGTTGCATACAAGCAAACTGCTTTTGGCAATCTTCAAAATGCAAGTCTTGATATCCGCATGAAACAACTGGGAACAAATGCAGCCTTCTTCCTGACCGTTCCAGGACCGAAAATGATTTGGCAGTTTGGCGAACTAGGATATGATTATTCCATAATGTATAAGTACGATGGAACAATGGGAACTGAAAAGAATACTGATGCCAAGCCTGTGAAATGGGATTATCTTACTGACCAATATCGGAAAGGATTATACGACACTTATAGCACTTTGCTGAAATTACGCAATGATAATCCGGACTTATTCAGCGACAACGCATTCAAAGACTGGAAAGTAAGTGTTTCCGATTGGGATAAAGGTCGTTATCTAAGATTGGAATCCACTACAAAGAAACTGGTTGTAGTAGGCAATTTCAAGAATGAACAGATTAATACAGGTGTGTACTTTGGTAACACGGGAGATTGGTATGAATTGAATGGTGAAACATTGAATGTGACTAACAGTTCTGAACAGCCTGTTGTTATACCTGCTAATAGCTTCAAGTTATACACCAACTTTCCAGTAAACAATTGATTGAACGGTTGTAATCAGAGTTATCATAGAAAACAACCCATAATAATGTAATAAATCCCTGTTCCACAATGTTGGAGCAGGGATTTATTGCTTTAATTATTTCTTATCGGTAGAGATTTTTCTCTTCAAGCATGAGCTCTTTTTCAATCCTTTTAAGCGAGCTAGTTGTTTCATGCCTTGAAACTGTTTGTTTCTCACCGAGAAACGAAGTGTTTCACACCGAGAAACCATTCCGTTTCACACCGGGAAACTTTTTGTTTCAAACCGGGATGAAACTATCCGCCTCAAACCTGCGTCTCTCCTTCTATATATTCTTCAAGAAAAAGGTTCTCGCCGTCGAATACGGCATAAGAAAAGAAATTAATCCAGTCTCCAAGTATCAGCACACGTGAAGTGACACTTAGCATCAAATCAAGTTCAATGTGGCGATGTCCGTAAATAAAGAAGTTTATATTGGGATGACTTTTCAAATACTCTTTTGTATATAGTACCAGATGCTCCTGATTTTCCCCCATATAATCCGGTTCCTTTCCGTCAGTCCGTTTCTGCCTGCTGCGTTTCGCCCATGATAAACCAAGTTCCACGCTCCATCGGGGATGAATAGCGGAAAACAACGTTTGTAATGTTTTGCTGTGAAACATGGAACGAAGCAGTTTGAACTTCTTGTCCGGGTCGCCCAGCCCGTCACCATGAGCAAGATAGAACTCTTTTCCGTATATTTCGGTAGTCAGCGGTTCACGGTGCATAATGACACCACATTCTTTGGTGAGATAATCCCCACACCATATATCATGGTTGCCAATAAAGAAATGCACTTCCACTCCCATATCCGTCAGTTCGGAGATTTTTCCCAAGAAACGGGTATATCCTTTGGGGACGACCAGCCGGAATTCATACCAGAAATCAAACATATCTCCCAACAGATAAACAGCAGAAGCCTTGTGCTTTATACTATCAAGGAAGTTCACCAAACGCCGTTCCTGCGTGCGTCCATGCTCAATAGCACGGGACCCAAGATGCGCATCGGAAAGGAAATAAACGTTCTTCATGAGTTTTGAGTTGTTAGTTATAAGAGATTGATTATGAGGTTATCACTCGTAACTAGAGAAAACCGAGTTCGAGTTTCGCTTCCTCACTCATCATATCTTTGTCCCATTCCGGTTCAAACACCAGATTAATGGTAGCCGCAGTCACACCCTCCACCGATTCCACTTTCTGACGAATATCTTCCATGATAAAATCAGCAGCCGGACAGTTAGGGGCTGTCAATGTCATATCAAGTACCACTTCTCCAGTATCGGAGACATCTATCTTATAAATCAGTCCAAGATCGTATACATTCACCGGAATTTCCGGATCGTACACCGTTTTTAGCATGGCTACAATCTTTTCTTCTATTTCAATCTTTTCCATACATCTTCTCATTTTGTTATGTATCGCAAAGATAGAGATAAAAAATGAAACATAAAAAATTAGGTACGGAATGAGCATCGTGTACCTAAAGAATATTACATCTATTCTCCATCTTCACTAATATGAAAAACGTACCCAGATGGTAAATTGTTGCAAAAGGGAATAAAGATGTAGAGAAAATTAAAGCAATCCTTCATCCGCAAAGCTAAAGAACCCGTCTTCACAAACGACGACATGATCTATCAGGTGGATATTCATTGTATCTGCCGCTTTACGAATATGTTCTGTCAGTGTTTTGTCAGGCTGACTAGGACGGATATTCCCTGAAGGATGATTATGGACCACAGCTATTTGGGTGGCTCTTTGCAGCAATGCTTCCCGAAGGATGGTGCGTACATCGGTGTATGTTCCATCTATTCCACCGGTACTGATACGCACCTTATCAATCAGTTTCGTTGCCTGATTCAATAAAAGAACCCAGAATTCTTCTTGTTCGAGGTCGCACATCAAAGGTTGAAAAATATCATAAATATCTTTTGAACAGGTGATTTGAGGCCTTTCTTTTGTGTTTTGCAGTTTCCGACGCTTTCCAAGTTCCAATGCTGCCATCACTGTAATACTTTTCGCCGGTCCCATACCTTTAAAACGGGAATAATCGCAGACTTCCCATTTTGCCAGAGAATTGAGATTGTTATCACAAGACAGGAGCAGGCGTCGCATCAGTTCAACAGCGCTTTCTTCCGTATTTCCGGAGCCGATTAATATAGCGAGTAGTTCGGCATCACTCAATGCTGCTGCTCCCTTTTCCATCATTTTCTCCCGTGGGCGGTCCTCCAGTGCCCATTGGTTGATGGATAGTTTATGCTTACTTTCCATTTGCTATGTTTTGAAGGTGTAAAGGTAGGTTTATTTAATTTAATGATAGAGGCAATGGGAAAAAAATTGGTTGCAGGCTTCTTCTTTTTTCTATGCAGAGACAAGTTGTACGACACCCGGGTCTCAGCATACCTGACACCCGGGTGTTGAGTAGCATGAGACCCGGGTGTCAGACGTATTGAGACCCGGGTGTCATGCAACATTCCTTTTAAGTAAAAATAGGAATGGTAGTAAACAAATTAAAAGTAGGTTACTTATAAAAATTCTTTTGGAAAGCCTCAAACTCATCTTTCCCTCTGACACAACGCTGCCACCATGCACGCCAAAAGCCTGTACCATAGCCGATAAGTTGTATAAATGCAGCGGCTATGGAATATATGCCAATAGTCAGACTCTTATTCTGAATAGTAGAATCCATGCATACCAGCAATGCATAAAGAATGATCGGCGTAAAACTGAAAAGACAGAATGGGGTTCCTAATAATAAGAGTGCCACTCCCAGCGTAAATACAGCAGGAAGCAAATGCACCAGTTTCAGAGAGTCCGGGTATTTCTTATAAAGATTAATACGGGCAATGCCGGAGTTATGCACTTGCTTGAAGAACTTCTTCAAATCAGTGCGGCGTTTGTGATACACCCAGGCATCCGGAAAAAGCCGGCAAGTATAGCCGTTCTTAAAGATACGGATACTAAAGTCAATATCCTCTCCAAAACGCATCTTTGAAAATCCGCCTAAAGCCTCATACACTGCCCGGCGAACTCCCATATTAAAACTGCGGGGATAGAATTTGTCCATCTTCTTTTTCCCGCCACGGATCCCTCCGGTCGTAAAGAAAGAAGTCATGGAATAGTTTATCGCCTTTTGGATATCCGTGAAAGAATCGTGCGCACGGTCGGGACCACCGAACGCGTCGGCAGGAGAAGACTGAAGCTCCTTCTCTATCGCGTCAAAATATCCTTCGGGCAAAATGACATCAGAGTCCAGTATGATAAAATATTCTCCTTCGCTTCGCTCCGCTCCGTAGTTACGGGTCTGCCCCGGTCCGGAATTGGGTTTAGAGAAATACTTGATGTCCAACCGATCTGTATACCGATCTGCCACTTCCTTACAAGGGATGGACGAACCATCTTCAACAATAACTACTTCAAAATCTTTAAAACACTGTACAGTGAGACTTTGCAGCAATTCATCCACCTCATCGGGACGATTGTAAACGGGAATTATGACAGAATAGCGCATATCAATGAATTTATAAAATAACGATTTTGCGTAAATCCAATAAAACGAATATTGATTTGAAGCACAAAGTAAGGTAAAAAAAACGAGACTTATAAAAGAGTTAACAAAAAAAGGCGACTTCATGATAAGCCGCCTTTTTTTATTATCTCAGTTCTTCTTACTTTTTCAGAATATCCATTGTATCCGATGCAATCAACAACTCTTCATCTGTCGGAATCACTACTACTTTCACTTTAGAATCTGCAGTAGAAATAATAGCTTCCTCACCACGAACTTTTGCATTCACATTATTGTCCAGTTTAATACCCATGAATTCCATGTCTTTACAAACAGATTCACGGCATTCAAACTGATTTTCGCCTACACCACCTGTAAACAGGATGATATCTACACCGCCCAATGCCGCAGCATAAGCACCGATATATTTCTTAATACGGTAGTAGTACATCTTTTCAGCAAGGATGGCTCTTTCGTTTCCGTTAGCACAAGCGGCCAGCAGTTCGCGCATATCGCTTGATACGCCGGAAATACCCAGTACGCCGCTCTTCTTGTTCAGCAGGTTAGAAATGCCTGTCGTATTCAAG
>OGTB01001337.1_pt1 | contig 16721 bp, 12 predicted proteins | sample 1553611 | NCBI WGS metagenome assembly OGTB01 (sample SAMEA2580032, study PRJEB22360) | human gut metagenome | biome: human gut; feature: human-associated habitat; material: faeces | place: Denmark | collected 2008/2010 | reverse complement strand
AGATGGTTAAGATTATGATGCATGGCTGCAATGGAGTCATGGGACAGGTGATCAGTAAGATCATAGAAGAGACAGAAGGAGCCGTTATGGCATGTGGTGTAGATCGTGTGGATGACGGACACAATGATTATCCAGTATTTACAGATATTAACGCATGTGATGTGGAAGTTGATGCGATCATTGATTTTTCAGCCGCACCAGCAGTTGATGGATTATTAGATTTTGCAGTTGAGCGACAGATTCCAGTTGTATTATGTACAACAGGATTAAGTGATGAACAGTTAGAGAAAGTTCATGAAGCAAGCAAAAAGACAGCAGTTCTTCGTTCAGCAAATATGTCATTAGGAGTGAATACATTATTTAAAGTATTAAAATCCATGACAAAATTATTAGCAGATGCAGGATTTGATATTGATATCGTAGAGAAGCATCACAGAAGAAAATTAGACGCACCATCTGGAACAGCAATCGCACTTGCAGAAGCTGTGAATGAGCCATTAAACAACGAATATGAGTTTGTTTATGACAGAAGTCAGAGACGAGAACAGCGTCCAAAGAAAGAGATCGGAATCTCAGCAGTCAGAGGTGGAACAATTGTTGGAGAACATGAGATCATCTTTGCAGGACAGGATGAAGTCATCGAATTAAAACATACAGCATATTCAAGAGCTATCTTTGGAAAGGGAGCAGTCAGTGCAGCCCTTTACTTAGCAGGAAAAGAAGCTGGTATGTATGATATGAGTGATGTCATTGGATAAGAGATAAGAGTTTAAAGACAATAGATACATTTGCCATTAAGACAGTGTGTTTATTGTCTTTCTTTATGGCAGGAGAGATAACATGAGTAAGATAAAGATTGCATTTTTTGATATTGACGGGACATTGATCGATCCAGAGAAGAAAAGAATAACAGACAATACCAAAAAAGCATTATTAAAGCTTAAGGAAAATGGAGTTAAGATCTGTATTGCAACAGGAAGACCGCCAGAAAAAGTTCCAGATTTCAAAAGTGAAGGAATAGATTTTGATGCATTTTTGACGTTTAATGGTTCTTATAGTTTTAATGAAGCCGAAACGATCTTTGAAAATCCGCTGGATAAAGAAGATGTAAAACAGATCATCCAAAATGGAGAAGAAATGGGACATCCTGTGGTATTAGCGACAAAGGACAGGACAGAAGCAAATGGATTAGAAGAAGACCTTGTTGAATATTTTTCCATTGCAAATCAGAGGATCAAGCTTGCAACAGATTTTGAGGAGCTTTCAAAAGATGAAGTATTTCAGATCATGATGGCAGGCGGTAAGGATGAATATAAAGCGATGCTTAAAGATACAAAAAGAGCAGCAGTGGCAGTATGGTGGCCGAAAGCTGTCGATATCATTCCGTCAGATGGAGGAAAAGGCGTTGCAGTTGAAAAGGTTTTAGAGTACTACCATTTGAGCAAAGAGGAGGCAATGGCATTTGGAGATGGTAACAATGATCTTGAAATGCTAAAGACCGTTGGACTTGCAGTGGCAATGGAAAATGCATCCAAAGAGTTAAAAGAAGCAGCTGATGTAATCTGCGGGCATGTATCAGAGGATGGAATTTATACATATTGTAAAGAAAATAATTATTTTGAATAAAAAAAGAATGGTTTCAGATACCTTGTGTAAGAAACCATTCTTTTTTATAGGAAAATTTGATGTTAAACAATATTAGGAATGAACTTTTTCCGCTTTTGGATATATTTTTTTCATTTTCTGGTCATTATAATGAGTATCAAGAAATCTTTCGAAACCATTGGAAGCAGGAACCTGTTTGTCTCTCTGATCATAACGGATCAAGGCAGATAAAGACATCAGCATATTAAGTGTCATAAAAACAACGACAAACCATGTAAAAACAGTTCCAAAAGCGATTGGAAGTTTTTCAATCAGTCCGGATAGTAATGGATAGATCTTTTTAAACCAGGCAACCGTTGCAATTCCCCAGAAGAAACAATAAAGAAGATTGATTCTTCCATTCAGATTAAAAGGCATCTTACTGTAATCCCAGAACACCTTTCCGAAGACAATTTCACTTAGAACACTGCACAAATATTCATAAGCACCTCCAAGAAATGTTCCCATCAAAAATAAAAAGCTCTCAGAACAATCTTTATAACGATATAAAAGTAAAGTAACTCCAGCAAAAGCAAATCCCCAGACAATACTGAACGGACCCCATACAAGGCTACTGCGGCTCATCCAGACACCCATCTTTAAACGGCAAAAGATCGTTTCAATGATATCACCAAGCAAGGAACCTATAAAAAACAATAAAAAGACTTTATAAAAACCACAGCCCTGAGCAAAGACGCCCGTTTTTGGAATTGTTGGAAGTTTTAATTTGCGCTGTGGATAAGCACGTTCGACACGGTGTTCCACGTAAGAAGTTATCAACTTATTTAACTTCATGCTGATCTTTGTAAGATATGCATCTGCAGATTCCCAACGCCGTTTATCGATATTTTTCCCAAAAACAACGATTGCCGTGGCTAGTATATCAATGATCAATATTGTAAGCAGAGTAAAGATAATAACGTGGCGTATCAAGGTAGGAATCATTTTGTATATAGTAAAAATGAAAGGATTTGCAAATCTGACACCAAGATATCCAAGAATTCCCCAGAAGATTGAATGAGAAACACAAATATAACCATCCAGATTCCATTTATTTTCAGAATAATCCCACCAACGTTCATGATAAAAATGTTCAATGAAATGTCCTCCAAACCACTCAATGACAGTGGCATCGATCATGGCAACAAGAAAAATCCAAAGGCCAGTCATCTCATGGGTATTGATCGTGATGATCACAGCACCGATACCGTAAGAAATACAAAGTGGGGAATTAATAAATCCACGGTTTACAAAACGCTTCTGATTAAATGCTGCCTGTATCACTTCCAGAATCCATCCAGTAAAAGAATAGAGGAAGAAAAGAAAGCATAATTCAAATAATGTTTTTATCATATGTAAAGCTCCTTTTGTTGTTAATAATGTATTCAGTATATAAAAAATGACAAAAAAATACAAGAAAGAAAAGCATTGTTTCAAAAACTGCACAAAAGCATCTGATAAATTCTTCACAAAATTTCTGAACAAATGTAAAAATATATATGAAAAAATAATTCACTTTGACATAATTTCAGAGAATATGTATTGAAAAGAAAACAAAGATTGACTAGAATAAAGGCATAAAGATTGATACAACTTAGAAAGCAGCAAATGAGAAAGGAGTATCGTCCAATGAAGAAGATTGTAGATGATTGGAGACTGATCTATAAGGTTTGCAGCCTGTATTATGAAGATGATATGAGGCAACAGGAAATCAGCTACTATCTTGGAATATTCAGAGCGACAATCTCAAGAATGCTTCAGAAGGAAAAAGAAAGCGGAATTGTACGCGTGGAAGTGGTCAATCCGATTCAGTTCACTTATGGAAAACTTGAAAAAACACTGGAAAGAAAATATGGTCTGAAAGATGTGATCGTTGTCGAGAATAGTTCTCTTGATACCAGACAGGAATCTCTGAATAAGATGTATGAAAAGGCAGCACTTTATTTGTCACAGTTTTTCCGTGATGGAGATTATATTGGAGTATCTATGGGATTTACTTTACATAATGTAGCGAGAACTCGAAGATCATTTGCGAAAGATAATCAGTATATGTTTGTACCAATCGTAGGAGGCATCAGTCCAAACAGTATTAATGGAGTAGATGTCCAGAGTAACCAGATTGCAAGAGAATTTGCAGATAAATTTGGTGGAAACTATACACAGTTTCTTGCTCCAGCACAGTTCTCAGATAAGAAGATCAAAGATTATTTCTTAGAGGAAAAGTCAGTGAATTTTATCTTCGATGACTTTGAAAAACTGGATACAGTTGTTATGGGAATTGGAGCAAATGATACAGGAACAGATTCCACACTGATTCATGCCGGATATATTACGGATGAAGAACTTCAAAGTTTCGCAGACAATGGTGTTGTTGGAAATGTGGCTTTGCAATTCTTTGATTCCGAAGGAAAAAGAGATAAATTTCAAGGATTCAACGAAAGAATAGCAGGAATGCCCGCAGAGCAGATTAAGAAGATCAGAAACCGAATTGGTATTGCAGGTGGAGTAGAAAGAGTGAAAGCAGTTAAAGGTGCAATTGCTGGAGGATATATCAATATATTGATCACCAACAATGAATGCGCTGAAAAGTTATTGTAGAACCGCAGAAAAAGAAACTAATCAAGATAAAAAAGATATATTTTTATTAGTTTTCTTTTTTTGAACAAAATATTTGTAAAAATAACACAAAAATGAGAAAAAAAGTAAAAATAAGAACAAAAAAACAGCGGAAAAACCGCTGCATGGAATCAGTCAAGCAGAGCAAGTGCTGTTTCCTTGGTAGTGAAAAATGAAGCAAATGGGATTTACCACCTGTCAGATCAGCTAACTGGATGACGTTATAGTTTGGCAATGTATCAAATGAGGCACCGAAACTTCCAGCGAGGGGAACGATCTGAATGTCAGTAAATTTCAAAGCTGGAAAGATGATGAAACAAATTTCTATGATTCTATGGCAATCAAAGCAACAGAAGCGATCAAAGAAGATGTAAAACGTGCGATCAAAGTATTCCAGAAATTATAGAAAAGAGGATAAAAATGGCAGTATATAAAGAAACAATTGAGGTAAAATCTCATGGGAAAACTCCAACATATATTGATATTACAAAAGACGTAAGAAGAGTTATTGAAGAAAGCGGGATCAAGAACGGTATCTGTGCCGTGATTTCTCCTCATACAACGTGCTCCGTATTCTTCGAAGAATTCTGTCATGACTATAATGAAGATGGAGATGAATTTTTACAGGAAGATTTAAATAATGTTCTTGCAGAGATCATTCCAGACCATGTATCCAAAGATCAGTACGTATATCCAGGAGAAGAACACTACAAAGCAGTAGAAAGCTGGCCAAATGCTGAAGATTATCTTCCAGGAGGAGACAGAACAGCATTATTTAATGGAGATGCACATTTAAAATCAACATTATTAGGTTCCAGTGAAACATTCGAAGTAGATAACGGAAAACTTGGGGTAGGTACAACAGGATATGTATATTTTGCAGATTTTGACCGTACACGTCCACGTACAAGAAAATGTAAGATTGTAGTTCTTGGAGAATAAGGAGGAAAGCATCATGGCAAAAGCCCAGTCACCATTTTTAATTGTCAATCCTAAGTCATATTTATACGGAAAAGAAAGTCTTGAACTAGCAAAAGCAGCTGATCAGGTTGCCAAAGATACAGGACTTCAGATATATTTCACATGTCCATATGCGGATATCCGTATGATCAAAGAAAATACAACTGATATCATCGTATGTGCCCAGTCCATGGACCCATTAGTTCCAGGAAGAGGAATGGGACACGTATTACCAGAATCTTTAAAAGAAGCTGGAGCTGAAGCATTATTTTTAAATCATGCAGAGAATCCTAAAACAGTCAGTGATCTGTACGCAACGATCAAACGAGCAAAAGAACTTGACATGATCACAGTTGTATGTGCAGACTCAACCGTAGAAGCCAAAGCAGTTGCCTGCATGGACCCAGACATCGTACTGGCAGAGCTAACAGACCTGATCGGAACAGGCCAGGTGGCAGATGATTCTTACACAATTGAAACAGTCAAAGCATTAAATGCGATCAATCCAAATGTATTAGTAATGATCGCATCCGGCGTAAGCACAGCTGAAGACTGCTACAATGTGGTAAAATTAGGAGCAGACGGAACAGGTGCAACCTCCGGAATCTTAAACGCACCATCCCCTGCACAGAGAGTCAGAGAAATGGCAGAAGCAATCGTTAAGGCGAAAAACGAAAAATAAAAGTTAGAAAATGGTTTGTTCTGATCTTCTTTCTATTTCATACAACGGAAGACTATTCAAACCACTACGGAGTGTGCATGTTAAACAGTATTGGATGATAATTTTTGTATACGTTAACGGAAGATCAAAGGAACTTACAATCACCGATTTGACGAGAAGTTTGACATATATTTAAATCTTAATTATATCCAATACCATCCAACATACACACCAACTCAAATTTTCCAATCTTGTAGTTTCCTACACTATAACTTTCAGGTATATGAGCAAAATTTCACCGCTGTGCTTTCGGTTGCTTATTTATTTTTTCCATATACGGAAAGACTTCAGTTGGCCAACACTATAATTAAAATTTTGAGCAATTCCACTAAAATAATGTTATAATAATAACAAACACCAAATCAAATTAACCAAGAAAGGAGCAAAATCATGGCAGCAATCATCGGAAGCCCAACACGTTACATCCAAGGAAAAGGGGAAATGAAAAACCTATGTTCCTATGCAGATAAGTTCGGAAAGAATCTATTCATTTTGACAAGTGCATCCGGAAGAAAACGAGTAGAACCAGCGATCAACGAAGGGAACAAAGACAGTAATCTGACATACGATGTATTTAATGGAGAATGTTGTATGACAGAGATCAACCGTATCATAAAGATCGTAGAAGAAACAGGAAGCGATGTGATCATCGGAATCGGTGGAGGAAAGATTCATGACACATCAAAAGCTGTTGCATACTATACAAAGAAACCAGTCATTATTGTACCAACCATTGCATCCACAGACGCACCATGCAGTGCATTATCTGTGATCTATACAGATGAAGGTGTATTTGAGAAATATTTGTTCTTGCCATCAAGCCCGGATATGGTTATGGTAGATACAGATATCGTTTCAAAAGCACCAGTAAGATTGTTGATCTCAGGTATGGGAGATGCCCTGGCAACTTATTTTGAGGCAAGAGCATGTAAAAGATCCGATGCAAGTAATTGTGTTGGCGGAAGATGTACATTGGCAGCAATGAATCTTGCACAGTTATGTTTTGATACATTAATGGAGAACGGAGTACAGGCAATGACAGCAGCAAGAGAAGGAATCTGTACAAAAGCTGTAGAAAATGTAATTGAAGCAAATACTTACTTATCAGGAATCGGATTTGAAAGTGGAGGATTAGCAGGAGCACATGCGATCCATAATGGATTTACAGCAATCCCAGAAACACATAAGATGTATCATGGAGAGAAAGTAGCATTCGGAACATTGGTTCAGCTGGTACTAGAAGATGCGGGAGAAGATGAGATCATGGAAGTAATTGATTTCTGCAGTGAAGTCGGACTTCCTGTGACATTAAAAGGATTAGGAATCGAAGAAGTGAAACCAGAACAGATTATGGAAGTTGCGAAATTAGCATGCGCACCAGAAGATACAATGGGAAATATGCCATTTGAGGTAACACCTGAAGATCTGTATGCAGCAATTATGGGTGCGGATGCACTTGGAAGATATTATACAGAATAGAAAATTGCCAGTATCTAGTTAATAGACATAGAAAATATGAAAGAACCCCTGAAAGGTTGATCAACCTTTCAGGGGTTCTTAAAAATGTGCGCCTAGCGGCGCACGTTTCGTTTGCGCGCCATGGGCGCGCTCTCGCAGGTGAAAGTTCTGAACATGCCCAGGTAGTGGGAAATGTATAGCTGAACAGCAAGGGTGTCCATCGTGAGGTGGAATCTGAAGGAAGCTGTAGGCAAATCCTTGGTCCGACGGACAGAAATCGCATATGAGGCTAGGCTTCGAGAGATAAGCTGGCGAAAGACAGCAAAGTCTAATAACTACCACATTTGTAGAAGCAGAGTAAATGCGGCGGATTTATGAGGAGAAAGAGCGTGCAACTTAAGCGTGGAGGTCTCACAGAGGTTTCATTTGCCTAGTAACAATGAACTGTGAGAAGTCAGCAGAACCCATAGTAGTGAAGAAGTTTCAGATTAAAATGCCAGAAGATAAAAGAAATAATGTAAGTACAGCAGTTTTTCGTCAACCTGTTTTTATTATGAAAAATATTATTTATTCTTCAATCAATGAAGGTGGGGCAGTGATTACAGAAAAAAATGATTTATATTTGTGGGGAGATAATACATATGGACAATTGGGAAATGGAAAGAAAGATGGTTGGTATTTTGGAGATTCTGATAAAGAATGTTGGTTTAAACCTAAAAAAGTAATGAAAGATCAGAATCTGGAAAGAAAGTTAGTACTAGATTTGTGATGATATCAAAATAATAGTTATTTGAAGATTAATTTTTAATTTAAGGAGAAATGTTTTGAGAGATAAAAAGAAACTAATAGTGTTAATAGTAATATTATTGATGCCAGTGGCTGGAATTGGGTATTTTATAAAAATGTGTTTGAGGTATATGAAAAGTGCTGAAATGGGAATGTTTTTCCCGAACAATTTTTTTAAACAATTTGGAATATGGAGTATTGTTTGGATTATTCTGTGGATAGTAATAATATTTATAGATAAGAAATGTAAAATAAAAAAAGCAAATGAAAGAAAAATCAGTAAAAAAATCTTACAGTGTATTGTTATGCTTGTAATGGTAGTGATTTCATTTTGGATTTATGTATCTGTTTTAAGTGGAAGGTTTAATCAATATATGGTATTGGTTTTTTTGGCGGAAATTATAGATGTCTTTATGGTAACATTGGTGATTAAAATATTTGGGAATTTGATAGATATTTATTTTGATAGGAAAGAAAATAAAGAAGTGGTAGATAAATAAAGAAATTTAAAAAATAAAAGATGCGAAAGAATGGATTAAGTTCTTTCGCATCTTTGCTTTATATAAGTTTCTTTGTTCTGTCGATTTAGTCTTTCGTATGTTTTAGACGTCCACTCAACTAAGTTCGTCTGTCGCCTTTGGCTCGGACTCACTAAGGTTCGGGACGGGCTTTCGCACTAAATTCATCTGTCGCCTGACGGCTCGGATTCATTAAGTGCTCAATGCCTATTCAACAGTTACAGATTTAGCCAGGTTTCTTGGCTGGTCAGCATCATATCCTCTAAACAGTGTTACATGATAAGCAAGTAACTGTAATGCAACAGTAGAAGGGAATGTTGCAAATAAATCATCTGTAGCAGGAACCTGAATTAAATCATCATAGATTCCTTCATAATTTGTCATATCTTTATCTGTTACAACAATAACGTGAGCTCCACGAGCTTTTACTTCCTCAACGTTTGCCATTAATTTAGGTAATACATTTTCCTGTGTAGCGATCGCAATTACAGGAACTCCTTCTGTGATCAGAGAGATCGTTCCGTGTTTTAATTCCCCTGCGCAGTAAGCTTCAGCATTTACATAAGAGATCTCTTTTAACTTTAAGCAAGCTTCACAAGCAATACCGTAATCTAAACCTCTTCCAAGATAGAAAGCAGAGAAAGTATCTTTGATTTTCTCAGCGATTCCTTTGATGTAATCATCCATCTTTAATACATCTTCGATCGTTCCAATCGCCTGCTCAAACTTCGCACAGAAATCTTTCATCTGTTCGTCTGTCATTAAGTTGTTAACTTCAGCAAGTTTTAATGCGATCAGATACATACCTGCACACTGTACAGAGAAAGCTTTTGTACTTGCAACAGCAATCTCAGGACCGGCATGTGTATATAATACATAATCACTTTCACGAGCGATACTAGATCCTTTTACGTTAACGATAGAGATTGTTTTTGCTCCACGTTCATTTGCAAGACGAAGTGCTGCAAGAGAATCTGCTGTTTCTCCAGACTGCGTGATAACAACAACTAAAGTATGTTCATCTAAGATTGGATTCATATAACGGAATTCAGAAGCTAATTCAACAGTTACAGGAATACGGATCATAGCTTCGATCAGATGTCTTCCGATCAGTCCTGCATGCCATGCAGTACCACAAGCTGTTACGATTACACGATTTACACCTTTAAAGATATCATCAGAGATATTATCTGCTGTAAAATCTGCACGGTTGTTATGGATACGAGGCATGATCGTGTTATGAAGAGCTTCTGGCTGATCATAGATCTCTTTCTGCATAAAGAAATCATATCCACCTTTCTGAGCTGCTGTTGTATCCCAGTCAACGTGAAGCATCTTAGGTTCTTCAACTTCACCGTCCATTGTATATAATGTAATGCTGTCACCTTTCATAACAACGATGTGTTCTTCAGGTACAACGAAATAGTCTTTTGTATATTTTAATAATGCAACCATATCAGAAGCGATGAAAGATCCATCTTCTGTATGAGATGCTACTAGAGGACTTGCATTTCTCATGCAGTAGATTTCCCCTGGATGATCCTTAAACATTACGCAGAAACCATAAGCTCCTTCTAAAACCTTGTCAGCTTCTTTTAATGCTGCAAATGGATCACCATCATATAAAGAATCGATTAACATTGCTGCAACTTCAGTATCTGTTTCAGAAATCGCTGTATATCCTTTTGTTTTTAAAGAAGCAGCTAATTCTTTGTAGTTTTCGATGATTCCGTTATGGATCAATGTTACGTTTCCAGATACATGAGGATGAGCGTTGACTTCTGTAACACCACCATGTGTTGCCCAACGTGTATGTCCGATACCACATGTTCCTTCAAGACCAGCAGTAGCAGCAACTTTTTCACGAAGAGTTGCAACTTTACCAGTTGTTTTTACGATCTGAGTTTCAGATCCGTTGTTTACTGCGATTCCGGCACTGTCATATCCACGATATTCTAACTGCTGTAATCCATCAACTAAGATTCCAGGTGCCTGTAAGTTTCCAGTAAATCCAATAATTCCACACATAATATAAATCTCCTTAAATTTGCACAAAGAAATAAGAGGAAGTACAGATATGTAAAAAACTTCCAAATAGATCTTCGATTTTCTTTTTTCTAACATCATATGCGGTTTTGTCCAGATTATACTGCCTCTGTTTCATGATCACTCATGGTTTTACTCAGTATATCACGTAGTCTGGAGCTGCGGGAAAGCATCCGCCGAATATCTCGATAACTTTCCTCCTCGTTAACCTTCCTATCAGACAAGAGTATGTCTGTTTCCGTATCAGAAAGGTGCATGGCGCTTCGATATGTTTAAAAACTCCTTTCATTTTATTTGAAGAAAATACTCAAAACCCAAAGCTTTTCAACGTTAGTGATTCTAACACGGAAATAAAATGAAGTCAAATAAGAATCGTATATTTAATAAAATGTTAATAAGTTACGGAAGAAAAAGTCATATTTTAATAAAGTTTTAAGAAGTTAAAACTAGATACTTTAGAACATGAATGGTATAATACTATGACAGCAAAAGAAGATAAAGGAGAAAAGAATGAAAACTTTTTTTAAGAATACAGGGAAAGTGATCGTGGAAAAACTTCACAGACATCCGATTATATGTAATCTTGTATTATCGGTTGTTCTGGCATTTTTACTGGAAGTTTTAGGTCGTCAGACATTTGATCTAAGTGCGGTTGGGTTTGTGAATGAACGGACCAAGATGTTCCTTTACAGCATTTTTATTATATTTTTGACATATTCTGTGACATTGATCACTAAGAGACGACTTTTTACCTATATTATAGTGACATTGTTATGGAGTGTTGTTGGGATTGTGAATTTTATGATGCTAAGTTCACGAAATACGCCATTTACTTATGTTGATATTACATTGATGAAATCTGTGCTTCCGGTTATGAATAATTATTTTACTCCTCTGGAGATCGGGGCAATCGGAGCATTAATTTTGATCGCACTGGTGTTGCTTGTTGTAGCATATATGTATCTTCCAATGGAAGAACAGTTAAATCGTAAGATTGGATTTGTGAAAGTGGCAGTGATCGTGGCAGCATTTGCAGGAGTAACATCGTATGGATTTAAGAGTGGTATGTTGACAGAGGAGATTCATAATATAAGAATTGCATTCAGTGATTATGGAACAGCATACTGTTTTTGCATTACAGCTTTGAAGAATGGAATCGACAAGCCATCGAACTATTCAGAGAAGAAGATTGAACAGATTGAAGAGCGCACAAAAAAAAGTGTTGCCAAGATGAAGAAAGAGAAAGTGAAGAAGCCAAATATTATTTTTGTACAGCTTGAATCACATTTTGATGTAACGCAAGTAAAAGGATTGAAATTTAATAAAGATCCATTGGAGAATTTTCATAAATATATGAAACAGTATTCTTCTGGGCAATTGTCTATGCCTTCTTATGGGGCGGGAACAGCAAATTCAGAATTTGAACTGATCACGGGAATGAATCTGGATCATTTTGGAGCAGCAGAATATCCTTATAAGACAGTGCTTCAAGATACTACGACAGAGAGTATGGCAACTGTATTAAAGCAATATGGATATAAAGCCCATGCGATCCATGATAATAGTGCTTCATTTTATGATAGAGATCTTGTGTTTTCACAACTTGGATTTGATACATTTACAACGAAGGAAAGTATGAATATCAGGAAATGGACGGAAAATGGATGGGCGAAGGATGGAATCCTTACAGGATATATCATGGACAGTCTGAATTCTACAAAGAATCAGGATTATGTTTATTGTATTTCTGTACAGGGACATGGAGATTATCCAACAACTCAGATCATTGAGAATCCAGAGATCAAAGTTGAAGGTATCAAAGATGAAGCTCTAAAGAATAAATACACGTATTATGTCAACCAGGTCTATCAGATGGATCAGTTTGTCGGAAGACTGGTTAAAGCATTAGAAAAACGTGGTGAACCAACAATTCTTTGCATGTATGGTGATCATCTGCCAAGTCTGGATATTGAAGATGAGGATCTGACATATGGAAACAAATACCAGACAAGTTATTTTATGTGGGATAATATTGGACTAAAGAAACAGGATGGAACGATCGAGGCATATGATCTTGGATCAGAAGTTCTTAATAAGTGTAATATTCATACAGGAATCATGAATAGTTTTCATCAGACAAGAAAAGGAACAAAGAATTATCAGAAAGATATGAAGAATCTTCAATATGATATGCTATATGGCAAACAGTATGTATGGAACCAGCAGAATCCATACAAGGCGACAAATCTTAAATTTGGAATCCGTCCACTTACTGTGACTAAGGCATATGAGACAAAGGACAGTGTTTTTATTGTAGGAAATAATTTTACGAACTTCTGTCAGGTTTATGTTGGCGATGTGAAGATCAATACAACGTATCATAATGAACATCTTCTGGAGGTTTCGAAGAAGGATCTTAAGAATGGAGATACATTTAAAGTAAGCATTGTAAGTAAGACACCAAAAGTATTAAGCAGCTCAAATGAGTATGTTTATCAAGAAAAAAGTGAAAAATAACGCAAAGATGCTTGTATAAGGCGTAATTCTTATGCTATAATAGGTGAATGTTTGTGAAATTACAAAAAAGATAATAATTTTTAGGAGGATCTATACAGATGAGTTTGCAAGTGGAAAACTTAGAACATAATATGGCAAAGGTAACAATTGAAGTTGAAGCAGCGAAATTAGATGACGCTATCAAACAGGCTTTCAACAAGAAAAAAGGGCAGTTTAATGTACCTGGATTCCGTAAAGGAAAAGTACCTTTCCAGTTAATCGCAAAAGAATACGGAGTTGAAATCTTCTATGAAGATGCGGCAAACATCTTAATTCCAGACGCTTATGCAGAGGCTATGAAAGATACAGATTTAGAAATCGTTTCAAGACCAGAGATCGATGTAACTCAGCTTGAGAAAGGAAAAGATTTCATCTTCACAGCTACATTTGCATTAAAACCAGAAGTAACATTAGGTGATTACAAAGGAATTGAAGTACCTAAAACAAGAGTTACAGTTAAAAAAGATGAGATTGAAGAAGAATTAAAGAAAGTTCAGGAACAGAACGCAAGAGAGATCACAATTGAAGATCGTGCAGTAAAAGACGGAGATATCTTAACAATTGATTACTCTGGATCTGTTGATGGAGTAAAATTCGAAGGTGGAACAGCCGAAGATCAGACATTAGTAATCGGATCAGGAGCATTCATCCCAGGATTTGAAGAACAGTTAGTAGGAAAGAATTTAAATGAAACAGCAGATATCAATGTGACATTCCCAGAAGAATACCACGCACCTGATCTTGCAGGTAAAGATGCTGTATTTACAGTAACAGTAAAAGCAATCAAAGAAAAAGAACTTCCAGAATTAGATGATGAATTTGCAGCAGAAGTATCTGAATTTGAAACATTAGAAGACTACAAAGCAGATATCAAAGAACAGATTCGTGCAAGAAAGAAAGAAGAAGCTAAGACTGAAAGAGAAAACAAGATCGTTGATGCAGCTGTAGAAGCAGCTACAATGGATATTCCAGAAGCTATGATTGAAGAACAGGTTCAGCAGATGACAGATGAATTCGCTCAGAGATTAAGCTATCAGGGACTTTCTATGGAACAGTATTTAATGTTCTCTGGAATGGACGCACAGAAATTTGCAGATGATTTAAAACCACAGGCAGTTAAGAGAATCGAGACACGCCTGGTATTAGAAGCAATCGCAAAAGCAGAAGATATTAAAGCAAGCGAGGAAGACTTCAAAGCAGAACTGGAAAAGATGGCAAAAATGTATCAGATGGAAACAGAGCAGCTTGAAAAGATCGTTCAGGGAGCTCAGAAAGACCAGATGATGGATGACATCGCAGTACAGAAAGCTGTAGATTTCCTTGTAAGCGAAGCAAAATAAGCAAGGCATTTATGACTTTATGTTCCTTTTGACAGACATAAATAAACTGCCTTAACTATCGTTAGGAGGATGCAAGGATGAGTTTAGTACCTTATGTCATTGAACAAACAAGCAGAGGAGAGAGATCTTATGATATTTACTCCAGACTGCTGAAAGAAAGAATCATTTTCTTAGGAGAAGAAGTGAATGATGTCACAGCAGGACTTGTAGTTTCTCAGTTATTATTCTTAGAATCAGAAGACCCAGATAAAGAAATTTATTTATATATAAATTCACCAGGAGGTTCAATAACAGATGGAATGGGAATTATAGATACAATGAATTATATAAAATGTCCAGTTTCAACAATTTGTATAGGAATGGCAGCTAGTATGGGATCTGCATTACTTGCAGCAGGAGAAAAAGGAAAGAGATTTGCAACACCTAATGCAGAAATATTAATACATCAACCATTAATAGGTGGTGGAGGACTTTCTGGTCAAGCAACAGAAATTAAAATCCATGCAGATCACTTAGTAAAAACAAGAGAAAAATTAAATAAATTCCTAAGTGAAAGAACTGGTCAAACAGTAGAACAAATCGAAAAAGATACAGAAAGAGATAACTATATGACAGCCGAGCAGGCAAAAGCATATGGTCTTATTGATGCCGTGGTTGAGAAAAGACAGTAAGATGTATTTTTGAAATCTCAGTATATCTGCTTCTAGTGCGTGTTTGGAAAATGCTTTCATAAAGATGCGTGTTATATAAACGTTTTAGGGCGGGCTGAAAGATTTCGGAAATACATGAAATAATAGGGTTACCACAGCTATCAATTATAGTTGTGGTAACTTTTCTATGAGACAGATTGCAAGCAGGAGTGAGGTGACAATATGGCAACACGATCCGACAACAACAAGCAATTCAGATGTTCATTTTGTAATAAAACGCAGGATCAGGTAAGAAAGCTCGTAGCTGGTCCAAAGGGCGTTTATATCTGTGACGAATGTATTGAAGTATGCACAGAAATCATGGAAGACGAGTTTGAAAATTTTAATGAAGACACACAGGAAATCAATCTGATGAAGCCAAAAGAAATGAAGGCTTTCTTAGATGATTACGTTATCGGTCAGGATGAGGCGAAAAAGGTTTTATCCGTAGCAGTATATAACCATTATAAGCGTATACTGGCAGGTGGAAGCTATGATGTAGAACTTCAGAAGAGTAACATCATCATGCTTGGACCTACTGGTTCTGGTAAGACACTTCTTGCACAGACATTAGCAAGACAGTTAAATGTACCATTTGCCATTGCAGATGCGACAGCATTGACAGAAGCAGGTTATGTAGGAGAAGACGTAGAGAATATCTTACTGAAGCTGATTCAGGCGGCAGATTACGATATCGAGCGTGCACAGACTGGTATCATTTACATTGATGAGATTGATAAGATTACAAGAAAGTCAGAGAATACTTCTATCACAAGAGATGTTTCTGGTGAGGGAGTACAGCAGGCTTTATTAAAGATTTTAGAGGGAACTGTAGCTTCTGTTCCGCCACAGGGTGGAAGAAAGCATCCGCATCAGGAATTCCTTCAGATTGACACGACAAATATTTTATTTATTTGTGGTGGAGCCTTTGATGGCCTTGAAAAGATTATTGAGAACCGTATTGGAAAGAAATCTATCGGTTTCCAGGCAGAGATTATGGAACAGCGAAAGAAGGACGTAGGTGTTTTATTAAAACAGGTTCTTCCAGAAGACTTTGTAAAGTTTGGATTAATTCCAGAATTCATTGGCCGTGTTCCTGTCAATGTATCTCTGAATCCATTAGACAAAGATGCTCTCGTAAAGATTCTTACAGAGCCAAAGAGCGCATTAGTAAAACAGTACCAGAAGTTATTTGAGATGGATGGTGTAGAGCTTAAGTTTACTGATGATGCCTTAGAAGCAATCGCAGAAAAGGCAATTGCGAGAAATACAGGAGCCAGAGGACTTCGTTCTATCATGGAATCTGTAGTAATGGATTTAATGTACACGATTCCATCGGATGATTTAGTAGAATCCTGTACAATTACAAAAGAGACAGTGGATGGAA
>OGTB01001328.1_pt1 | contig 16818 bp, 8 predicted proteins | sample 1553611 | NCBI WGS metagenome assembly OGTB01 (sample SAMEA2580032, study PRJEB22360) | human gut metagenome | biome: human gut; feature: human-associated habitat; material: faeces | place: Denmark | collected 2008/2010 | reverse complement strand
TATTCCGATCTTCCATGACGATCAGCACGGAACTGCTATCGTTGTCGGTGCGGCACTTATGAACGCCTGCAAGGTAGCAAACAAGAAAATAAGTGACATCACACTGGTAATAAACGGTGCAGGTGCGGCTGGCTGTGCTATCGGAAAGCTTTTGCTTTTTCTCGGTATTGGCAACCTTATCATGGTAGACCGTGAGGGAATAATCTGCGAGGGCGACAATTATCTTAACGAGGCTCACGCTGAAATGGCTAAGGTCACAAACAAGAACAAGCTCCACGGCTCTCTTGCCGACGCACTCAAGGGTGCAGACGCTTTCGTAGGTGTTTCCAAGCCAAAGCTTGTGACCGCTGAAATGGTTAAATCCATGAACGATAAGCCTATACTTTTCGCAATGGCTAACCCGACTCCTGAGATAATGCCCGACGAAGCAAAGGCGGCAGGTGCGTTTATCGTTGGCACAGGACGTTCAGACTTCCCTAACCAGATAAACAACGTTATCGCATTCCCTGGAATTTTCAAGGGTGCGCTTGCAGTAAGAGCTTCTGACATCAACGAAGAAATGAAAATGGCCGCAGCAAAGGCTATCGCAGGCTGTGTGCCTGAGGACAAGCTCAGTGCGGAATTTATTCTGCCGAACTCTTTTGACAGATCAGTACCGGTCGCTGTAGCTGAGGCTGTGGCAAAGGCTGCAAGAGAAACAGGCGTAGCAAGAATTTAGGAGGTTTTTCAAATGGCAACTATCAGCTACACTCCAAAGGGAGTATGTTCAAGAAAAATAGATATCGAAGTAGAGGACGGTATCGTAAAGAAAGTGCATTTCACAGGTGGCTGTAATGGCAACACACAGGGTGTATCAAAGCTTGTTGAGGGCATGAAGGTTCAAGACGTTATTGACAGACTTGAGGGTATCGACTGCAACGGACGTGGCACATCATGTCCTGCTCAGCTTGCTGAGGCTTTGAAGTCTGCACTCTAAGCTTTCGTACTTGGACATTATACGGATATAAAAAAACGGGCGAACACTGTTCGCCCCTACAGAAAAAATACACGGACTGCATTTTGATTGCAGTCCGTTTTTTTGTACATATTCTAATTTTCTGTCGCTGTGCTTTGAGTGAAACTCATTGAAACAAATCCCGTACCAGTTACCGTAATATCGGTATGATTACCGTCAGACCACTGCTCTGCACTGTTAATGCCGTTCGTTCGATAGAACTGAATGTCATATTGATTTTTCTCGGCAGAATTGACTTTCGAAGTTGCAGTGGCTATGCCAGAACTGTCCTTTGAAATAGTCAGGCCATAAGTATTCTTAAACCATGGGCTGATATCAACATAGTTCGTATTCCAAGTCAGGGTGACAGTACCCTCGCCACTGCCTGACAGGCGGTAGTTGAAGCCGTCAAGATCTTTAGGCGAGGTAGCATTGTCGATGAATGTGCCTGTCCATGTTGCTGATGTGTTATTATTTATATAAATAACGCCAAGCTTTGCGGAGAGCGGTTTCAACTCTGCCTGATTTGTAGGAGTGGCTTTCACTCTCATGTATATGTCAGACTTTGTGAGCTGTGACTTATCAAAAGTCAGCACAAATTCATGCTTGTTGAAATCGTCAGCCATAAGTTTCAGAAGTGAAAACTCTATTTTTGAATTGCTTCCAAAAGTCTTTTTTTCGCCGTTATATTCAACTGAGTATTTTGCAGTTTCTTCTCCGGTAACGGCATTTCCGTTGCTGTCCACAAGCTCGACTGTCAAAGTGTATGTGATATCCTTGTCATTATGCTTTATCAATGTTTGCGGATAGTTGCACACATTGACTGTCACACAAGGCGAGTTTTCCATACTGCTAAAAGTTATCGTCATTGGAAGATCATTTTCATCTGTTGTAAGATAATTAGATGAAAACAGCATGCCAGCTCCCTTTTGTGTGGACACAACTCGCTTTACACTTGAAACGCTGGTATAAGCCGCCAGGACGCCAATAGTACTGAGTGCGGCTGCCGCAAAAGCTATCCATATTGCAAGCCACGATCTTTTAAGCTTTTTTATAAATTGGTCTTTCATAACAGCCACCCTCCTCTCTATTTTGTGATTTATTACTTTCTCTGAACTGTCAGGTAGACCATATCAGTTTCTTTATTGTTTTGGACTTTATCATTCCATTTTACTCTGATTATAAAATAATCGCAAAACGGATCTTTATTGTCAATTACCGCCAGTGTATCCGATTGCCAATAAAGTGCTTCGGCATTTTTCTGAACATTGCCGTAGCTGTCATAGGACTTTTCGTGAAGTGTGCTGTTAACAAGTATCTCCGAGCCTTGCTGATTGAGATAATGTCCCGAGATCTTATTGCCGTCTATTTTGTAATAAAACGTTTTATTCTCTTCATCTGAAACATAAACGACAGCTTCTGATTTTTCAGTTTCACTGACGCTTTTCGCACGATATATCTCATACTCAAAAGGGATATTCGTTGTATGTGCAAGCTGTATTTGATATTGTTGCACGTCTGCCCCGCCTATGCCGAAAACAAAGTCTTTATAACTGCCGTTCTCAACGTCTATATCTGCCATTTCAAGATTTGCCACAGATTCTTTGTTTCCTGCGGTGATATAAAGCTGAGTAGGGGCATTTATTTTTGTTGTAAGAGCAATAGAACGTTTGTGAGTAAACCACGCATAAACAGGCAGTGCCACAAGCAGTACCACCGAAATGGATACTGCTATGACTAGCTGGAGCTTCTTCTTTTTTTCTAATTTTCTGAATTTTCCAAAAATGCTTTTTGTCATAATTTTCTCCTGAAAATGCCTGCTTATTATGAATTTATAAAGCCTGTTTCTATTTTTGCGTTTGTGTAAACAACATAGTCGCTTGAGGTAGTTCCATTAACAACTGAGTTGTTGTCATTAAGCAATACTGCGGTAAGCTCAACTCTATAGTTCGCATAGGTAAGCCCCTGCTCCTCAAAAGCCTTGCCTGTTTTTACTGTAAATTTCGTAACGGCTGTGTTTTGTTCTTCCCCATTATAATCAGTGGTAAAAACGCACTCTTTGCCATTCAGGCCGCTGCTTGATGTGGCGTTTTCCAAAGTAAAGCTACTGAGATATTTGCTAATATCGTTTGTCTGCTTATAATCGCCACTATTGTCCTTAACATACAACCTCATTGTATACTGTATTTTTTTTGCCACCGTCCTTTGTTGATCGACTCAAAGCAGACAGATCATAGATAGCATTTGCTGTTATTGCCATTTCTTCTGTAGTCATATCTTTGGCATTGATACCAAGCTGAGAAAATGGTGAATCCTTCGACTCAAGAACTGTTGACTCTGCAACGTTATAGTTTAGCTGTGCCACCGTCATTGCCTTTCTATAATAGCGTCTGGCAGGCATAACTCCACTTTTTGAGATAGAGCTGTTCTCAATATTGTTCTGGCTATATGCAACATAAGACGCCGCATTTACACCGATACCGGTTTTGGTATCCCCATCCTTACGCTCAGGAAACTGATCTATGATCCCTGCAGTACCATAAGTTAAGCTGATATCAGCCTTGACAGTTATAGAACCATTTGTGTCACTATTGATATAATTGTAGACCGAATCGGGATACATCAGCATATAGCTGTCTTTAGCTTCTGAAAGCGTCTCAGTCTTGCTTATTTTTGCGTTTGATAACTCTGTGTCTGAACTGTTTAAAATGCTGTAATCAACATTCACCGAAGTTCCTGCAATGATCTTTGCATTAGCTCCCGCATCGTTTTCATCAAAGTTCTTCATAGAGAATTTAAACGCCTGATACATATTGAAATCGTCACTCTTATAGCCATTAAATGTATCTCTAAGGCTCCGATCAATGCTTATCTTTGAAGTCATTGTGGCATGGATAAAGTTATTTGACGCTGTTATCTCCTCTGGGTCATGAGCCGTCACACTTACTAGCTGTGTAAAAAAGTTTGCAATAACATATGCGCCAGTGTCATTATTTGTCACTTGGACAAGGTTTGTAGGAATATTGCCATTGAGCTTTCTTGGCTTATTACCGCTATAATAATTCACAAAGTTCTTGATGACCTTTTTTGAACCTTCATTTTCCGGAATATTGATAGTGAGATAATAGTTCTCGCTTATTATCATTTCGTCATTATCATTTTTTGGTGTATTACTATTCGCTGAAACAGTTATCTTATAAGTGCCTGTTTCATTCTCACCAGCAGGTCTATAATACCTGCCGTCGCTTGTTTTTACAGTAGCTGTAGCTTCATCAGCTGCCTCAACAAGTGTTCCGTCAGATGATTCTTTAGCTGTTACCGACGCATATCTTAACAGTACATCATTCATTGTAACCGGTTTAAAGCCACTTATATTTGTCAAGTCAAGCTCACCGGTTGTTTTATTAAACTTAGCATCGCTTGCGGTAGAATGATAAGTCTTGTCATTGTTATTTGCATCAACAAGAGTTAGCTTTGTATCATCGGTAAGCACACCACTGTCAGTGGCACTATCACCAATAAGATAAAGCTTTTTATCAAAGCTCCAAAGCAGACTATCACCGTTATTGAGCATTTTTTCCCATTCGTTAGCGGATTTGTAATAGGAATACTTAAAATAAGTAGTAACAGGTGCATCAAAGCTCTCAAAAGCAAGCTTTGTTTTATCCGTATAGTGAGAATGGTTATAATCTGTGCCTGAGATAACGTAAGATTGGAAGCTGAAATCAAGCACCTTTCTTACAAAAACAGGAATATGAAGTCTAAGAGCAGTTTTGCCACTTCCCGTTTGGTCGATATAATCAAGAGTAATGACAGTAAATCTGTTTGTGCCGTCATTGTCATACTGACCGTCTGTGACCTTGAAATATCCTGTCTTGCTGTTAAACGTAAGAGTGCTTTTGTCTGATTTTTTCAAAACATCGTTATCATACACATAAGTCGCTGTGCTTACATTCATAAGATCTGTTGTTTTCAGCTTATTTGAACTGCTGTCGCAAACATCACAATTTGTCAGAACTGAGATATACTTTGCGAGCATTTGTGTGATATTCAACGATGAGTTATCATCAATAAGCAGAACAGGAAGATCGTTCAGCTCCTGAACATCAAGCTCAGAGGCCTGACGAAATGTTGTAAGCTTTGATTTATCCAAATTCTCTGCATATGTCTTTATGGTACTGTTTATGCCATAGGATTTTTTGGCTGTGCCATTCGTATAAGAAGCAGCGTCACTAATGATAGTCTGCATATTTCCGCCAACAAAATCACCTGCGAAAGTCTTACCGCCGACAGGAACGCTTGGGTTTATATTGACATAAGGTGAATAGATATCAACGTGTGTACTGCTTCCCTCGCCGATATTTTTGGTATTGTCCTGAGTACCGTTGTAGTCGGAGCGAACTGCGGTGAAGCTGGCAGGTATCTGTGAAGCATTATACTGTATATCAGGTAAACAATCCGTGTTATTTACCGATACTCCAATAAATTTAGATGATAGATTTTTATCATAGTTCCAACCTATCAAGTTAGAAACAGATACGCTGTTGTTGCCTCTTACATAGCCTAATTTATTTATGAGAATATCATAAGCATATGTGCTTCCACGGTCATTATGACCAATCACACCGCCTGCACCTGCACCATTGGACTTATCTTCTGCTGACAGAGTAACATTGTTGACTTCACAATCAGATATCTTCAGATCACCATTAGCTTTTATACCAACATAACCTCCGATACCTGCATCACCATTTTTAGCAGCTGGTATACCTATCGTTGCATTTTTTACAGCAGACTTTGATATAGTCACAGCCGCATTTTGTGTGCCGACCATTCCGCCTGAACTTGTATAGCCATAAACACTGCAAGCTGATGTTTCAGATGTTCCTCCATAGTAACAGTCATTGATAGACAACTGGTTTTTGTTTATTCCAACGAATCCACCGACATTACTACCATAAACATCGACGCTGACGCTTGTGTTTGTTATTGTGCAGGCTCCGTTAGACAGTCCTATAAGACCGCCCTCGTTCATGGTCTGGGTTGCAAGGGGTTTATTGTCTTTTTTTGAACCGATAAAGCTGTCTTCATTATAGGCTGTAAGCTGAACATTGCTTATTGTCGTTTTGATATTTGCAGAACCTGCGATTCCACCTACGCCAAACCAAGTTTTTGTGCCTTTATCAAGATTAGCAAATTCAACTTTATTAATTTTTATCTTAGAATCCTTAACAGCGAATTCGTTGCCTTTCTGAGAATTTTCCACAAGACCGCCTGTTTCAAATCCGCCATACACATAAACGCCACTGTTTTCAGACTTAACGTTACTTATATTGATATCATTTGTTGACTTTCCTATAAGTCCTCCCACAGTATATGCGCCATATATTTCAAGATCAGTCAATGTTATTCCGCTAAACGTGCAAGAACTCTGTACTCCGCCAACAATACCACCTGTAGAAAGGTCTTCATTAACATACGATTGTCCATCGTTGTTATACGTCTTAACGCTGATCTTGCCGGAAAGCTTAAGGTCATTTACAGTTAAAGCATACGTTGAACAGTTTATCAACCCAACTCCTTTTACGGAGGCAAATGCGGTACGATATTTATAGTTATCCACATCTTGGAATTCAATAGTGCTACCGCTCTTGTTATCTGTTATTTTCACAGCATAGGCTTTTATATCTGTATCGAGCTTTATAGTCTGATAATTTCCCTCGATAGTTGTCAAAGACAAAGTATAATTACATTTAATGTCGCCCAAGTTACTATTTGTTGCATCAAACAACTGATTTATACCACGAAAACCGGTTCCGGTGAGGTCATAGGTTCCATTTCCTGTGAGTTTAACAGTAAAGTTCTTATTTAATTCGTGTGCCCACTTTGCTTCATAAAGACCTTTTTCACTTGGCTTTGTATATTTTTTTAGCATTACAGAATTTTTCTTTTCATATTCCCTGCTTGTAGCCTTTTCAAGTCTTTGATAATCTGAGAGCGCAGTTTTGTAATCTTCATCATCAGAAGTCAATGTAGCTGTGCCAACTTTTGAATAGTCTGCATTTCGAGTAAAAGTATAATGACCATAGCCGCAAGTATTTTTATTACGGTCTGTATATCCCATACCAGACTGTGATATGATAGACAGCATAAACAACGCTTGTGCATTAGGTACTTCAATGGTATTGGTCGTGCCGGCAATAACATTTAATTTCTCACCATCACTTAGCTCACTCTTAAACTGCGTGATGAGATAATTTTTCCTGCCATTGTTAAGGTTAGTTGACTTACCAAACGTTGTTCCCTCTTCGATAGCAAAGCCGTTTACAACTCTGCCTATATATGGATTGATAAAAAGATTGGTATATACGTCTTCACCCACTGCCTCAGTATTGTTGGTTGTAAGCGCACTATATTTGGCAACGTTGCCCATATTTCTGAAAATAACGCCGCCGTAAACTATGGCACCAACATATCCGCCTGCAGTAATGAGATGTTGTTTGCTGTTATCGTTATTTGCAAATTTTATATTAGGATTTGTTACCTTGACATTATCAATGATATTATCTCCACCGAACACAACGCCCATAACACCGCCATAATACTCCGTCTTTTTGGTACTATAGTTTAATTTATTATTATTGTTTTTTGAAAGCGTTACTTCATTGGTATATACTATATTGATATCTTTTACAACACTTCCGCTGCTGAACCTGATGAGAGGGCTTGCAGAATTATTGGTGATAGTTGGATATGTTCCGTCGGATCTCTGCTGTCCAACAATAACGCCCCTGAAAACGAAACTGTTTGATGTTCCGCCAAGACCTGCAAAAGAACTGCCGAGAACTATATCATCATTTATCTTGTAATAAGCCTCGCAAAGATATTTGATCATGTTATCTTTTGAAACTTTTTCCTTTCCGCTTACGAAATTGCCTGTTCCATCATAAGTATAAGTTTTATGATTGTTGCCTTTGCAAAAAGCACTATTAGCATTAACAGTCGATGTATCGGCAGAAACATTTGCATTATAGTTTACTTGCCAGCCATTTGTAGGTGAGGCTGTACTGATAACTCGTGCGACCTCTGCAAGTGTAGAAGCGTCAAGGATATATGGATCAGAGTATGTTCCGCAACCCTTGTCAAGATATGGTCGCTCAAGGTTTACGTCTATCTCATCATAAGTGCTGTCGGTCTGACCTGTAACAGCAGATTTAGCAACATATGGCTTGTAACTAGTAAAGCTATATTCCTCTGTTGCGTTATTTTGGTCAGGAGAAGTATACCTGTCATCTCTACTCCAATCTCCATGATACTTATTCTGCCTGCTCACATTATCTACACGATTCTTTATGGTGTCAGACACTTCTTTTCCGTAGGTTACATTATGTTTAATATTGCCAGCTGAGTCTGTACCCCAATCGTCGTCCCATTTATAATTGTATATTGCAGAAGAGCCTGCTCCGTCAGAATGCTGAAAGCTTTCAAGCAAAGTAGCATTTTTGAAAATTGAATTTTCATTACTTGCGTCAAGCTTGATATTTGAGAAAGTCAGAGATATATTTTGACCCTTTTTGCTTCCTACATCGCCTATAAGGCTTGTTGCAGCATAATCCTGACCGCCTTTATCATATTTAGCAGTAGTCATACTGTGTTTTTTCTGTGACACATTCTGTATAGTGATCTCTGTCATGTTGCCTATCTTATTTATAAGCAAAGGGGCATAAGAATTTTCACCATTTAAACTTAAAGAAGTATCATTCACATACAGATCATCAAGAACGATACTGCCGGTAATTTTGACAGATTTTTTTGTAGTATTGGTGTCGTCAGCAACCGAGCCGCAAACCAATGCACCTGAACCACCATTCACCTTACCGATATTTCCCTTAAAGGTCAGTTTACCACTTATGGTAACAGCTCCATTTTCATTTCTGAAAAGTCCGCATTGCATCATGTAATGTTGATTATGGTAATTAGTTAAATTTGTTCCATCTATGCCGTCAGTTGTACGGGCATAATTGTCACTATTACTGCTTGATACCATTTCAGACTGATTAAAGCCATTATTTTCAAAAGTAATAGTTGAATTTGATTTTATATTACAACCATTTGTATCAACTGGATAAAATGAATATCCTGTCAAATCTATTTCTGGATCTGTTGGAAAATCTATATTTGTACTATTAATATATGCTTTTATATTATTTGCCGCAAAAAGCTTTGCACTCCACTCAACAGCTTTAGCTCCGCCTGTGGAGGCTTTACCATTTTTATATACATCAAGGTTGTAATAATATCTTGCACAAGGATTATCTTTCCATGTCGCACCATTATTTTTTGTTTGATTTTGATAGGTATTGCAATGTTCGCCATCCATATAGAGCAAACGTTCATTTTTATCATTAACAGCAGGAATTGAAATTATGGCGTTCTGACCTGATACAGGGTTTGCAGCATCACCATAAATACTTGATCTAGTTATTTCATCAAAATATTCACATTTGCTCAAACTGAGTTCTGTACTGTCATCTATAACATAGCCTTTATCACCTATTCCAGTCAGTTCAAAATATGTTGCATCTGAACCACAAATAGCTTTATTATAATTAATTGCATTCATATAATCAAAACCATATGAATCATAGCTTCTTCCAAATAGTGTTCCTGAAAGCATACCAAATCTAAAGCAACGGCTATTAGAAATTTTAACATCATTTGCGAAATGGATAGTTTTAACATTCCAATATCCTGTTGTTGAAAGAACGAGACCTCCAAGCTCATAACTACTAACATTTAATTTAGAATTCGATATTTTCAAATCAGAAAGCGTAACCTTGACCCTATACCAGTTATGTCCCAAAAAGCCACCACTTGTGCTTCCTGTTTTATTTACATTGGTTGTAATTGTCAAACCATTGATGTCTACTTTTTTTATATCTATTTTATTACAAATCGTTGTATTCGTTTTCAATCCTTTGTCATCAACTGCTTTAACTTCAGCAATAAGTCCGCCTACTCTTGCATTAGAGCCTGTATGTTTATCCTCAATTGAGCCTTTGACCGTTACTTCATCAAAAACGATTTTTTTGTAATTTCAGTTTTTGCTCCATCAACAATTCCAATAACTCCGCCCAAAACAGTGCAGTCATTTGCTTTTGTACTGCTATATTTAAGGGTGACATTAAGAGTACAGTTATTGAATGAAATGTCGGTTGTTGCACTAGCAACATCAGTAACACACCCCACAAGACCGCCAACAAAGTTTGTAAAATCTCCACTTGGAGATGCGGTCACATTGGCAGTCACGCTATCAATAGTCAAAGCTCCGCTGTTGTATGCAGATACAGAACCAATATAACAAGCATCACCGCCAGAAACATTGTCACCGACAATATTTAAGTTTGAAACAATCTTTATATTGCTTATTTTTGCACCGCTTGTCTTTGCAAAAAGTCCGTTGTGAGTATGGAAAACTATCTTAGCGTCTTTGCCTACGCTCATAGTAATTGTATGACTATTGCCATTCAGAGTGCCTGTGAATGTATCCTCACCATTATCACGCATAAAGCCGGTTAGACCTGTGTCGCTTATATCAACATCTGCACTAAGGCTGATATTTGCCGCAAGCATATCTGCCCTGCTAGCACCGCTATACTTAACAAAAACATTGCTATCGTGCTGCATTATCAAAGCCGCACGGGCAAAATCTGCCCTATTGCTTATGGTTATATCATTATTAGGAAATCCATTTATTGTAACAGTATGCCCTGATCCATCAAAAGACAGAACACTGTCAGCACTCTCAAGCAGATCGGAATCGTTAAGTCGAAGCACTCCGCCCCAATCCATATCGTCTATGACTTTTGAAGATGTCCTTTTAAATGACCAGCCGCTTAAGCTATAGATCAAAGCATTGCCTCTATTTCCTACTATCTGACATCTGTTTTTGTTAGGGTCTTTAGGATAAAAGTCTGAAAGGTCTGTTTCACCGCCAAGCCTTACAACGCCATTTTTATTAAATTTGCCAACAATGCCACCTACGCTCTGGTTTGCAGAAACATCTTTTGCCGTAACTGTGACATTGCCGCAAACATCAATAAAAGCCTGATCTGCATAGCCCACAAGTCCGCCATAATTATTTTGTGATGATGTGGGATTATTAATACTTATAGTGGTATTCTTGACGCTTACATAAGCCTTGCTGTTATCACCTATCTTACCAATAAGGCCGCCAAAATCAAGGGCATTGCATAAGCCAGTCACATTTACGATGACATCACTTAGTGCTAGTTCAGAGCTAAGAGCATTGGCAGAATATCTTCCGACAATACCACCATAAAAGCCTGCCCTGACAGTGCCCTTGAAGTTTGAAGTAATAATATCATTAGCGGTGCCCGTGATACTAATTTTTACACTATCTGCGCTGTTTATCAGCACTCCAAAAACAGAACCAACAGCCGCACTGTCAGCGGTATCTCCTGATGAACAAGCAAGTGCCATTTTCATGCCACTGAATTTTGAAATATCAAATTCTTTACTGTCGGCTTTACTATATGTATAAGAGCCGAAAAGACCGCCCGCAGTTACAGAGCCTGTAACGCTTCCGGTCATGGTAAGGGTGACATCTTCACCGACATTTATTTCTGCATTCTCTGCACTACCCACAAGTCCACCCGCGTTGTTTGCGGATATATTTACGCTTGTCAAGGTGTCGCACTTGTCAATGTTCAGCGTTGCACCAGCACTCATTTTTCCAACAAATACGCCTGCGTTTGATTTGCCGGAAACGTCAAGTGAACTACTTGACAAACTTACGGCAAGACTTGTGTTTTCGTCCATAGTGCCGCAAGCAAGGCCTGCATTATCCCCGCCTGATACTTCCACCTGGACATCACTTAGAGTGATATCCAGATCGACCGTTGCTCCCTTTTTCATATTGCCTATAACAGACGTGAAGGATTTATAATTTCTTGCACCTGAATCATCTACAGGATCAGCTTTTATTTTCCACTTATTAGCTGAAGCCACATCACCGTGTATAACATTCTCAGCAAGCAAAGCTGAATTTTTTTCTTCCGGTCTAGCAAAAATAATAGTATCTAAATTTGCACTGTCACTAAGATATTCAAACAGAGCAAAATTAATAGGAAGATTAATAGCTGAACCCTCATTTGCTTTGACTGTTCCCATGAAAGGATAATTTTCATTGCCAAGTCCTTTTTCTATTCCTGTAAAATCAGAAGCCTTAAACTGAGATTGGTTGTTTGAAAACAATACAGTGATTTTCTGATAGTCAGCAGGATCTGCATTGAGAAGCTTTTTAAAATCGTCTGCATTCTGTATGGTATAAACGCCATTTTTGATATCATTAGTTATGTCAGTATATGTATCTTCCGCCATAGCCGTAATAGCGTTGGTGACAGTTGATACCATTTTAGACACAACACCTGAAATGTCTGCAAGCGGCATACTCGTGACAAGCAATACGGCAGCGGTAACTAAAGAAATAACATTCTTGCGATACTTGCTGTAAAGCTTGTGGCATATTCTATTAATTTTCTGATTTCTATTAGCTTTCACTTTCAACTGCCTCCGTGCAAAGTTAATATTCTTATCTATACATTTAGTTCAACAAGGATATATTGCACCTTTGTACCTATCTTTTCGTCAGCATCATTATACATGGAGCTTAGTGATGATAACTGTGCTGTGCTGTATTTATCACCATTAAGTATATTCTCAATAACCTTTTTATTTTGTTCTTTATCAGCATCACCTGACAAGAACAAGCTTAAATTACCCTTTATATATTCCGCAAAATCCAAACGTTCTTTACTGTTATCATCAAACAGCACATTTTTCTCTGTCAGATTTTCATCTGTGCTTTTCATTAGTATCTGACCAAGCGTGTTCGGCCACACCCAATATACGTTCACTTCCTGCGGAACGCCTACTTTACAATCTTTAAGCGTCCTTGTGAATGTTTCATCATGAAGAAAATCGGAATATGTGTGATTGTTCTCATCATATTTCTCAAAAAACATGATATGTCCATTCATAAATCTAGTTACTTCTTCTTCAGTAACCTTTTCATAAGAAACAGCGTCTTCGTTTTTATTCTCTGCATACCCCGTGATACTCAACTTGAACTGTATCTCCATTTCCCCCGACTGGTTCGGGACAACATAAAAAGTAAGCTTTCCATGACTACCAGGATTAATACCATTCGTCATACCGCTTTCTTCATCAAGAAGCCAGTAGATCTTTTTGTTCTCGTCAGAAGTGATGTTGCTCCCATCAGACACCTTAGAGTAGTCATTGCTGTCAAGTATCTCAGCTTTAAGCACATTGGCACTGCCTACTGTTTTCAGTTCAAATGGCGAATCTACGCTTTTCATTCCAAATGAATCAAGATCAAGGGCTTTATCAATGGTAAACCAAGCCAAGCTGACCGCAATAAGTATAAATGCCAGAACTGCAACTGGTATTATTTTTATAATAAGCAGTTTGCGTTTCTTCTTTTCTTCCTCGCTGTCTGCTTTCTCTATCACTTTATGCTCAGCCACTTTGGCGACCTCCATTATTTCATCGAGTCAAGCTCTTTCTGCAATTCTATCATGTGGTTTCTGCAAGCGGTTATCTCGCCTGTGTATTTGTTGAACCACTCAACGTCCATTTCGTTAGGCTCTTCCTGCAAAAGAATTGCCTGAACAAGTGCTGATTGTGAACGTGATCTCTTACGCTCTATCTCCTCGATAGTAAGTCTGCATTTCTTTATTTCTCTTTTAAGCTGCCCTTTACTGCTCACGTTATTGTCCTCCTTGCATTAATTTCCCATTTTATCAACCGAATCAACTATCTCGTTGACTTCCCTATAGCCTTTGTCAAGATTTTCGGTGATATGGTCAAGTGCTTTTTTTACGTCCTCAAGCTTGCCCTGCATTTGTTCGGGATACTTCACAAAGCAGTAATGAAGCTCATTTATAGCCTTCTGCTCATCAGTGTAATCGTCGATAAGAAACACCAGCGACCTTGCCGCACCCATGTCCGAAAGTATCATGTTATATCTCGTTGGAAGATCCTTGCCGCTTTCAAGATAAGTGTCTATCTCCTCAGAGGCGGAAGACAGATTTTCCATATACTTAGCAATGTAAGTCTTTCTGACTTCCTCGGACTTGTCCATATAAAGCCCGATAAAAACGAACAGCCCTGCCAGTGCCGCAATACAAATAACGATAGCCGTTATCATTTTAGCCTTCATTATCTTTTCCTGATTCAAAGCTGTTCGCCTCCTTTTTCTCGTTTTCCTGCATTTTCAGCCGCTGAACTTCCTTTTCAACAGCCTCACGCATAAGCTTTTCCTTTTCTTCCTCAGCCGCTTTCAAGGCTTCCTCACGGTTTGAATATATTTTTATCTCAGCGATAGTTTTTACCTCATACACCGCCATGCAAACTGTTGGGATTATCACAAACAGTATGAGGAGCTTCTTTGTTGATGCAAATGACCCAAGCCACTTGAAAAATCTGAGTTTTCCATAGTATTTTCCAATAATGCTGACTTTTTGCACCGTCACGCTGTCCTCTATTTTGTTAGCATCGCCTTTAGTAACAAAAGTGCCGTCGCTCAAAACCTCAGATATCCTGTGAGTATTTATCTCGCCTTTAATACTATCATCTTGAGAGTAGAACGAAATGATATCCCCTGCCTTTAAGCTGTCAGTATCCGTCCTTTTGATGTAAATATAGTCACCCTCATGTATAGACGGCTCCATACTTCCGCTCACGACCTTCAGTACGCTGTAACCAAAAATGCTTGCTGTTTTGCCGATACAGCCGCAGACCATTATGTACACCGTCACACTCAGCAGTGCCGCAAACACAGCAGAGCCAAGTATTGTCAAAGCTATTTTTACTATCCTCAACGCCTTGCCGATGATACCGACTCTCCCTCCGTGTTATTGTTTCCTATATTTCTCTTTCAAATGCCTTGCCATTCTGCCAACTGCTGAAACATGATACTCCTTATAGAGTCGTTTCATTTCAGTGTCGATAGCTTTCTGCTCCTCAGCGGTGCGCTGTGGCGGAATATATGGTCTTGGCGGTCTGTTCTTTCGCTCAAGACGTTTTCTCTTTTTAAACTGCCTGTTTTTGATACGCCTCTTTACATCATATTTCAGATACGGAGCATATTTTTCATAAATGATCTCAATTTCACGCTCTGCACGTTTTCTCTCTGCCTCAGCCAGTTCTTTTTCCTTCTTGACTTTGAGCATTCTGATATAGTCTGGATTATCCGTCACAACAGGTATGATCCCAAATGCGTGAGCCAGAACATATGTTATGCCACGTTTTGCCATGTAATATGGATTTTTGGAATATTCTTTAAATATCTCATTGATATTTTTATTTTCAAAGCTTTCACGTTCAGCTTTAAGACGCTCAGCACGTTCACGCTCACGACGTTCCTGCTCACGCTGCTGTTGTGCTTCTTTCGCCTTTTTTGCAGCGATCTCAGGGGACTCATACTCTGACACAAAGCTTGAAGACACGGCTTCTTCATTCGTGCTGATCTGCTGATCCATAGCAGATCCAAGGCTGCTGCGGACGAGCTTTTTCTCCTCTCGGATCCTAGCTCTTTCCTCACGGACACGCTGCTCCTCTTCACGGCGTTGGCGCTCTTCCATTTGCCTTTTGCGTCTTGCGATATGCTTGATCTCTTCCTCTTTTTCACGGCGTTCACGTTCCTCACGCTCCGCCTTTTCTCTTGCAGCCTGCTCCGCCTGCTGTTTTTGGATAAGCTCCAATCGCCTGCGTTCAGCTTCCTCATGCTCCAGCCTTATGCGCTCTTCTTCCTCACGCCGCTGACGCTCCAGTTCCTCCTGCTCGGCACGCTTTCTTTCAGCTTCTGCAGCCGCAAGCTCCTCAGCCCTCTTACGGTCTTCCTCGTCTTTGAGAAACTGCTTTTCTATCTCAACTATACGGTCAAGCTCTGCCGTAAGGTTTCCTGCCTCTTCGGCAGTCATACCCATATCTGTCTTACCTGCACTACTTTGTTCACCCTCGCCAACTATGACATCATATTTATCAGACGTCTGCTTATCAAAACGCCTGACAACCTTTGGTGCGAGTGTCTTGCTCTTTATGGTTTTAAGCTCCTCCGACTTATCTGCCCCATGGGTATAGGAGCGGAAAAGCATATAGTTCATTGCGGTCAGACCATATATATCCTCGATATAAGAATCATCAGGTCTTTGTGCAGTATCAGAAACGTTGACCTCGTAGCCTGCCTTATCGTAGCTTTCGATAAACTGCCAAAGGGTAAGACACGCCATAAGGTCCACATTTTTAGTGATAGCGTTTGTTCTCATAACAGGCGGTCTGATAAAAGCGTTGCCAAGAGTGGTACAAAGCACTGAACCTTTATAGCCCTCGATAGCCTTTTTGACCCTTTCAAGCCTCGCCCAAACATCAGTATCCTTGCTGCCGCCGACAAGACTGTCAACAGTTTCTATCTTAAAACTAATGTTGACCTTTCTGCCGTCGCCGCTGTCAGCCACGGTATCGTAATTAAAAGAATAAGCCTCCTGCGCCTCTGCGGTCTGGACAAGCTTATTGTATCTTATATTTATAAAAATGTATAGCCTGTCGATAAGGGTATTTACAAATCTATTTTCATATGTATCGAGAGTTTCCTCTTTATGAATGTTGAGTATCTTTGACGGAGTTATCTTTCCGGTCTTTTTGTCGATATCCTGAATAAGATCGGTGTGCTGTCCTAGATGTTTTATGGACTCTACCGTTATCTTTCTTGACATAGCGAT
>OGTB01001316.1_pt1 | contig 16885 bp, 13 predicted proteins | sample 1553611 | NCBI WGS metagenome assembly OGTB01 (sample SAMEA2580032, study PRJEB22360) | human gut metagenome | biome: human gut; feature: human-associated habitat; material: faeces | place: Denmark | collected 2008/2010 | reverse complement strand
CGAAGAGGTTACGGATCTGCAGAGACGTAATGCCAAGGCTGTAAATTTCGGTATTGTCTACGGCATCAGTTCCTTTGGACTGAGCCAGGATCTCAGCATCAGCAAAAAAGAAGCGGCGCAGTATATTGAACAGTATTTTGAAACCTATCCCAAGGTGAAGGAATTTATAGATAAACTGGTGGCGGATGCGAAGAATAAAGGCTACACGGAAACGATGTTCGGCAGGAGAAGACCGATTCCGGAATTGTCATCGTCTAATTTCATGCAGAGATCTTTTGGAGAACGTGTGGCAATGAACGCACCCATTCAGGGAACCGCGGCGGATATTATCAAGATCGCCATGATCAAAGTATGGAAAGCGCTGAAAGAGGAAGGATTAAAGTCACGACTGATTTTACAGGTGCATGATGAACTTCTGATCGAAACAGCACTGGAAGAAGAAGCAAGGGTTCGGGAGATCCTTACAGAGAACATGAAATCTGCGGCAGATCTGGCGGTTACGCTGGAGATCGATCTGCACACGGGAAAAGACTGGTACGAGGCAAAATAAATGCGTTTTATAGGAATTACCGGCGGCGTGGGTGCCGGAAAAACGGAAATTTTAAAATACATCGGTCAGCATTACAAATGCGAGATCTATCTGGCAGATGATATCGGACATAAAGTAAAAGAACCGGGAACGGAAGGGTATCAGGCACTGGTGGAATTGCTGGGCAGAGATATTCTGCGTGCGGACGGACAGATCGATAAACCGTCCATGGCGGCCAAAATTTTTGCGGATCCCGCATTGTTGGAAAAAGTAAATCAGATCATTCATCCGGCGGTGAAAAAATATCTGGCTGACCGGCTGGCGGAGGCGCGTGCCAAGGGAGATGTGGAATTGTTTTTCGTGGAGGCAGCCCTTCTGATCGAGAACGGTTTCGGTGAAGTCGTGGATGAGATGTGGTATATTTATGCCAGGGAAGAGGTACGCAGAAAACGTCTGTCCGTAAGTCGTGGATACACACCGGAGAAAATCGATAGGATCATGTCTTCGCAGCTTTCGGAGAATGAATTCCGGAAACATTGTGATTTCGTCATAGATAACAGCGACAGTCTGGAGAACAGTTACAGACAGATCAGACAGAAACTGGAGGCATATACATGGAGGGAGTAAAAGAAAAACAGGGACAGTTGATATTCGGACTGGACATTGGGACCAGAAGCATCGTAGGTACGGTGGGATACTTAAACGGCGGAAAGTTCCATGTGCTTGCACAGCGTTCCAAAGAGCATGAGACGAGAGCCATGCTGGATGGACAGATTCATGATATCGGCAAGGTCGGTGAGACGATTTCTCAGGTAAAGGAACAGCTGGAGGAAGATCTGGGGAGAGAACTGACGGATGTCTGTATTGCGGCAGCAGGCCGTGTACTGCGCACGGTTACGACCTATGTGGAGCATACGTTTGAAAATGATCGGGAAATCATGCAGGAAGATGTTTATTCTCTGTGTACCATGGGTGTCGAAAAAGCCTATGAGGAATTCCAAAACAGTAATACGGACACAGATATGAAATTTTATTGCGTGGGTTATACACCTATGCGGTATTATATGAACGGCTACCAGATGGGAAATCTGGAAGGACATAAGGCAAAAAGTATTGCGGTGGATCTGATTGCCACCTTTTTGCCGGATGATGTAGTGGACGGACTGTACAAGGCGGTGGAATTTGCAGGTTTACATGTGGCAAATCTGACACTGGAGCCTATTGCGGCCATTCAGGTGGCTATCCCGGAAAAGTTCCGGATGTTAAATATGGCACTGGTGGATGTCGGCGCGGGAACCAGCGATATTTCCATTACCAAAGAAGGTACCATAACCGCGTACGGAATGATTCCCGTAGCCGGGGACAGCCTGACGGATATCCTGGTACAACATTGCCTGGTAGAATTTGAGACTGCGGAACAGATCAAGAGAAAATGCAGGACCCAGGAGATCATTGAATATGAAGACATCATGGGTCTGCCCCAGACGATTACCGCCGGTGAGGTACTGGAGCTTCTGGATCCTGAGATTGAGCGTATGACGCAGATGGTATCCGATACGATAAAGGAGTTAAACGGAGACAAACCGGTCAGCGCTGTGTTCGTAGTAGGCGGTGGCGGAATGGTGCCGGGTTATACGGAAAAGCTGGCGGCGAAGCTGGGTATTGTGAAGGAACGTGTGGCAATCCGTGGACAGGAGGTCATGCAGACGATTGTGTTCGAACTGGAAAATGCCAGAAAAGATGCCATGATGGTAACCCCGATCGGAATCTGCCTGAGCTACTATGTGCAGAGCAATAATTTTATTTTCGTAGAATTCAATGGGGAAAGAGTAAAGCTGTATGATAATGGAAAGTTGTCCGTGACGGATGCGGCCATGCAGATGCAGTTCCCCAATGATCAACTGTTCCCCAGAAGAGGAGAGGCTCTTTTATTTACCGTAAACGGTAAGAGCCGCATGGTAAGGGGGGAACAGGGAGAGGCAGCAGTCATCCGCGTCAATGACGAAGAAGCGGATATGTATACGCAGGTACATAATGGGGATCACATTGTGATAACGCCGTCCACGGAAGGTGTGGCAGCGGTCATGGAACTGGGAAGTCTTCCGGAGATGGGAGATGCCCTGGCGGTGTACGTTAACGGCAGACAGATCAGTCTGCCCAGAACGGCAGATATCAATGGCCGCAGAGAGAATGAATTTTATCATATTTGTCAGAAAGATGATATCCAGATTCGCAATTCCTATACCGTAAAAGAAATTGCGGAATTCCTGGATGTACCACTGGGGACAGGTATCAAAGTCAATGATACGGCGGCACAGCCGGAGACCAGAGTGTATGAACATTTTACGGTTAGTTGGGATATGGAGAATCCGTTGCTGGAGGAGAGTGTTACGGTTCCGGATCCGGTGGAAAAACCGAAGAATACGGTAGCAGAAGCACAGACAGATGAGGGAAAAAACGAGCCCGGGGCGCAGACTGTGCAGGAAACACCTACGGTGCCGCAGCTTCCGCATCCCCTGACTGTAATCGTAAATCATACGCCTATTACCATGCAGGGAAAAGCTTCCTATGTATTTGTGGATGTGTTTGATTATATTGATTTTGATTTGGGCTCCGCTGCGTCCGCAGGAAGATCCATTGTGACAAATCTGAATGGCCGTCCGGCACAGTATATGGAGACACTGACTGAGGGTGATGTGATCGAGATCTACTGGAAAAATTTGAAATAATAATGCGATAGAAAAGAGATTAGTAAAATTATGAGATTATGCAGTATTGCCAGCGGCAGCAGCGGCAATTGTATTTATGTGGGTTCCGAAGCCACGCATCTGCTGGTGGATGTGGGAATCAGCGGGAAAAAAGCGGAGGCCGGATTGAACAGTCTGGGACTGACCGGCAGAGACTTAGACGGTATCCTGGTGACCCATGAACATATGGATCATGTGGCTGGCTTAGGTGTCATGGCCAGAAAATACGATGTGCCCATCTATGCTACTCCCGGGACTTTGGAAGAGATTCAGAAGATGGGAAATCTTGGGAAGATCGATCCGGAACTGTTCCGTGAGGTGAAGGAAGATGTGAAACTGATCATCAAGGATCTGACCGTGAATCCCATGAAGATTTCACATGATGCGGCACAGCCTGTAGGGTATCGCATTGCATATGGGAATAAAAAAGTCGGAATCTGTACGGATCTGGGTGTGTATAACGATTACACCGTGGAGTGCCTGAAGGGGATGGATGCTTTGCTTGTAGAAGCTAATCACGATGTGAAGATGTTGCAGGTAGGTCCTTATCCTTATTATTTAAAACAGAGAATCTTAGGGGAGAGAGGGCACCTTTCCAATGAAAATTCCGGAAAGCTTCTTTGTCGTATTTTACATGATAAATTACAGGCTATTGTGTTAGGGCATCTGAGCAAGGAAAATAATCTTCCCGAGCTGGCCTATGAGGCGGTCCGCATGGAGATCACCATGGGAGAGAATCCTTATCGGGCGGAGGACTTCCGAATGATGGTGGCGGACAGGAGTAATGTATCTCCGGTCATCAATATTGCTTAATTATGTTTCAGACCGCGCTATTTGCAAAGTCGCGTCAGCACGTTTTACGTCACTTCGTGACTCACTTTGCTCATAGATTGGCGTTCAGCGAATGAACATAAGGTTGCAAAATGTAACAAAGTGTAGTTTAATAGATAGAAATATAGATAGAAATAATAGCATGAAATCATGCGGAAAATGAGGGCGATTATGAAAAAAACAATTATTACGGTAGTTGGTAAGGACACAGTAGGCATTATCGCAAAGGTATGTACCTATCTTGCGGAGAACGGCATCAATATCCTGGATATTTCCCAGACCATCGTACAGGGATATTTCAATATGATGATGATCGTTGACACCAATCAGATGCAGAAGCCTTTTGGTGACATGGCAGATGAACTGGCTGCTCTCGGAGAAGAGATCGGCGTAGTGATCAAATGCCAGAAGGAAGAGATCTTTGACAAGATGCACCGCATCTAATGCCCCACGATAAATCATAAAGACCCGAAGGGGCAGATAGGAGCTGTAATGATCAATTTATATGAAGTAACCGAGACGAACAAAATGATTGAGGAAGAGAACCTGGATGTGCGTACTATCACACTGGGAATCAGTCTGTTAGACTGTATCGATTCCGATCTGGACAGATTAAACGAGAAAATTTATAACAAAATTTACGAAGCAGCCAAGGATCTGGTGAAGACCGGAGAGGAGATCTCCAGAGAATTTGGTATTCCTATTGTAAATAAGAGAATTTCCGTAACGCCCATTGCGCTGATCGGCGGCGCCGCATGCCACACCATCGAGGATTTCGCAAGCATTGCAAAGACCCTGGATAAAGTAGCACATGAAGTGGGTGTGAATTTTCTTGGCGGATATTCTGCACTGGTAAGCAAGGGAATGACTCCGGCAGACGAGCTGCTGATCCGTTCCATTCCTCTTGCGCTGTCCACCACAGAGCGTGTGTGTAGCTCTGTGAACCTGGGCTCCACCAAGACAGGCATCAATATGGATGCGGTCAAGCTTATGGGAGAGATGGTGAAGGAAACCGCTGAGTATACCAAGGAAGATGATTCCCTGGGTTGTGCAAAACTAGTTGTGTTCTGTAATGCACCGGATGACAATCCCTTTATGGCAGGTGCATTCCATGGTGTGACCGAAGCGGACAAGATCATTAATGTCGGTGTCAGCGGTCCCGGTGTTGTCAAAACTGCATTAGAGAAGGTGCGCGGAGAGAATTTTGAGGTTCTCTGTGAGACCATTAAAAAGACTGCCTTCAAAGTAACCCGTGTGGGACAGCTGGTAGCACAGGAAGCATCCCGGATGTTAAATGTTCCTTTCGGAATCGTGGATCTGTCCCTGGCACCGACCCCGGCTATCGGCGACAGTGTAGCGGATATTCTCTGTGAGATTGGTCTGGAGTATGCCGGAGCACCCGGAACCACCGCTGCCCTTGCTCTGTTAAATGATCAGGTGAAAAAAGGCGGTGTTATGGCATCCTCTTATGTCGGCGGTTTAAGCGGAGCGTTCATTCCTGTCAGTGAAGATCAGGGTATGATCGATGCTGTCAATGCGGGAGCTCTTACCATTGAAAAACTGGAAGCAATGACCTGTGTCTGCTCCGTTGGATTGGACATGATCGCCATCCCCGGAGACACCAAGGCAACTACTATCTCCGGTATCATTGCGGATGAGATGGCCATCGGAATGGTGAACCAAAAGACCACTGCCGTGAGAATCATTCCCGTCATCGGAAAAGGAGTGGGAGAGACCGTAGAATTCGGAGGCCTGTTAGGCTACGCGCCCATCATGCCTGTGAACACCTTCTCCTGTGATGCTTTCGTCAACCGCGGCGGACGCATCCCTGCCCCCATCCATAGCTTTAAGAACTAAATTGAGAGTTAGTTAAGCAAATCCACGAACGCCCACGGCGAACGGAACATCACGCCTTGATGTCGCGTCTCCGGGTGTGAATTTTCTAATGAAAAGTGATACAGTGGTTCTCATCATGACGGGGTCGCCTACACGCGCCATCCATGGCGCGGATCGGCTGACGCGGACATCGTGTCCGCTTTCCCCTGTCTTTCAACACTTTTCAAGAAAATATCAACACCCTCCGACAGACATCGCGGCATGACATTCCGTCCACCGTGGGCGTTCTGTTTTTTGGGTCTATGCAGAAAAACTGAGTTGTGAGATACTAAATTTGCTGCAAATAACGCATAAAAAGCTGAATATGGGTCTATAAGGAAAAAAACTGGCTCTGAGATACTCATTTTGAAGAAATTGAGTATCCGGAAGGCAAATTTTTCACTATAGACCCATGAAGCTTTTCAAGAAATCAGTAGCCCCGGCTGGGTATAAGAATAAGCAGACCGTAAGCAGACGTCGGTACTTAGCGAGGGTACTTTCCTCGCTTATGTACCGTTACGCTCTGCGACAGAGCGCGAGCGTGTCGCGTTTCTTATACCCTGCCAAGGGCTACGGGATTATTTAATTAACTCTCAATTTATCATACTTTTAGTACACACGGATAATGCCGGAGATTTCCCTCACGACGGACATTCCCTCCATGATACGGATGGCATCATTAAAATGTCTCTCTTTTACGAGATCGGTGATGACCACGATCTCGGCAATGCCATCGTGGCTGCGCTTCTGTACCATCTGGGCGATGCTGACATCGTTGTTGCCAAGGACTCCTGCGATATTTGCCAGGGCTCCGGCACGGTTCTCCACCTGTAAGCGTAGAAAGAATCGGCTCTTCGTATCCTCTACATCCAGTACAGGAAGCTTCTTATGGCTGTCGCTGCCAATCTTGCCGCAGCTTCCATGGATAATATTACGCATCACATCAATGACATCTCCCAGTACCGCACTGGCGGTAGGCATCTGTCCTGCGCCCCGTCCCATGAACATGGCATCATCACAAGCCTGACCATGAACAAATACAGCATTGAAGGAATCTCTGACCGTGGCAAGAGGATGGCTGTCCGGGATCAATGTGGGATGTACTTTTACTTCAATTCCTTTACCTGTAAGCTTTGTAATACCCAACAGTTTAATCACATAACCAAATTCTTTTGCATACCGGATATCCTCTGCTGTAATCTTCGTGATGCCTTCCGTATAAACCTGAGGGAACGTCACGCGGGAGCTGAAAGCGATGGATGCCATAATGGCGATCTTGCGTCCCGCATCATAGCCTTCCACGTCCGCTGTGGGATCTGCTTCCGCATAGCCCAGTCTCGTAGCCATATCCAGAGCTTCCTGATAGCCCATACCTTCCTCGGACATTTTGGTCAAAATATAGTTTGTCGTACCGTTGACGATTCCCATGATCTCCGTCAATTGACTTCCCGCCAGACTCTGCCGCAAAGGGCGGATAATGGGAATGGCGCCTGCCACTGCCGCCTCGAACTGTAAGTCGCATTTATTCTCTGTAGCGATCTCGAATAACGGATCCCCGTACTCCGCCAGCAGATCCTTGTTGGCGGTGACCACCTGTTTTCCAGCCTTCATGGCTTCTTCCACATAAGTTCTGGCCGGTTCTATACCACCCATGACTTCAATGACGATCTGAATCTGGGGGTCTTCCAGAATTTCCTGCCAGCTATCTGTGAACAACTCCTGTGGGATTCCTTCTCTTACCTTTCCGGGATTGCGCACCAGAATCTTTTTAATCTCCAGATGTGCTCCTGTCTTCAGGCAGATATCCTCTTCCTGCATCCCTGCCAGCTTGTACACACCGCTTCCCACAGTTCCTGCTCCCAATAATGCTGCATATATCTTACGGTTCTCGCCCATGATTTCTCCTCTCATTGTGCCGTAACACCTGACGATTTCTTCTGTTTCCAAATATCTTTCTGTATCTTTGCAATTTCCAAAAATAACTATGTCTCATTATAACAAAAAACATTTATAACGCAACAAAAACCGTCCTTATCAGACGGTTTTGTCAATTTTTTATATCGAAACAGCTATTCTTATTCCAGTGCGCTTACCCCAGTGCCTTCTCCAATTCCTCAATCACGATCTTCAATGCTTTGATTCTGGCATATTTTTTATCTACAGATTCCAGAATGTGCCAGGGAGCATATTCCGTGCTGGTCTTCTGGAGCATTTCGTTCACAGCGTCTTCGTACTGGTCCCATTTATCGCGGTTACGCCAGTCTTCATCCGTGATCTTCCACTGCTTCTCCGGGGTATTCTGCCGCTCTGTGAAGCGTTCCAGCTGAGTATCCTTGTCGATCTGTACCCAGAACTTGATGATCACCGCGCCCCACTGGGACAATTCCTTCTCGAACTCATTGATCTCATTGTAAGCCCGCTGCCAGTCGTTGGTACTACAGAAGCCTTCCAGCCGTTCTACCATGACGCGACCGTACCAGGTACGGTCAAAAATGGCAATATGTCCGGTCTTAGGAAGTCTCGTCCAGAATCGCCAGAGATAATGTCTCGCTTTCTCGTGTGGTTCCGGGCTGGCGATGGGGTGTACCTCGTAGCCTCTGGGATCCAGTGCTCCCGCGATCCGCTTGATATTGCCGCCCTTGCCTGCGGCATCCCAGCCTTCGTAGGCGATGACTACCGGAATCTTTTTCCGATACAGGCGGTAATGCAGGGCATTCAGCTTCTTCTGCAGATGACGCAGTTCTTTCTTGTATTCTTCCTCGGAGATTTCCTTGTCCAGTTCCACCTCGGACAGCTTCGGCATCTTCACCAGCGGGAATACATTCTGCAAAATGGGCACAGCAAGGCTCTCATTCTGCATGGCTACATGGATACCGCTGCATAATGTCTCCAGCACTTGCAATTCCGCCCACTTTTTGTCTCCGGAATCTATGATGTACCAAGGAGCTACGGAAGCGTTCGTATCTGTGAGGTATTTGTCGAAGACTTCCTCACATTTGTCATAATGCTTGTTCTGCCACCAGTCGTTCTCGCCCACACGCCATGCGGTATCTTTGCTGGCTTCCAGCTCCTCCAGACGCTTTTTCTGTTCCTTTTTTCCGATCTGGAAAAAGAGCTTCAGCACCAGATAACCGTTGTCCGTCAGCTGTCTTTCAAAGCGTTTGATGCTCTCAATGCGCTCCGCATACTGCTTATCCGACAGTTCGCCCCGAAGTCTTCCCTTCGTCACCTCATCCATCCAGCCGGAATCCAGGAACTCGAACTTGCCGGCTTCCGGAATTTTTACAAAGTACCGATACAGGAAAGGCTTCCGCTTCTCTTCCTCCGTCGGTGCGGACATGGAAGCCACCTTGAAGAATCTGGGATCGATATTTTTAATAATTCCGCCGATGGTACTGCCCTTACCTGCCGCACCCCAGCCTTCGATCAGCACCAGCACCGGGAGCTTATGCTCCTTGATCTGCATCTGGAGTCTTAAAAGCTCCTCCTGCGCTGCATCCAGTCGTTTGTCCAGTTCCTCTTTGTCCGGCTTTGCCGCCGGGATCCACTGTTTCAGCATACTGTAACCACCCTTTCCAGAAATCCTCATTATACAAAACTTACATAAGTCTAGTGTATACCATTTTTGAAAAATATAAAAGCAATTGGGAAATTTATTTACAGATATTATTTTTCCATCCGTTCTCTGATATTATTGTAGATTTCCCGGGTCTGCGCATCATCTGCACCGTTTAGAATAACGGTGCTCCCCTCTACTTCCATGACTACATAAGTATCACAGTCGTTATGAGTATAGCGGATGTAATCTGCGTGGATTTCATCGCGAAAATGTCCCATGGAATATTTCAGGTTGCCAAAACCGTTCGTCCGGATTGTATTCGTATCCCGGAACATATTCTCTTCGTAAGCAATGCTTTCGATAGCGTCATATTTCACTGTGTAATCCTGCCAGCCCTCCGCCTGAACAGTAAATTCATTTTCTCCATAACAGATCTCGATTTTTCCCGTATATAACGTCCATACCGTAAATAGCACACACGCGAGCATTATAAAGACATAGACCGCAACCACTTTATGGTTGTAGTGTACTGCCAGCCCTTTTCCGGTGCGCAACTTCTTTCTATAATAGAGATAAGAATACAGGATGCTGCCAAAAGCTGCTGCCGTGATAGCGACAATAAACAAAAATAATGCAGCCATGCTGTCACTGAACAGTCCACAGCTCATACTCAACAGTCCTGCTGCCACCCATATTTTTCCACTGAAGCGGTGCGTGGCATTCCAGTTCTCCTCATCCTGCAATGTCCATACGACGCGGATGCCGATGGTGCGGTTCGGTTTCACCTTGGGCAGATAATTGCCCACAATAACAAATAGCAATCCCATTCCGACATACAAAATTGCCATGAGCAGATTCTCTTTCGTTACACCCATATCGATCCATCTGGCGATGCCGTTATAGAGCAATGTCATTCCCGGCACGATCCACGTAACCATTCTTATGACCTTGTCACTCTGCTGCCTGTTTCTGTTGTCGTAAAAAGTTACTGCCATTGCTACCACATAAGTCACTGCAAAAGTGCCGTTTACCCACAGACTGTTCTCACAGGTATATCCCAATATCATTCCCATGCACATAACAAATGCCGAGCAGATCAGCCTGCCTTTATTTTTCTGTATCATTTCCTTCATTATCCGATGCTCCTTTCAAATCTGTGATCCATAACATGATTTCTTCCAGCACGGAAGCATTCAGTTCATAATAAATAAACTTTCCTTCCCGCTTGTCCCGGATCAGATCTGCCTCCTTTAGCACCGACAAATGCCTCGATATGGAAGCCCCCGTCACCGGAAAATGTTCGCAGATCTCTCCTGCCGACAATCGACCGTTTTTCAGAAGATTTAGTATTTCACGCCTTATAGGATCTGCCAGCGCTTTCAATGTATCCTGTATTCCCAAAAATGAATCACATCCTTTCATCCAAGCGTTTAACATTTAACCTAATTGTTAAATGTATTGTATCATGTGGATTATTTAATGTCAACAGCTTCACAGATCAAGGCAGATACTCATTCCTGCGTATGGATACATCTGTACATAAAAATCCCTCCGTCTTATGACGAAGGGATCTCATTCTTCTCTATACTTCCACACCATCTTCCGGCAGTCCCTTTAAGAACGCCACAGCCACCGGCAATGACAAAACCGCAGATAAAATATCGGACACCGGCTGTGACCACTGGATGCCCCGAATTCCCCAGAACGCCGTCAGGATCAGCAGTGCCGGAATGTAGATGGTGCCACTTCGGAAGGAGGCTAAGATCGTCGCCCTGCCGCCCTTTCCAATGGACTGAAACAGCATGTTGCCGCAGATACATACCGGGATAAACGGAAGCGTCAGGCACTGGATCTGCAACGCATAAAATGCAATCTCATAGGCATCCATATCCGTAAGGAATTGCAGCAACAGCTCTCTGCGGAACACATACACCACACCTGCGAACACTGCCATGGTTACCAGGCTGGCACACAGGGTGAACCAAAACGCTTTCTTTACGCGGGAATACTTCTTTGCCCCATAATTGAAGGAGGATACCGGCTGGAAGCCCTGACCGATACCCAGTGCCACACTGAATACGAAATTGAAAATACGGGATACCACGCTCATGGCAGCAATGGCAATATCTCCGTAGACTGCCGCCTGCGCATTCAGCACCATGGTTGACACGCTGGCCAGTCCCTGCCGCATCATACTGGGGAAGCCTGCTGTAAGAATGTTCTTATGTACCGCAAATTCCCAGGTAAAATATTTCGGTGTCAGGCTGCTCTGGATCTTTCCACGTAGGAAAAAGAATAACAGGATTCCAAAGGATACGTACTGGGAGATCATAGTGGAAAGTGCTGCTCCCCGGATACCAAGATTTAACCCCCACATAAGAATCTCCCGCCATATTTAAAATACCGCCGGAGGCCAGTCCTACCATCGCCAGATTGGCATAGCCTTCATACCGGAGCACATTGTTCATCACACAGCTGGATGCCATTGCCGGTGCCGACACCAAAATATAGAAAGCATAGATTCTCGCATAGGGAAGGATGGTCTCCGTACTTCCAAGCAATCTGCACAATCCGTTCAGATCCACAATACCGATCACCGCGATCAGCACTCCGGCTCCCACCGCCAAATAAAATCCCGTTGCGGAAAAAGCTTTCGCCCGCTCCTTTTCATGAGCTCCTAACAACCGGCTGATATTGCTTCCGGCGCCATGACCGAACATGAATCCGAACGCCTGAATAATTGCCATCAAGCCAAACACCACGCCTACCGCTCCGGTAGCACTGGTGCCTAACTGGCTTACGAACCAGGTATCCACCATATTATACAGATTCGTGATCAGCATACTGATGGTAGTCGGCAGTCCCAGCTCCAGGACCAACCGTGCTACCGGTTCCTCGGTGAGCCGTTTATATTGTTTCTCCTCTTTTGACAATGTTGTATCACTCATATCACATAGCTCCTATATCATTACCACAGTTTCCATTCGGTTCTCTCTATGGTTTTACACTATTCTATGCCACAGTAATCCGCAGGCTGCTTCTGCCCGGTTTGAAATCATAATCCGTACCCATTCATCGTATCGCCAAAATAGCGTCTGCCCTACCGGCACGACGCTATTATAGATGATTCTCTTTGAAAATGTAAGCCCTTCCAGCTGTTTTTACTTAAATTTTATGTTCAGCATCACAGTTTCTCACTGAAATAGCTCTTATAGCCCTCACCGAAGATCTCCGTGGCACTGGTGACGATCATAAATGCCAGGGGATCCTCTTCCTTTACGATTTCTTCCGCCTTGGGAGAAATGTTTTTCTTCATGGCGCACATAATGACGCTCTTCTCCTTGCCGCTGTAAGCACCACTGCCCTGTACATAAGTCACACCAATATCCAGCTCCTCCAAAAGTCTCCCTGCAATCTTCTCTGCATGGTCGCTGATAATATAGATCAGCTTCGCCTCATCACGACCGTACAATACCACATCCAGCACCACTGATGTGATAATGACCACGATACCGGCATACAGTGCCTTGTCAACATTCCGGAATACAAATGCCGATGCTATGACGATAACCACATCTGTCAGGAAAAACAATGCTCCCGTCTTGAGGTACGGGAACTTTAGTCGCAGCAGCTTGATAATAATATCTGTTCCTCCCGTAGTGGATCCGGCCTTGAACACCCAGCCCATGGATACTGCCATCAGGGCACTTCCGGCCAGAGAGGCAAGTAATGGATCTGTGGTCACTGCTCCTACCGGTGTCAGCAGGTTTGTAAACAGTGATGTCATTGCCGTACAATAGATCGTCGACAAAATAAACCGCAATCCGAATTTCCAGATACCGATCAGTAGGATCGGTATGTTGATGAGTAACATCCAGGTACCTGTCTCAATTCCGAACAAACGGTTTAAAATAATGGCAATACCGGTGATACCCCCGGGTGCCAGAGAGTTCGGATCCAAAAACATGCTGACGGATACCGCATAGACAAAAGAAGCCACCGTGATCATTACATAATCCCGAAACATCTGCAGTGGTGTCTTTTTATCCAGTCTCTGTATTTCCAGTTCTTTTTCAGTCTTTTTCGCCATATTTCTCTCCATTTCCACACATAAAAGCCGCATACCTATAATATGCGGCTTTTATCAGTGATGCATTCACTTCTTTTCTAAGAAACTATGCAGCGACATCTGCATGACTCTGCACAATTATATATTTGCTCTGACCACCTTGGGCTGATAGCCTTCTTTTTCCAGAGCGGCAATGATCTCATTCTTATGCTCGGTACCGAATGCTTCCAGTGTGATACGCAGTTCCACGGCAGCGCTGCGGTTGATGGATACAAACTGGTTGTGCTCCAGCTTGATGACATTACCGTTAACGCCGGCAATGATACCGGATACTCTGCACAGCTCACCGGGCTTGTCGGGAAGCAATACGGATACGGTGAAGATACGGTCTCTTAAGATCAGACCCTGCTGTACTACGGAGGACATGGTGATGACATCCATATTACCGCCGCTCAAGATAGATACAATACGCTTATCCTTCACATTTAACTGCTTTAAGGCTGCCACGGTCAGCAGTCCGGAATTCTCCACGATCATCTTGTGGTTCTCCACCATATCCAGGAAGGCTACTACCAGATCCTCATCCTCCACAGTGATCACATCGTCCAGATTCTTCTGTAAGTACGGGAAAATCTTACTTCCGGGAGTCTTAACCGCAGTACCGTCTGCAATGGTGTTGACCTTTGGCAGGGTGGTTACCTTGCCGTTCTTTAAGGATACCTGCATGCAGTTAGCTCCCGCAGGTTCCACACCGATGACCTTGATCTTTGGGTTCAGCAGTTTTGCCAGTGTGGAGACACCGGTTGCCAGTCCGCCGCCACCTATAGGAACTAAAATGTAGTCTACCAGGGGAAGCTCTTTGAATATCTCCATGGCAATGGTACCCTGACCGGTCGCCACAGTCAGATCATCAAACGGATGAATGAAGGTATATCCGTGCTCTTCTGCCAGTTCATATGCTTTTGCACATGCCTCATCATAGACATCACCGTGCAGTACTACCTCTGCACCGTAGCCTCTGGTACGGTTTACCTTGATCAGAGGTGTGGTGGTGGGCATTACGATAGTGGCCTTGCTGCCGTAGCATTTTGCTGCATAAGCAACGCCTTGGGCATGGTTGCCTGCTGATGCGGTGATCAGTCCCTTGGCACGTTCTTCATCCGTCAGTGTGCTCATTTTGTAATAAGCGCCTCTTAACTTGTAGGCTCCGGTAAACTGTAAGTTCTCGGGCTTTAAGTATACACGGTTGCCGGTCTGGGCGCTGAAATAATCACTGTATACCAGCTTGGTCTCTAACGTTACCTTTTTTACGATTTCACTTGCTTCTTCAAATTTCTCTAAAGTCAACATTTCTTCCTGCATTTTTCTTCCCATGCCTTTCTGTAACACTTTCCTTGGTCTGTCGGTTATTCCTCCTGCGTATCCGTCTGTTGCTCGTTCTCGGGCAGATGCAGTTCTCCGATATCCTCCATATTCACATCAAACAATGCGTTTACAAATTCCTCAGAATTGAATTTCTGGAGATCCTCAATGGTCTCCCCCACACCGATGTATTTTACCGGAACCTTCAGTTCAGACTGGATTGCCACCGCAATACCGCCCTTCGCCGTTCCGTCCATCTTCGTCAGAATGATGCCTGTGAGATCTGCCACCTCACCGAATTCTCTCGCCTGTACCAGCGCATTCTGTCCGGTGGTACCATCCAATACGATCAGGTTCTCTCTGTGGGCATTCGGGAACTCCTTGTCAATGATGCGGTTCATCTTGCGAAGTTCTTCCATCAGGTTCTTTTTATTATGCAGTCTGCCGGCGGTATCAATGAGAAGCACATCCACGCCTCTTGCTTTCGCTGCATTCACGGCATCAAACACCACACTGGCGGGATCCGCGCCCTCTTTTCCGCCGATCATGGGCACATCCGCTCTGGATGCCCATTCTGCAAGCTGATCTCCCGCTGCGGCACGAAATGTATCCGCTGCGGCGATAAGGACTTTTCTGCCCTCATCCTTTAATTTACCTGCCAGTTTACCCACGGAAGTGGTCTTACCCACACCGTTGACACCAATGACCATGATCACGGACTGTTCCTTCTCGAAATCATAGGCGGTCTCATCCACCTGCATCTGCTCCTTAATACTTTCGATCAGAAGCTGTTTGCATTCGGAAGGCTCCTTGATATGCTTTTCTTTTACCTGCTGTTTTAATCTCTCCACAATGGCAGTGGTGGCATTGACACCGATATCTCCCATAATGAGGATTTCTTCCAGTTCTTCGTAGAAATCATCATCAATGGCGGAAAAACCGCTGAAGACCGAATCGATTCCCCGGACAATGTTATCACGGGTCTTGGTCAGTCCTTCTTTCAGCCTCGCAAAAAAGCCTTTCTTTTCCTCACTCATCCCTTTTCCTCCAATCAGCATTCTATCCAGAAAAACGCTTGCGTTTTTCTTGTATGAAACTTAGAACTTCTTCACGATTTTCATACTAATCGTCCAGGTCCTTGTCAATGAGGTTGACGCTGACTAAGGTAGATACGCCCTTCTCCTGCATGGTGATACCATACAATCTATCCACCTGTTCCATAGTACCTCGTCTGTGGGTAATGACAATGAACTGGGTGTTCTTGGTCAGCTTATGTAAATACTTTGCAAAACGTCCTACATTGGAGTCATCCAGTGCGGCCTCGATCTCGTCTAACAGACAGAACGGAGACGGCTTCAGGTTCTGAATTGCGAACAGTAGGGATATGGCGGATAAAGCCTTCTCTCCACCGGAGAGCTGCATCATGTTCTGAAGCTTTTTTCCGGGGGGCTGTGCGATGATGCGGATGCCTGCCTCCAGAATATCCTCATCCTCCATCAGTTCCAGTGTTCCCTTACCACCACCGAAGAGTTCCTTGAATACCTTATCGAACTCTCTGCTGATCTCTGCGAATTTCTCCGTGAACTGTTTACGCATGGCGGTATCCAGTTCTTCAATGATGCCTTCCAGCGTCTTCTCCGCTTCCACCAGATCGTCATGCTGGGTCTTCATGAAAGTATAGCGCTCCATCAGGTTCTTATAATCCTCAATGGCGTTGACATTGACATTGCCAAGCTTACGGATCTCATCCTTCAGACCGCTGATCTCTCGTTTCATAGCTGGCAGATCATTCATCTCTTCGTTGCGGAGTCCTGCCGCATCGCTTAAGGTAATCTCATACTCATCCCACATGTAATTGATCTGGCCTTCGATATTGTCTTCCAGCTTTTTCTTCTGTTCACTCAGACGATAGA
>OGTB01001313.1_pt1 | contig 16905 bp, 17 predicted proteins | sample 1553611 | NCBI WGS metagenome assembly OGTB01 (sample SAMEA2580032, study PRJEB22360) | human gut metagenome | biome: human gut; feature: human-associated habitat; material: faeces | place: Denmark | collected 2008/2010 | reverse complement strand
GCGCTCAACAAAGGCGCAGGCAGCGAAGCGTCCCTGCCAGTAACTTCGCGCTCCCTCAGGAGCGCCCCCAAGCTGCTCTTTCCAACATCAGTGCTGCGTCGCGCCGGATGGGCGCGACCGAATAGCTGGTCTTGCGACCATAGCTGCTCTTTCCCGAAAGCAGGGGATTTCGCGCCTGCGGGCGCGTCGCCCACCGCAAAAGCCGTCCGCATCTTCGCAGGTCGTGGATGCGGGCGGCTCTTTTCCTATCAGGAGTTATCATGAAAGAAACGACATTTCATCTGCGGGAGCACCTGCTGTTCGCGCTGCTGACCGTGCTGACGCTGATTCTGTGCATCGGCGTGGGCAGCGTCAGCGTCCCCTTCCGCGATACGGCGGAAATCATCTTCCGCGCCATCGCCGGTTGGGAGCAGCCCAGCGGATCAGCCGTCGCCATCATCCTGTATACCCGCCTGCCGCGCGTGCTGTGCGTGGCGCTGGTGGGGGCAATGCTGGCGCTGGGCGGCTGCGCCATGCAGGGGCTGCTGCGCAATCCGCTGGCGGATGGTTCGACGCTGGGCGTGAGTTCGGGCGCGTCGCTCGGCGCAGCACTCGCGATTCTCAGCGGCGTGTCCATCCCGTTCCTGCCCTTCGGCGGCACGGCGGGTGCGGCGATGCTCTCCGCGTTCCTTTCCCTCGTCGTCCTCCTTGCCCTCGCCTTCGCCCTTGACCATTCCCTCGCCACCAACACGCTGATTCTCCTCGGCGTTGTGTTCTCCATGTTCGTGTCGGCGCTGCTGTCGCTGCTGATAACGTTCTCCGGCGATAAGCTGCGCGCCATCACCTTCTGGACGATGGGCAACCTCTCTTCCGCCAGCTACCAGAACGCCTTGACGCTGCTGGCAACGCTGCTTCTCTGCGGCGGCATCATTCTGACGCAGGCGCGGGCGCTCAACGCCATGAGCATGGGCGAAGAATACGCGCTGCATGTGGGCGTGTCCGTGCGGCGCGTGAAGCTAACCGTGATGATCTGCGTCAGCGCGATGATCGGCATGAGCGTGTCCGTCGGCGGCGGCATCGGCTTCGTCGGGCTGGTCACGCCGCACATGATTCGCTTGATTGTCGGTGCGAATCACCGTCGGACGCTGCCCGCCTGTCTCTACGGCGGCGCGATTTTCCTGCTCCTCGCCGACCTGATTTCCCGAACAATTCTCGCCCCGGCGGTGCTGCCCGTCGGCGTGGTCACGTCCATCATCGGCGCGGCGGCGTTTCTTGTCATCTTCCTGCGGACGAAAAGGAGGGAGCGCGCATGAACCTGACCGCCGAGCATGTTTCCGTCCTTCGCGGGCGCTCCGAGATTGTGCATGACGTGTCCTTTTCCGTCTCTGACGGGCAATGGCTGATGATTTGCGGGCCAAACGGCGCGGGGAAATCCACCCTGCTGAGCGCCGTCAGCCAAGAACTCCCCTACACCGGGCTGGTGACGCTGGACGGCACCGACCTGCGCCGCATGAAGCCGCGCCAGCTTGCGCGCCGGATGGCAATGCTGCGCCAGCTGAGCGACCTTGCCTACGCCTACACGGTGGAAGAGGTCGTCGCGATGGGGCGATACGCGCATCGGGGGCTATTGCAGGCGGACAACGGCGGCGCGGAAGCGGTGGAGCGCGCGCTCCAAGCCGTGCAATTGCAGGACAAGCGCCGTCAAAATATCCTGACGCTTTCCGGCGGCGAACGCCAGCGGATGCTGCTTGCGCAGGTGCTGTGTCAGGAGCCGGATGTACTGCTGCTGGACGAACCCGGCAACCATTTGGATTTGCGCTTCCAGCAGGAGCTGTTTCTGCTCATCGACGCGTGGCGGCGCGAACCGGGGCACGCGGTGGTATCCGTCGTGCATGACCTGTCCCTTGCGCGGAAGTTCGGCACGCACGCGCTGCTGCTTTCCTCCGGGCGCGGCACTTACGGCGAAATTTCCGCCATCCTGACCCCCTCCGCGCTGGAATCCGCGTGGCAGATGGATGTTGTCGGCTGGCTGCGGTCGCTGGGGGATGTGTGGCAGTGACGCAAGGGGCGCTGCCCCTTGACCCCGCCAAAGGGTCTTCGCCCCTCTGGACTCCCTTTCGCGCGATTGGGTTGGTGACGACTGCATACAATGCCCGCGTGTTTATACAGGGATTTCGCGCCTGTGGGCGCGACCAGAGGGCTTTGCGGTCGCCCTCTGGACTGCTTCGCACCCCTCCTAAGTTTGTTTAGCGCTACCGAAACTGCTTTTAGTTTGTGTGCCATGCGCTCTGGCAAGTAGGCTTCTTCGTATGGCAATACAAGTGTCTTTTGCTTCAAAATACATCGCAGGAAAAAAGCAACAGTTTTCCCGTTCTTTGTTGACAATTGGTTCGTAATCTGATAAACTATCTGTGCAGAGAAAATTCTGACGGAGGGATAAACATGAATTACGAAATAGCCTACCTAATTGCTGCACTCGTTGTTTTGGTCATCAATATCATTCTTGCATATCAAGCCCGCAAGATTGCAGAAGCAAAGGGACACGACGGTTCTACATGGGGCATTCTCTGCTTCCTGACGGGTTTTGGCGGTTGCATCCTGGTTGCAGCACTTCCAGACAAAAAGCAGATGAAAAGAGAAGAGGAAATTGCTGACACGTTAGATGTGCTACTGACAGCAGTGCGCAATCAGCAGCGCGCAGCAGTTCCAAGCTCTTCCGGCAATAAAAATTCTAATCTCACAAATAGCGCCTTGAATCACACGGAAAAACAACCTTCTTCTCCTTCCTCGCAATTTCACCGTATATTCACAGACGTTTCAAGATCTTCCAGCGATAAAAATGCCGATCTCACAAATAGCGCCTTAAATCATACGGAAAAGCAGCCTTCTTCTCCGCCCTCGCAATCCCACCGTACATTTCTCCCTGCTGGAAAATGGGTCTGCGGAAAATGCAATACGACAAACCCTGAAAATACGATGTTTTGCTCGCATTGTGGTGAAATGGACAGTCGCATCAAAACATGGTCTTGAACGTCGTGTGGCGAAAAGAATAAGTCTCCTTCACGCGAAGCTGATAACGTCTATCATCTCCATGTGTCCACACCAAAAAAGCGCCCCCCACAGGCGCTTTTTTGTATTGATGAATACCTATTCACTTCTTCCGCGCGCTATTCCGCATTCCGAATTCCGAATTCGTCTCACCCATTTCCATCCTGCGGACCCCACAGCCCCGTCACTTTGCCGTCCTTGTCATCCACTTCCACTTCATAGGCATCATCCGCCATGTCGCGCTGGGGAATCGCAAAATCCACCTGCCAGCAGCCTTTGTCGGCGCGGTAGCCGTATTCCACCACGGTGCGGCACAGCAAATCCGACGCGTCCACGCCGTACTCCGCAATCACGCCCTGCGCGGCGCTCGTCAGCACATCCACAACCGCCGTCTGCGTGCCGGCAATGTCCGCAAAAGTATCATAGCCCTTTTCCACCTTGTTGATGGCAAACGCGGTGTACGCTGTGCCGCTCAGGGTGATTTGGTAGCTTTCCAGCGTCGGAATCGGCTCGCGCTTCGGGGCGGCAGGCGCCGCATCGTTCTCCGTCAGCGTATCCGACGAAACCCAGCTTTCCGCGAATGTACCGTCCGCGCGGGCGTAGCGGATGCGGGTCAGCATGGTGATGCTCTCCAGCGGAATTACGTTTCTACCACGCAAACCCATGCTGTCCAGCGCAAGATACGCTGTGCCAGCCGCCAGTTCGCCGTCCGGCACCAGATATTTGCCGTCCACCAGCGCATACAGCGCCAGAGGGAATTGCGCAGTTGCCGTTGTTTCCTGCCAGTCGGACAGCTCCACGCGCTCGATGCCCGCTTCCGACGCGCGCCCGCTGTAATGCAGCGTGTAGCGTTCCAGTTCGCCGTACTGCTCGCGGATAGCGTCGCTTGCCGCGTCCGCCGGGAAGGAGGCAATGCCCGTCAGTTTCGTTTCGCCGTCCGCATCATCCGCCTGAACGGCGAAGAACGTCTGGGTAATGTCAACGCCCTTTTCCGCCAAGTTATCGCGCATGAGCAGGAGAATGTCCCGCTGGGTCTGCGCAGCGGTCGGGTGCAGATTAGCGTTTTCCACCGATGTGAAGGCCATCATGTTCAACCGCATCGTGAAGCGATACGGTGTGCCGTCCAGCGTCACTTGCACCGTGACCGCGACGGCGTAATCCCCAAACGTTGTCACTTCCTCGCGGGCGTAATCCGCCACTTCCACAAAGCCGTTCAGGTCGGCAAAGCGCCGAATGTAGCTGGAAATCGCCTCATCGAGGTTATCCGGCAGTGCGCCGTCATAGGTCAGGCTGGCATTGCCCAGCAGGTCGAAATCATACGCCTGCACGCGCCCCTGCTCATCCATCAGCAGCCAGACAAACGTGTTCCGCATGTACGCCGTCACATACCATCCCTCTTCCGCGCGCATGGCAGACCAATCGACAGCTTCGGACTTCGCGGAAAAGTTCGTGACGAACAGCGGCAGATACAGCCACGCTTTCGCCTGTTCAATAGCGTCCTCGCTTGAGGAAATCGCGCCGCGCGCAAAGTCGCGGTACGGGCGATTGTTCGCCACGAGGGGCAGCACCGTCTCCGGCGCGTAGGGGGCAGACGTTTCCGCAACCGCCGCGGTCAGCAGCAGCATCACACTCAGCAGCATTGCAAGGATTTTCCGCATTCTTGTTCCCTCCATCCAGCAGGTTTACGCTTATAGAACGCTTCTGCGGCGGAAAATCTTCCCGGTGCCGGCAATCGAAATGCAAAAAATCCACCTTCCGGGGAACATTACGTCCTCACAGAAGGTGGATTTCTTATTACTTATCGAACAGTTCCTTCACCTTGTCGATGAAGGTCTTTCTCTGGTCGTACTGCTTGCCGTTGTCGTCGCCGTCGAACTGGCGGAGCAGCTCGCGCTGCTTTTCGGTCAGGCGGCGCGGAGTTTCCACGCGCACCTTGAAAATCAGATCGCCCTTGTTGTTCGACCCAAGCTGCTGGATGCCCTTGCCGCGGATGCGGAACTCGGTGTCCGTCTGCGTGCCTTCGGGGATGGTGTACTTTACGCTGCCATCAAGCGTCGGGACGTCAATTTCCGCGCCGAGCGCCGCCTGCGTGAAGGAAATCGGCACTTCCAGGCGCAGGTTCGTGCCCTCGCGGCGGAAGAGCTTGTGCGGCTTGACAGTAATCTGGATGAGCAAATCACCATTCGGGCCGCCGTTCGCGCCGGGTTCGCCCTGTCCGCGCTTGCTCAGGACGATATTGTCATCCACACCGGCGGGAACATCGAGTTCCAGCTTCCGGCGCATCCGAACGCGCCCCGAACCGCCGCAGGACGAGCACTTGTCCTTGATGACCTTGCCGCTGCCGCCGCAAGCCGGGCAGGTACGCACGGTCGTCATCCAGCCGCCGCTCTGGCGGATTTGCCCCGTGCCTTTGCACATGGAGCAGGTCTGCGGCTGCGTGCCGGGCTTTGCGCCGCTGCCGCCGCAGGTTGCGCAGTTTTCATAGCGGTAAAATTCGACGGATTTATGGCAGCCCTTCGCCGCTTCCTCGAAGGTCAGGCGCAATTCATAGCGCACGTCGTTGCCCTGCCGAGGGGCATTCCGGCGCGCCTGTGCACTGCCGCCCATGCCGCCGTTGAACAGCTGGTCGAAGATATCGCCCATACCGCCCATGCCGCTGAAATCCATGCCGCCGAACGGATTGCCGCCCGCGCCGCCGCCCATATCCGGGCCATCAAAGCCAAACTGGTCGTAACGGGCGCGCTTATCCGGGTCGGACAGCACCTCATTGGCTTCGTTCAGTTCCTTGAAGCGGGCTTCCGCTTCCTTGTCGTTGGGGTGCAGGTCGGGGTGGCATTCCTTCGCCTTCTTGCGGTAGGCGCGCTTAATGTCCTCATCCGTCGCGTTTTTATCGATACCCAGCACTTCGTAATAATCGCGCTTGTTCGCCACGTTTGTTCACCTCTGATTGATAATCCGGCTTTTTGCCTGATGGCAGGGTCTGCTTACTTTGCTTTCATGCAAATGAGGAATCCATCTATCGGAGTAGATTTTTCCAGAAGCAAGGGGAATCGCGCCTTCGGGCGCGACAAGGGGGCAATGGAAACGAACGAAGTCCGCGGTCGCCCCCTTGACCCCTTCGGCGTCGCCAGGGCTTTCCCGGCTTGAATGGTGCATAGCATGATGCACATCCCCTGCATGGGCGATTGACCCAAATATACCGGGAGGCACGATGGACGGCACTCCCGGCTCGGATATTTGCGGCATTCCCGTGGGGCAGCCGGTGCCGCCCCACGGGAAACGTTATTGCTTAGTGAACGTCGCCGTCCGCCTCATAGGTGCCGTCCGCGTTCTGCGTACCGGCCTGCGGCTGTTCGGGGTTCGCGCCCTGCTCGCCGCTCTGCTGCTGATACAGCTTGCCGAAGATGGCGTACACCTTCTGGGTGAAGGCATCCATCGCGTTCTTGATTTCCTCCGCGTTGTTGCCCTCGCGCACCTTCTTGAAGTTCGCGATTTCGCTCTCGACGGTCGCCTTGTCTTCCGCGGACAGCTTGTCGCCGTTCTCGCGCAGCTGCTTCTCCATCTCGTAAATCATGGAGTCAGCATGGTTGAGGGTTTCGACTTCTTCCTTGCGCTTCTTGTCCTGCTCAGCGTACTGCTCAGCTTCCTTGACGCGCTGGTTGATTTCTTCCTCGGTCAGGTTGGAGGAAGCAGTGATGGTAATCTTCTGCTCGTTGCCAGTCGCCTTATCCTTTGCGGAGACATTCACGATGCCGTTCGCGTCGATGGAGAAGGTGACTTCAATCTGCGGCACGCCACGGGGAGCGGGCGCAATGCCGGTCAGCTGGAAGCGGCCCAAGGACTTGTTGTCGTAAGCCATCTGACGTTCGCCCTGCAGGACGTTGATTTCAACCGTCGTCTGACCATCCGCCGCGGTGGAGAACACCTGCGACTTGCTGGTCGGGATGGTGGTGTTGCGGTCAATCAGGCGCGTGAAGATGTGACCTTCGGTTTCCAGACCCAGAGACAGCGGCGTGACGTCCAGCAGCAGCACGTCCTTCACTTCGCCGCCCAGCACGCCGCCCTGAATGGCAGCGCCGATAGCCACGCACTCGTCCGGGTTGATGCCCTTGAAGGGTTCCTTGCCGGTCACGCGCTTCACAGCCGCCTGAACAGCCGGGATACGGGTAGAACCGCCAACCAGAATAATCTTGCTGATGTCGTTGTAGGTCAGACCCGCGTCCTTCAAAGCCTTTTCCATAGGCGTGATGGTCGCCTGCACGAGGTCAGCGGTCAGTTCCTCGAACTTCGCACGGGTGATGGTGACGTCGAGGTGCTTCGGGCCATTGGCATCCGCCGTGATGAACGGCAGGTTGATGTTCGCGCTGGTGGTGCCGGACAGGTCAATCTTCGCCTTTTCCGCTTCCTGCTTCAAGCGCTGGCTCGCGGCACGATCCTTGCGCAGGTCAATGCCGTTTTCCTTCTGGAACTGATCCGCCACATAGTCGATAATGCGCTGGTCGAAGTCGTCGCCGCCCAGGCGGGTGTTGCCGTTGGTGGCAAGCACTTCAAACACGCCATCGCCAATGTCGAGGATGGACACGTCGAACGTGCCGCCGCCGAGGTCGTACACCAGAATCTTCTGGTTGCCGTCCTTCTCAAGGCCGTATGCCAGAGAAGCAGCCGTCGGCTCGTTGATGATACGCAGCACTTCCAGACCCGCGATACGGCCAGCGTCCTTGGTCGCCTGACGCTGAGCGTCATTGAAGTACGCCGGGACGGTGATAACCGCCTGCGTGACCTTTTCGCCCAGATAGGCTTCCGCGGTTTCCTTCATCTTCGTCAGGATCATAGCGGAAATGTCCTGAGGGGTGTAGGCCTTGCCGTCGATGTTCACCTTGTAGTTCGTGCCCATCTCACGCTTGATGGAGATGACGGTACGGTCGGGGTTGGTCACGGCCTGACGCTTTGCGATCTGACCGACCATGCGCTCGCCGTCCTTGGAGAAAGCCACGACAGACGGCGTGGTGCGCGCGCCTTCCGCGTTCGGGATAACAACCGGCTGGCCGCCTTCCATGACCGCCACGCAGCTGTTCGTCGTACCAAGGTCAATACCAATAATCTTGCTCATAATCTTGTCCTCCAATATCTATGTCGAATGTTTAGGAAATTGTCTGATTTATGCAGTGGGCATTGCTGCCCGAACTGTCTGATTGAAAGGGGCTTAGTCGGGCACGACCTTCACCATCGCGTGACGGAGAACGGTCTTGTCCATCATGTACCCCTTCTGGAGCACCATACACACCGTGCCGGGTTCGCCGTCATCCGCCGTACCCTGCATGATGGCTTCCTCCAGATTCGGGTCAAACTTTTCGCCGAGGCGGTCAATGGGTGTCACGCCTAACTTTTCGTAGACGGCAACCATCTGCTTGCGCGTCATCTCCACGCCGGTTTTGAGGGCGTCGGCATCCGCATTCTCTGCGGCAGCCAGCGCTCGTTCAAGGTTATCCAGCACGGGGAGCATCGCGGTCGCGACCTTGCGCTGACCCTCCGCGAAAGCATCCGCGCGGACGCCTTCGTTGCGGCGGCGGAAGTTGTCGAAATCCGCCTGCACGCGCTGGGCGAGCGCCAGATACTCATCCGCCTTGGCAGCGGCCTTCTTGAGTGCGTCCACGTCCGGAGCATCCGCCTGCGGGGCGGGTTCCTGCGGCGCTTCGGCAGCCGGCTGCTCCTGATCTGTCACGTCGGGGGTCATATCTTCCTCCGGCTGCTTCGGGGTTTTCTGCTGCTCATTCATCGGTCGCTTTCTGCCTTTCTTCCATTTCATTGCTATTTATCCAGCTTCTTATTTTTCTGTGGCGCCTGACTTCCGAACATCTCGGATAGCTGCTGACCCATCGTGTTCATGACGGACAGCACCCGGCTGTACCGCATTCGCGTCGGGCCAATCACGCCGATTGTCCCCTGCCGGCCGGAGCCGGTAGAGTACGTCGCGGTGACGATGGAGCAGTCCGCCATTTCCGGCACGCCCGTTTCCGGGCCGATGCGGACGGTGAACGCCATTTCACCCTTCTGACTGATGATGTCTGCCAGACGGTCGCGCGTTTCCATCAGGCTGAGGAACGAGCGCGCCTTTTCCATGTCGCTGTATTCGGGGTACGCAAGCATGTTGCTCGTGCCGCCGACTGCTACATGCGGGTGCGTCATTTCGTCCTGCTGCCCCAGCGCCTTGCCCAAGCCCTGCAGGAGACGCTCGTTCTCGTGCATTCCCTGCATCAGCTGCGGCATCTGCGCCACCGCCTCATGGAGCGTCAGCCCCTGAAGGCGTTCGGTCAGCGTCTTGCTGATGGCGTAGAGCGCGTCGCTGTCGAGATCGCTTGCCACCTGCACCACCTGATCGCGGACAATGCCCATATCCGTCACGATGACGACCAGCGCGGATGTATCCGACACCGGTACGAGCTGAATCGTGCGAATCTTCGGCATTTTCCCCGTCGGCGGCAGTACCACGGCGGTGTATCTTGTCAGGGAGGAAAGCACCTGTGCGGCGTGGTCTATCACATCCTCCATTTGATGCATCCGCCCCAGAAAATGCCCCTTGACCGCCGCATCGCTATCCGACGGAATGCGCCCCGTCTTCAGCAGCTGATCGACATAGAGCCGATACGCTTTTGCGGACGGGATGCGTCCCGCGGAGACATGCGGCTGATCGAGGTAGCCCAGTTCCTCCAGATCGCTCATCTCATTGCGGATGGTCGCGGAGGACAAGCCCATGTCGTATTTCTTCGAGATGGTTCTTGACCCCACCGGCACAGCGGTGAGGATGTAGTCGTCAATGATGGCTTGCAGGATTCTGAACTTCCGTTCATCCATCATCATGACCAATCCCTCCTCTCCGTGAACCATGCTGGTCTGTGTTGTTAGCACTCACCGTGGTCGAGTGCTAATCACATGACATAATATACCCCTGTCAAGTCACTTTGTCAAGGGGTTCGCGGGAATTTTTTTCATCTTTTCTGTAAACTCGGTTTGACAAATCTGTGAACTCGTGATTTTTGCACCGGAATCAGCGGTTTTGCGCACCAAAAAGCGGCTGCCCGGAATCGCTCCCAAGGCGGCCGCTCAAATTATCAATTTTTCTGCAGCTCGTGGAACTTCCGCGTTTCATCCTCCGAAAGCGTCTCATACGGCATGAAGAACCGCACATAGATGTACTGCGGGAGAAACAGCAGCAGCACAAACAGCAACCAGGCAGCAAACCACCCGATGGCATCATTCATGCTGTTACGGAAAAAAATGCACACCACGAAGATGACAAACTCAATCGGCACGAGCACAGTAGCCGCTTTGAATCTGCTCGGTTTGCACAGCTTCCCGCAGTGCGGACAACGCGTCCAGTTGTACCGCGCCATCGCATCCCAATAAGTGTGCTGAAAGTAGTGATATTCTGTGCATTTTCTCGCCATAGCTGTTCCTCATTTCCGCCCATTTTTCACGGCTCCATCGCCGCCGAATCCGGTTCGGGCGTCGGGGTCACAAAGACCTCCAAATGGCTGTCCTGAAAGCCGTCGAAGGGGAAATAGCCGCTGATTTCGTCGCCGTCAGGGTCAGAGGTTGCAGTCGGGCCGGCATCGTTGTTCAGCAGCAGACCGCCGTCCACGCTTCCCGGCTGGGGGAAGATAATCGTCAGCTGCATCCAGTTCGCGTTGTCGTGGTACTGGTTCGGGTAGTATGCCCCATACAGGCGTGTCTGCGTCCCCTGCGAGAGAATCGGCTGTTCCTCGAAGGACTCCACCACGCCATTGCCGTTGCTCTCCTGCACCTTGCGCACATACGCCTGCACCGCCGACACCGCCTCGTCCAGCGTGATGCTGTTCGGGCTAGTCTGCTGCACCAGCGCGCCGCCGATGAGGGCGAAGTTCGTCAGGTTGTCCATGCGCAGGACAAGGCTGGTAATGCCTGTCGCGTTCATGTTCACGGTGATTTCGGCGTGTTGGGCGAATTCCGCGCCGTTCAAGCCAAGGCTGGCGAACGTCGGGTACAGCTCATAGCACGGATCAATTTTCCCCGCGCCGGAAGAAACAAGCGTCTCATTGACGCGCCGGATATAGTCTTTCAGCCTCTCAACCGCCGCATTTCCGGACAGATTCTGCCCGGCGGCAGGCGTATCCCAGTCAATATCGCCAGATGCCCACGCGACTGCGCACACGAGCATCGTCATCAGCACCAGCAGCGCCGCGCGGCGCAGGGTTTTGCTCATGCTCACTTCTTCGCTTCCAGCATTGCCTGCCGCAGTTCGACGAAGCGGGCGATGAGCTCCGCTGTGCCCTCCACGCCGAGCTTGCCCGTGTCCACGCACAGGTCGTAGTTGTTCACGTCGCCCCACGTTGCGGTAGCGTAATAATTATAGTAGGAAGCGCGCTGCTTATCCGCCTTGCGGATGCGATCCTCCGCCTTCTGCGGGTCAACGCCGTAGTATTTCACGGCGCGTTCCACCTTGCTCTGCATTTCCGCCTTCAGGAACACGCTGATGGTATTCGGGCGGTCTTTGAGCACATAGTCAGCGCAGCGGCCGACGATGACGCACGGGCCCTTATCGGCAATCGAGCGGATGGCATCGAACTGCGCGAGGAAAATCTTATGGTTCAGCGGCATGTCCATATAGTACGAACCGGCGTCGCCATGCACCTGCATCCCGGTGACGAGATTGAAGAGCAGGGAGCGGGTCGGCTTTTCGTCGTGATCCTCGAAGATTTCTTCGCAGATGCCGCTCTGCTTGGCAGCTTCGGACAAAAGTTCCTTATCGTAGAACGGGATACCGAGCTTTTCCGCGAGCATCCGTCCGACATAGCGTCCGCCCGAGCCAAACTGTCTGCCGATGGTGATGACACAATTCGTCTTCATATGAAATACCTCACTTTCCTGAGGGTAAAGCGGCATAGCCTACCCACTTTATCCCCTTTCAGTATAGCACAAAATGCCCGTTTGGGCAATGGTGTTTTTGTTTTTCATGTGGTTTATGGTTAATTCCGCGTCAAAATGGTATTTGCGTCTGCAAACGCGGTTTTTCTGCCGCAAAAAAATCCAACAAACTTAGATGCGAGCCGAAGGGGTCAAGGGGGCGGTCGCCTCCCATGTTCCTTGAACTGTATTGGAAGGCTTTTTAGTTTGCTGGACGGAATAAATAATTATTCCTCAAACGGCATCGACGTCCTATCCGCCTTTTCCAGCTCCGCCTCCAAATCCACCGGCCTGCCATACTTCTCCTCATACGCCGCGTCCCGCTGCGTCATTTGCAGCCGCTTCGTATGCACATACGCCAAATTCGACGGAGACGCCTTCGCCGCCGTCATCGTCAGCCGCTTCTGCCCGTCCGATTCCAACCGCAGACGGACGCGAATCAGCATATTCCCATGCTGCGGGCACTTTGCTATGCTGATATACTTATCCGCCGCCTGCCGGACGTATGCACCGTCCTCTAACTTCATCTTCTTCCCGCACACGGGGCAGCGCGGCACGCGGGCGAAATCGCTCGCGAACGCCTCGTTCACCGTGCCGAACGTCTCGCCGCCAGCGCGCTCACGCTTGTCAGTGTGGATGAGCGGACGCGGCTTCTGCGGGTACTTCAGCACATCCTCCGGCTGCGGCAGACGCGCGAACACCAGCGCCGTGTAGTACGCGTCGTGCAGGGCGTTATGGAAGTAGCGGGCGGCGTCCGGCTCAATGCCGAGCATCTCCATGGCGACCTTCAAGCCCTTGCGGTCACGACAGCCGTTGACATCTGAGAACAGGCGCTGAATGTCGCAAATCGGCGGGACCGGCGCCGGGGGAGCGGAAAAAAACACGACGTGTTCGAGGCATCGGCTCGGTGCAGCCGAAAAAATCCATGTTCTGCTTCCAGACGCTGATGTCGTCGCAGCCCCACGTCAACAGCGTATATTCCTCGCCGCACCACGCCGTGAACTGCGCCATCGCGTCCAAGAACGTCGGCGCATCCGACAGTTCTTCCGCGCCCAGCTGCGTCATCTTGCGAATGCGCGGATGAATCTTCACATAATACTGCGGACGAATCGGGATGGAAATGCTGTCCACCACCTGATATTGGTCGTCCACCTTCACCGCGCCGATTTGAATCATCTCGAACACGAGCCGATCCCCGACCTGCCGGAATACCGAACTGTCAAACGACATCGGCTGATTCCACTCAAGGTCTACCACGATATAATGCAATGGTCTCAATCTCCCCAGTATTTTTATATTGCTTCTATTTCTTCTTCGCCTGCGCTCTGACCCGCCAGCGCGCCTGTTGCCCATGCAATTTGCAGGTTGTAGCCGCCCGTGTGCGCGTCCACATCAATGACTTCCCCGGCGAAATACAGCCCGCTGACTTTCCTGCTTTCCATCGTCGCCGGATCGATTTCACGCACATTCACGCCGCCGCGGGTGACGATGGCTTCCTCGATGGGCGCTAATTTTTTCAGTGGAATCGGCAGCGCTTTGAGGGCGGACACCAGCTTCTCGCGCTCTTCTTTCGTCACCTGCGCGCAGACCTTGCTCCCGTCCACGCCGCAAAGCTCCGGAAAAATCTCCGCAAAACTTGCCGGCAGCAGGTGCGGCAGTACGTTCCGCAGCTGACGGCGGCTATCCTCCGCCAATTCGCGCTGAAGCCGCGTGTCCAGCTGCTGCGCCGTCAAGCCCGGCTTCAAGTCCAGCGTCACGTTCGCCTCCGCCAGATTTTCCGGCAGGTGGCAGGACATCGTGAGCGTCAGCGGCCCGGAAATGCCGAAATGCGTGAACAGCATCTCACCCAAATCCGAGTACAGCACCTTCTTGCCTTTTTTCAGCGTCAGCGCGACGTTTTTCAGCGCCAGCCCCTGCAAACGCCCGCACCAGTCGCAATCCGTTTCAATCGCGGATAGCACGCCCATGCGCGGGGTCGTCGTGTGCCCGACGCTCTCCGCCAGCCGATAGCCGTCGCCCGTCGAACCCGTCAGCGGACACGATAACCCGCCCGTCGCCAGAATCACCCGCTCCGCCGGAAGCGCCGTGCCGTCCATCAGGCGAACGCCGGTTGCATGCAGCGCGCCGTCCTCCGCCGTCTCCGTCATCAGCGCCTGCACCCGGCTGCCATAGCGCACTTCAACGCCGCTTTGCTGCATCAGCCGCGCCAGCGCCCGCGTCACGTCGCTCGCCTTCTCCGTCGCCGGAAAAACGCGCCGACCGCGCTGCACCACCACCGGGCATCCCGCGTCTTCCAGCAGCTGCATCATGTCCTGCGGCGAAAAGAATGACAGCGCACTGTACAGGAACCGCGGATTCCGCGCCACTTCGTGCAGGAACTCATCCAGCGTGCAGTCATTGGTGACGTTGCAGCGCCCTTTCCCGGTGATGTACACCTTCTTGCCCAGCTTTTCGCCGCGTTCCAGCAGCGTCACGCGCGCGCCCGCTTTGCCCGCGAAGATGGATGCCATCATCCCCGCCGCGCCGCCGCCAACCACAATCACCCGGCGTTCAGGAACGGACATCCCCATGGCCTTCTTCCTCCAAATACACTTCGTACGTCTCCCAAATGGATTCCAGCTGCTTGAAATGCTGGCTCAGCGCCTGCTTGCGGTGCAGCCCCAGCGTCACCAGCAGGGCGTTAATCAGGCTCAGCGGCGCGGCGAGCGAATCCACAAACGACGCCATATCCGTCCGCGCCGTCAGCGACAAATCCGCAATTTCCGCCAGTGGCGACATCGGGCCGTCCGTAATCGCCACCACCTGCGCCCCGCAGCGTTTCGCGAACCGCATCGCCTCCAGCGTCCGCGTGGAGTAGCGCGGGAAGGAAATGCCAATCAGCACATCATTCTCCCGCAGCTTGATGATTTCCTCGAACACATCCGTCGCGCCGGAAGATACCAGATGCACATTATCAAAAATATAATTCAGATAATACCCCATGAACTGCGCCAGCGGGGCCGCTGACCGCAAGCCCATGACATACACGGCATTGGCGTTCAGCAGCCGCTGCACTACCTCGTCGAACACCTGTTGCTCAACCTGTTCCAAGGTGTTGCGCAGGTTCTGCATGTCGCTCTTCAGCACCGTCGTCAGCGCCGCCGACGGGTCAAGCTCCGTCGCCATCTCGAAGCGCTGATTCGCCGTCAAGCGATGGCTGACAAGCTCCTGCAGCGAGCGCTGGAGCTGCGGATACCCCTCATACCCCATCGCCGCCGCAAAACGCACGACGGTGGATTCGCTCACGCCCACGCTCTCCCCCAGGCGGCTGGCGGTCATGAACACCGCCTTATCATAATGCTCGACGATATACTGTGCGATCTTCCGATGACCCTTGCTCAGGCGTTTGCCCGACTGATTCAGGCGGTCGATCATATCCTGCATGTCCTGCATGACGATTCCCTTCTTCTCTGTTCATGCGGCGCGCCCGACCACGCCGATATAGTCCTGCTTCATTATACGGGAAAGGAGGGGGATTTGCAAGTGGAATCCGATAAAAATGCAAAAAAAACCGAATTTTGCCGACTTTATTTCTGGAAATGGGGCAAATATTGCAGGGGTGGAGGAAATGCGCAATGAGCAATGAGAAGCCGCACACGGATGAAGCAAGGAAAAGCGTTCATCGCAATTGTGTGTCCGCAGACGCATCCCAATCTGCTCTTTCAACCTGCTCAGCATTGTCGCGCCAGATGAGCGCGACCAGATACACCGGAGGCTCACTTCCACCTCGCGCACCGGCATGTAACCTCTTTCCGCACTTAGTGGCTCGCCATGTAACCTTTGTATCTCAGCTGTGTTTCATTGTACTTTTTGTGTTTTTCTGCAAAAAAATCCGTGTTTTTTTACATTCAGCACTTTTCTTTTTCTCTCATCCGTGATAGAATAGAAGCGTGAATACTTCTTATTGTGCAGTCGGACGTCAGGCAGTAGCAATTTGAAAGTTCCGTTTCTCTTTGCGTTTGTTTTGTCGAGTTTTTACTTCCATTTTTTTCTGCCGACTTTGAAGGAGGTCCTTTCCCGTGGATGATGCGAAACGCCCTGCGCCAGAAACCGTCAATTTCTCATCCTGCCGAGTTTTGAGCGTCCGCGCTGTACCCGCCGCAAGCCCGAACTTCGCGCCGGTGTACTGCCTGATGACGTCGGAGGTGGACGGGTTCCCTATACAGCAGGCAATTCCGCTCATCCCGCTTGGCGAAGCGGTGCAGGGCGCACAGACAGCGCAAGCCGTTCGACCCGCACAGCCCATGCCTTCCGTGTCGTCGTCCACTGCATCCGCCCGCCCGAAGCCGCCTCAGCTGCCCCTGCCGAAATCGCAAATCCCGACGCAGTGGGAGATTTCCAGTCTGCTGTCGTCTCTCGGCGTGCCTGCGCGTCTGTCCGTCTTCTACTATCTGGTGGATGCGATTCTGTATCTCCTGCGTCAGCCCATTGAGACGCGCTGCATGACGATGGAAGTCTACCCGACCGTTGCGCGGCGATACAGCACGTCGCCGCTGGCGGTAGAACGCGCGATTCGCACGGCCATCAACCAATCGTGGCAGGAGCAGAACATTCCGCTTTACTGCGCCCTGTCGGGGCGGAATCCCGCGCCGCATGAACCGCGCCCCACGACGTGCGAGTTTGTGGCGAACGTGCTGATGTTCCTGCGGATTCATCTGGCGGAGCTGAAGAAGTGAATATTTCAGGAGATTGAAAAAACCAGCGGTTTTGTGCCGCTGGTTTTTCTTGTATCTTTTTGGGTTTGGGATCCGTTTGGAGGGGGAAAGCAGGGGCAAGGTGCGGTGGAGCGGCTATGTGGTCGCGCCCATTTGGCGCGACAATGTGCAAGTAGTGGGCAGAGCAGCTTGGGGGCGCTCCTGCGGGAGCGCAAAGTTACTGGCAGGGACGCTTCGCTGCCTG
>OGTB01001296.1_pt1 | contig 17073 bp, 13 predicted proteins | sample 1553611 | NCBI WGS metagenome assembly OGTB01 (sample SAMEA2580032, study PRJEB22360) | human gut metagenome | biome: human gut; feature: human-associated habitat; material: faeces | place: Denmark | collected 2008/2010 | reverse complement strand
ACTGTCGATTCTCTGCTCGACAGTGTTGACCGCAAATCTGAAGGTAGGTAAACAGATGGGCTTTGGGGATGCGATACGAGCGCCCGATTTTCATCGCCGGGATTTTGCCTTCGTGCAGCAGCTCGTACCCCGTTTTGGTGCTGATTCGCAGGGCATCGCACATCTGCTCGATGTTGGAGAAAAATCTGCAATTTTTTTTCCCCCCAAAAAAAATACCGCCCCCTCTCCTGCCTTTTGCACTTGTGCAAGCTACACAAAACCACAACCTGTTTCTTTTGCAAGATGTAGAAAGTGGGCGGAGAGTGTTGACAAAACAGGGGAATTAGAGTATAAAGAAATCACAACAAAAACGTTTTTGGAACACAGCAGTATACATGGTACCGAAAACGGTTTTGGTTGAAAAGAGAATCGGGAGTGAGCAGGCATGGCAGTTTCGATCCGCGACATTGCACGGGAAGCCGGAGTCACGGTCGGTACGGTTTCCCGCGCACTCAACAACTACCCAGATGTCAGCCCTACCACACGGGAGCGCATCGTGGAGACCGCGCAGCGGCTGGGGGATCGCCCCAACCAGATGGCGCGCAACCTTTCCTCCAAGCACAATCACAATATCGCGCTGGTGCTTTCCGGCTTTCTGGAAGAAGAGCTTATCAACGATTTTGATGCACTGCTGATGAAAGGCTGCTTCCACTACACAGTCAACAACGATGTGGAAATGTCCATTCAGGTTATCAACACCAAGATCCAGACCGAAAAAAGTTTTGAACAGCTCTGCTATGAGCACAACATCGCCGGCGCGATCCTGATGGGTTTGAGAACCAACGACCCTTACTGCGAACTGCTGGCGAAAAGCAAATACCCCTGCGTGACCATTGATATTGAGGTTCCCGGTCCGAATGTCAGCTGTGTGATGATGGACGACATCAAAGCGTTTGACGAGCTGACCCAATACCTCATCGACATGGGACACCGCAAGATCGTGGTGGTACATGGCCGCAAGCTGGCTATGGTCAGTATGCAGCGCCTTGTGGGTGCGTACCAAGCTATGCAACGCAATGGTTTGGAGCTGCCCCGCGACAACATCATCTACACCAACTTCGGGCGGGAGGAAGCCCGCGACGGTGTGAAGGAATACTTCCGAACCCACAGCCCGGACAGCGCCACGGCGTTCCTCTGCATGAGCGATATGCTGGCCATTGGCACGATCGAGGGGCTGAAAGAACTGGGCTATAAAGTGCCAAAAGACTACTCGGTCGTAGGCTTCGATGGGTTGGAAGTCACCAACTACACCGACCCGGCTATTACCACCATTGACCAGAACATCCAGCAAAAAGGCTACGAGGCTACTCGCCTACTGTGCGATATGATCCGCGGCAAGCGCAAGGCACAGCGGCTGGTATTGCCCCACACCCTGACGGTGCGCGACAGCGTCCGCCCCCTATAAAACCGAAATCAGCGGTTAAGGCCGCTTTTTTCAGACAGAGATACAAAAACGTTTTTGCAGTAACTTCTTAAGCCAAATTTCGCTGCAAATATTTTTTAACCGCAAAGCAAAAACGTTTTTGCAATAACTTTTGGAACACTTGGTGCAACCGCACCGTGTTAATAAAACAAAAAGCACAAAGGTAAAGGAGAAACACTATGAAAAAGAAGCAACTGTTCGCAGGCGCTCTGGCCGCTGCCATGATGACCGCCAGCCTGGCCGGCTGCAGTGGCGCTGCATCCTCTGCTGCAACTTCCACAACCGGCGGCGATACTGCCGGTAGCACGGCATCCGCTGATACCAACAGCGGCGTGGTGGAAGTCACCATTCCCTCCTACAAAACCGGTGAGAACGCCGGTGCGGCCTTCTTTGAGCCGCAGGTCGAACGTTTTAACGAGAAGTACGCCGGGAAGTACAAAATCAATCTGGAGAGCGTACCCCAGGATAGTATTTTCAATGACCGCTTAAAGCAGCTGGCACAGCAGAACAAGCTGCCGGTGCTGGTGGAGGGCGGTGACCCGGACTGGGTCAAGAACGTCGTTATCCCCAACGGCCTTGCCTACGACTTGACCGACTGGATCGACGCGACCCCCGCCGTCAAGGATGTCCTGATTGACGACAGTCGTGAATACTGCTCCAATGAGGATGGCAGAGTCATGACTATGCCTCTGGCAACGGTACGTCCCATCGGCTTCTTCTACAACTCTGATATGTGGAGCACCGATGCTGACATCAGCGCTATGAGCATGGACGAATTTGTTTCCGCGCTGGGCGACCAGAAGATCGCCTTCTCCACCGCCGAGAACGGCTGGGTTTCCGCCTTGTTCCTGACTGCGCTGGTGGCCGAGGAAGACGGTGGCGTAGAATGGCTGAAGAGTGGCACCGAGACCAAGATCACCGACTTCAACCAGCCCTGCTTCATCAACGCTGTGGCCAAGCTGCAGAATCTGCTGCAGAACAACGCAGCCTCCAACTCGGTAGGCGCAGCCTACGCGGATGCCGCCAACGCTTTCATGAGCGAGCAGGCCGCCATCATTGCCAACGGTCCTTGGATGTCCTCTGACTTCGAGAGCTCCAACTCCGACAAGTGGTCCAACGGCTTTGACGGCGCGAAGGTCCGTGCCTCCCTGTTCCCGGGCGACATCGGCATTGCCGACACCGCCACTTTCGGTGAGTGGTGGATCTCTGCTTCTGCCCCTGAGGATGAAATTGCCCTTGCAAAGGCTTTCCTTGAGTTCATTTACAGCCCCGCTGAGCTGGAAGCCTACATGCTGGCCGAGGGTGGCGACACACCGAAGCTGACCTACTCCGACGACTTCAAGGCAAAGCAGGGCGAGACCCAGGTGCTTGCTGATCTGGCAGCCGACACCACTACTGATACCGTGTTTGTCCCCCGCATCCTCGATGTGATTCCTGCCTCCGTTGCCAACACCGAGTTTGGTAAGCTGCTGCCCAGCCTGGCCGACGGCACCTGCACCCCGGAGCAGTTCGCCCAGTGGATGAGTGACAAGGCCGCGGAAGCCAGCGCCGAGTAATCCGCGCAATCCGCGCAAGAACAATATGTAATTCAAGGCGTGTCGCCGTCCCGTTGCATACGGCGGCGGCACGCATTTTTTGAAAAGGAAGGAGCTGCAAAGCCATGAAAACCGCCCCGAAAAAAGCAACGCGCATCAAGGCGGGCCGCATCCAGCGTGCAAACTACAAATGGATCTATCTGTTCCTGCTTCCCACCATCGTGATCTTTGCGATGTTCTATTTGATGCCCATTGCGCAGGTATTTGTGACGTCGTTCACGAAATGGGATGGCTTCAACGCACCAAAGTTCAACGGTCTGACAAACTATATCAATCTGTTTACCAACAGTTCGTTCCTCATTGCGTTGAAAAACCTGCTCTGGTGGTGCGTGATTGCCCTGACGCTGCACGTCGGCTTCGGCACATTGGTCGCTTTTGTACTGTACCAGCGCCCCCACGGCTGGAAGTTCACCCGTACAGTGTTCATGATCCCCAACGTCATCAGTGCGGCGGCCTGGGCGATGATCTACAAATTCATTTTCAACAATGATTTCGGCATCCTGAACTCGGTCATCCGCGTTTTTAACCCGAATTTCAACGTCCAGTGGTTCTACAAATCGCCGTGGGCGTTCTGGGCTGTTACGTTCACCTGGCTGTTCTATGCAGTCATCGTCACGTTGGTCGTGCTGGGTGATTTGATGAACATTCCGAAGGAACTGAATGAAGCCGCCCTCATCGACGGCGCTACCGGCTGGGCGCTGATCCGCTATATCCAGCTGCCGCTGTGCCGTGCATCCATCGGCACCAGCGTCATTGCCTCGCTGACATCCCGTATTGCCATGTATGAGCAGATTGCCCTGACGACGTCCGGCGGTCCGGGCGACGACACGATGAGCCTGCCCATCATTCTGGTCAAGGGCATCATGGACTACCGTTACGGTTACGCCAACGCGGTGGGCGTGGTCATGTTTATCATCGGTCTGATCGTGCTGGGCGTCGTAAACAAGCTGTTCCGCATGGACGAAGCTAATTACTGAGAAGGAGGCACACCATGAAAATCAAATACAAGCCTTGGGCAAAGGGTTTGATGTACCTTGTGGAGGCCGTCGTCATTATCCTCTCTGTGTTTCCCATTCTGTGGGTCGTTATGTCGTCCTTCAAGACGAACGGCGAAATTTTAAGCTCACCGCTGGCGCTGCCCGCCCACTTCTCGCTGGATACCTTCATTGAAATTTTCCAGAAGTACAGCTTCCCCACCTACTTTTTCAACTCGCTGCTGGCGGCGGGCGTCTCGACGCTGGTTTCGCTGCTGTTTTATGCCATGGGCGCGTATGTCATTGCCAAGTTTGAGTTTCCCGGTCGCAAGCTACTGTTTGCGCTGTTCACCATCACGCTGCTTGTGCCCAGCCACAGCAAGACCCAGCCCATCTTCTCGCTCATCATGAAACTGAACCTTTATGACAGCATCTGGGGCGTCACCCTTGTTTACCTGTCTGCCGGTATGGCTATGTCCATCTTTGTGCTGAAAGCCGGCTTTATGGCGATTCCCAAAAGCCTGGACGAGGCTGCGACACTGGACGGCGCAAGCTTCTTCCGCACGTTCTGGACCATCAACCTGCCGCTGGCAAAAAGCGCACTGGCGACTGCCGGCATCCTGATGTTCCTCGGCAACTGGAACGAGTACTACTTTGCCTCGCTGCTGACCGTTTCGGACTCGCAGCGCACACTGCCCATCGCGCTGGCGTTCTTCACCAGCGAATTTTCCTACAACTACACCCAGCTGTTTGCCGCGCTTACCATTGTCATTCTGCCCGGCATCATCCTGTATGCGCTTGCACAGGATCAGGTGCAGGCCAGCGTGGCCGCTTCCGGCGTCAAGGGCTGATGGAAAGGAAACCCGCCTATGAAATATGATCTCGAACCCCGCGGCTGGATCGTGGCAGAGGAAACCTTTGACCCGTGCCGCACCGCCAAATGTGAATCCATCTTTGCCCAGGGCAACGGCTATATCAACATCCGCTGCGCGCTGGAGGAGGGTTACCTTGATACCTACCGCGGCGCTTTTATCACGGGCACATTCAATAAGGCTATGCCCGACGAAGTGACCGAGCTGCCCAACCTGCCTGACGTGACTGCTATGGAGTTTATCGTCAACGGTGAACGCTTCGCCATGGATCAGGGTACGCTGCAAAGCTACCTGCGCACACTGGATCTGCACACCGGCGAAGCAACGCGCACCGTGCAGTGGAAAAGCCCTGCCGGGGCAGCGCTGGAACTGACCTTCCGTCGCTTTGTTTCGCTGGATAATGAGCATATTGCCGCGTTCTCGGTGGAAGTCACACCGACGAATCAGGATATCGAGCTGGTCGTCAATAGCGGTATCTCGACACGCAACAGCAATACCGGCTCTCAGCACTGTGTGGAGGGCGAAATGCGGATGCTGCCCGGTGGCATCCTGCGCCTGATGACCCATACGAATGAGAGCAATGTGCCGATCAGTGTACACTGCCTGCACAAATTCAGCGCAAAACCCTCCGAGTCGCTGCCGGTCATTGAGCGCCGCCGCTTTGTGGGGCGCTACACGTTCCGGCTGGCAAAGGGTCAGACGCTGCGCATCGAAAAGCTGACCTGCTACCACACAGGCCGTGACCTGCCGTTTACGGTCTACGGTCAGCAGCGCGGCACAACGAACCCGGACATCGTTGCCGCTGCCGGTGATGCGCTGGCGGCAAAGTTTGCGGATACCGGTTATGACGCTCTGCTTGCAGCCTCTGCCAAAAAGTGGGCAGCTTACTGGGCAGAGCAGGATGTGCAGATCGAAAGCGATGACAGCTTTGACCAGCTGGGTATGCGGTTTGCGCTGTATCACCTGAACATTATGATCAAGCGCGATGATGACCGCGTTGGCATCGGTGCCAAGGGCATGACAGGCGAGGGCTACAAAGGTCATTCTTTCTGGGATACCGAGATGTTCCTGATGCCTTACTACCTGTTGACTGACCCCGCCGCCGCCAAGACCCTGCTGGGCTACCGCTGGCGCAGCCTGCCCGGCGCGTTCAAAAAGGCCAGCGAGAATGGCTATCAGGGTGCTATGTTCCCCTGGGAGAGTGCGTGGCTGGACGACGGCGAAGTAACGCCGCTTTACTGCGGTGCGGATATCGTCACCGGCAAGAGCAGCCCGGTTTTGACAGGTATGATCGAGCAGCATATCTCTGCGGATATTGCCTGGGGTGTCTGGCTGTACTACCAAGCCACCGGCGATGATGATTTCATGAACCGCCGCGGTTGTGAGCTTTTGATTGAAATTGCCCGTTTCTGGGCAAGCCGCGTAGAGTGGCAGGATGATACGCAGCGCTATGAAATCAAAAACGTCATCGGTCCGGATGAGTACAAAGACCACGTCGATAACAACGCCTTTACAAACTATCTGACCGTCTTTGCCATGGAGCAGGCCGAACGCTGCATCAAGGATATGCCTACCCGTTGGCCGGACGCTTACGCCAAGCTGAGCGACAGCTATGACCTGAATGCTCTGGCGGCTGAATTGCAGGACAAAAAGGCAAAAGTCTACCTGCCGCAGCCCAACGCCGACGGCATCGTGCCGCAGAACGCCCAATATCTGGGGCTGGATGCGATCGACCTGAGCAAATACAAAAACCAGCAGGGCGTGTCCTCGATTTACGAGGATTACAGTCCCGCCCAGATGAACCAACTTATGGTCTCGAAGCAGGCTGACTTGGTCATGCTCATGCGCATTATGCCCGACTTGTTCGATGCTGAGACCCGCCGCAAGAACTTTATGTTCTATGAGTCCCGCACACTGCATGATTCCTCCCTGAGCCATGGTCAGCACTGTGTGCTGGCCGCGTGGGAGGGACTGGACGATATGGCGCTGGATATGTACCGCCACGCCATTGCCATTGACCTCGGCCCGAATATGAAGTCGTCCGACTTAGGCATCCACAGTGCATCGATGGGTAACGTCTGGCAGTGTGTTGTCTGCGGCTTTGCCGGGCTGGAATGGCACGAGGGCGGGCTTTCCCTGCGCAGTCATCTGCCCGCAAGCTGGCAGCGCGCGGCGTTCAACATCGTCTGGCGCGGTGCAAAGCTCCATGTGGAAGTCACCCATGCGGGCATCACTGTCACCCACCGCGGCGGTTCCGCTGGGGAAATTACCGTGGACGGTCAGCCGGTAAAGCTGGCCGCCGAGTAACTATGAGGAACTTTCTATGAAATACAAGGGTATTATTTTCGACTTGGATGGAGTGCTCTGCTCCACAGACCGTTTCCATTTTGAAGCGTGGAAACAGACGGCTGAGGAAGTCGGCGCACCGTTTGACGAAACCATCAACATGAAGCTGCGCGGCGTCAGCCGGATGGAGAGTCTGGAAATCATCCTTTCAGGCAGCAGCAAGACCTTTACCGATGCGGAAAAGGAACGCCTTGCCACCGAGAAAAACGACCGCTATCGCAAGCTGCTGGCGCAGATGTCGCCCGCCGATATGCCCACCGCCGTGCGCGACGCCCTGACGGCGCTGCACAACGCGGGGCTGAAGCTGGCTGTTGGTTCGTCCAGCAAAAACGCGGCCTACATCTTGGAGCGGCTCGACGCGAACCGCTACTTTGATGCTGTGTGTGACGGCACGATGATCGCTCATTCCAAGCCTGACCCGGAGGTCTTTACCAAGGCTGCCGCCATGGTGGGGCTTGCCCCGGCAGACTGCCTGGTTGTGGAGGACGCTGCTGCCGGGCTGGAGGCCGCCCGCGCGGGCGGCATGGACTGTGCCATCGTCGGCACGGCCCCGATGCCGTTTGAACCCACCTACCATATGCAGGACGTGACCAAACTGCCGGGAACGATTTTGTAAGAGGTATACTTATGGAAAGCGTTCACCCCGCGTGGTGGAAAGAGGCCGTCGTCTACCAAATCTACCCGCGCAGCTTCAAGGACTCCAACGGTGACGGTATCGGTGATCTGAACGGTATTCGTGAAAAGCTGGACTACTTAAAAGACCTTGGCGTCGATGTGCTGTGGTTGAACCCGATCTATCAATCTCCTAATGTGGACAACGGCTATGACATCAGCGATTACCACGATATCATGACAGACTTCGGCACAATGGCCGACTTTGACGCCCTGCTGGCGGATGTCCATGCCCATGGGTTAAAACTCATCATGGACTTGGTGGTCAACCACTCGTCGGACCAGCACCCGTGGTTTATTGAGAGCCGTTCCGGCCGCGACAACCCCAAACGCGACTATTATATCTGGAAAGACCCCGCCCCGGACGGCGGTGCCCCCAACAACTGGCGCAGCTGCTTCAGCGGCTCGGCGTGGAAGTACGACGAGAAAACCGGTCAGTATTACCTGCACCTTTTTGCTGAAGGACAGCCCGATTTGAACTGGGAGAACCCGGAGGTTCGCGATCAGGTCTTTGACATGATGAACTTCTGGTTCCAAAAGGGCATCGACGGCTTTCGCATGGACGTCATCAGTATGATCTCCAAGGCCGGATATGCAGACGGGCCACTTTGCGCCGATGGTCTGTACGGCGACTATACCGACCAGTGTACCAACGGTCCCCGTGTGCATGAATACCTGCAGGAGATGAACCGCCGTGTGCTGAGCCACTACGACTGCATGACGGTGGGCGAAAACGCCAACGTCAACCCGGAGCTGGCCTGCCTGTACGCGGGCGAGGATCGCCATGAGCTGAACATGGTGTTCCAGTTTGAACTGATGGACGTGGACGGCGGCGAGAGCCGCAAGTGGGAACCCGAACACCCGTGGAAGCTGACGGATATTAAAAAAATACAGACCCGCTGGCAGACCGGTTTGGACGGCAAGGCGTGGAACAGCCTGTACTGGAACAACCACGACCAACCCCGCGTGGTGTCGCGCTTCGGCAGCACCAAGGACGAAGAATCCCGTGTGCGGTCGGCCAAAATGCTGGCTGTCTGCCTCTACCTGATGCAGGGAACGCCCTACATTTATCAGGGTGAGGAACTGGGCATGACGAACAAGCATTTCGACAGCATCGACCCCATTAACGACGTTATGACTCGCAATGCCTACTTTGAAAAGACCCAGCGCTGCGGCGAGAGCGTGGCAGATTTCATGAAGGCGGCCAACTACATCAGCCGCGAGCACACCCGCACCCCCATGCACTGGGATGATACTGCCAATGCAGGCTTTACCACCGGCACACCGTGGATACCGCTGAACCCCAACTACCCGCAGATCAACGCAGCCAAACAAGTGGGCGACCCGGACTCGGTGTACAGCTTCTACCGCCGCCTGCTGGCGCTGCGAAAGTCGGACAAGACCTTCGTCTACGGTCACTACGCCCTGCTGTTGCCCGACGATGAAGAGATTTACGCCTACACTCGCACATTGAACGATGAGCAGATACTCGTGGTCTGCAACTTTACCGACCATGACGTGTCCTGCCCATTGCTGAACGATTGGCAGAACACAGAACTGCTTATCAGCAACTACAACACCCCCGGCAACCCCGGAAGTCTGCGACCGTTTGAAGCGGTGGTTTACAGAAAGTAAAACGCAACAGTAAAGAGTCCTGATGCCGAATTTCGGCATCAGGACTTTCTTCTTTTAAGGCACCAAACGTAACGGATCAATCTGAACCCCACCCTGCATCGCCTCAAAATGCAGGTGGTTGCCGGTGCTGTCTACCTGTTTTTCCAAAAAAATACCGCCCCATCTCACGATAAGGCGGTAGATTGCGTTATTCTATGCTGCTCCTAAGTTTTTAGATAACAAATCACCATCGGCGGCGTTCTCAAATACTTCAAAAGCATCTTGTAGTTCTTCCAATCACAGCTGGTGTGTCTCTTTCCAGAGTATTTGTTTTCCGCGACATCATTCAGCATCATCAGAATAAAACCCGATGGCCTTTTGCAAAGCCAAGAAATGCTTTCCTGTGTATTTGATTGCCCTGTGCTCTCCTTGCATTTCTATCCTACAGGTAATCAAATTCTCGTCATTTTCTTTTACATGGTAATCTTGTATCATCGAAATAAGCTCAGACAGGTTCTTCTTTCCGTACTTAAATTCAGCAGCACAGTTCGGACATGGACAAAGAGAATTCCAACATTCTGAAATGCTATGTTTGTATCTGTCCGGAATAGAATTGGTTGGGAGAATATTACAAGTTTCAAAATATGGCTTTCCATTAAAAATGGAATTAGCCGAAGCGAAAGTGGCAAAAACAAGAGCTGCTCACGAAAAGGCTGTTGGCGAATTGAAAAAACTCTACGACATTCGCAAGGAACAACAGCAGGAGCAGCTTTTAAAGGCAATGATGTCCGGCAAACGGTCTTTTGAGGAAATTTTGAAATTCATTTCTGACGATACCGCTTTCCAATGCGGAAGTATTTTTGTTTTTTGAAAGTGATGACTATGAATCATGCTCACTCGTCTGTGCGGACGCAGCGCAGCGCATATCGTGCCTGACCGGTCGTGGTACAGGTAAACAATGTCAGATCCCAATTGCTATCGGGCGTTTTGACCGCCATCTCCTCGATTTGGGTTGGCTGCAGAACCTCTGTATTCGAGACCGCATAATGCCATGTATTGTCATTCATGTCAACAAAAAGCACTTCTGTCCCCACCGTAAGATGCGTCAGAGGGCTGAAGTGACGCGCATAGTTATGTCCCGCGATGACCAAGTCATCTGTATATAGCGAGCCGGAATACCGCCCCGGCGCGATCTTTAGCCCCGGATAGCTCCACTGCTGCATCACGGGCAATGCCAGCCCGATGGACGGAATAGAGAGATACCCAATATAGTCGTAGCCGTCAATGGTGCCAACAGGCATCTCCGTGTCCGCTGTGGGTTCTGCTGCATCACCGGGATAGATGGTGCGTGGCTCTGCGATCGATTCCTCCAGCTGGGTCAGCACACGGTCGGCTGCTTTTTCTGCGCGGGTACTGTCCCACTGGTTGTAGCCCATAAGCAGCACAGCTGCCAGCAATGCCAGAACCCCAAGCGCAATCAGGGCGTTCCCCAGCTTATTTCTCATTCTGACCACTTCGCTTTTTGAGTACGACACCTGCCGCCACCAGTACAGCGCCAGTCACCGCCAGCACGGGGACTGGCCAATTCAACTGTCCGGTCTGCGGCAGTGCAGAAAGCACTTCCTGCGTGGGCGGCGTCTGCGTTGTTTTCCGGCTTGAAGTACCCGCTTTGGGGTGGGCGTCCACGTCGTAGACATACTGCCCGTTTTCCATGATTGGAACCGTCACAAGAAAAGGCTGTATGGCGTCATACCCTTCGGCTGCCTGCTTCTGCACAATAAGGTAAAGCCCGGCCTTCAGATCACCAAACACGGCGATTCCGCTGTCGTTGACGGTCTTGGTGACTGCCTGTGCATTCTGTGTCACCTTTTCTGCCAATCGGCTCGCCAGTGCGCTTTCGGATACATTGTCCAGCGCGATTCCGCAATTCTCAAAACCGTTTGCATAGGTAAAGCTCATATCTGCGCCGTTTTTAGAGACACTCGCCACACGGTACAGCGTCAGCTCACCGCCCTGCAGCGGTGCTGCGGTTTCGGTATCACAGAGCAATACCTTGATAGAGCCGATGCGCGTTTCATCAACCGTTTCTGCGGCAAGAGCCGGAACAGCGCCCCACACCAGCAGGCACAGCATAAGCAGCACTGCCAACCGATCACGGATGCTTTTCATAATGTTATTTCCTCCTTCTCTTGCTGCGCTTGCGCAGATGTGGGGCAACCAGCACACCGACCAGTGCCGCAAGTAGCATCGGGATGGCCAAAATCGGGGCCACGATGATGGGTTCAATGCGGAAGGCATCTGCCGCCACACGGATATGCTTTTGGCTTTCCGTAGTTTCGACCCGCTTGCCGCGCACCAATAGGCGGTGCGTGTTGATGCCGTAGGGGGTGCAGGTCATCAGGGTGACATAATCCATCCCCTCGGTGGGAAGCAACTGGTCGATCTCAGTAGGCAGCACAATGGAGATTTGATCGACCTCATAGGTCAGCACCCGATTCAACACCGTGATGGTAAAGCGGTCGCCCACCTCCAGCTCGTCCAGATTGGTGAACAGCTTTGCGCTGGGCAGGCCGCGGTGCGCTGATATGACCGCATGGGTCCCGGCACCGCCCACGGGCAGGCTGCTGCCTTCCAGATGGCCTGCTGCCACCTGCAGCACGCCCTCATCGGTGCCGTGGTATATGGGCAGCTCAACGCTGATTTTGGGGATCGTGATATACCCCATAATGCCCGTGCCGGAGATGTCGAGCGTCTGCGCATAGCCGCTGACCAGATCCGGTTTATAAAAGGCATTGGGGGTGGTGTTCAGCTGCCGGTTGTACGCATCGGCAGCATCGAAATAGGTCTGATAATCCGCATCTGACAGCTGTTCTACCTCCTCGGCATAGCCAGCCACTGCGCGAGACTGATGCTTCCGGTTGACAGCGTCGCTGACGGAGGGATATAACATCACGGATAGACCCACGAGGAAGATCAATATTAAAATAATTGTGCTGAGGTTCTTTCTCATGGGTTACTCCCTAATGTTATAAGGATTGGTATATGACGGCAAATGCGCCGTTACTTGTTATTCATCCGCTTTTTGGTGACCAGCAGAACGGCAGCCACGGCCATCAGCCCGCCGCCGATCACATAGAAAAGGGTAGTGCCGATGCCGCCGGTGGAGGGCAGCTGTGTTCCGGCTTTGTTCAAAACCTTAACAGTTGCATCTGTTGCTGGTGTATAAGAGCTTTCGCTTGAATTCTTATATTGAACAGTTTCACTCCCACTTGTGACGCTGGTCGTTGCGGTGATTTCAACTTCAATGGGTTCGGCCAGCTTATTATACCCTGCGGGCGCTTCGGTTTCTTCCAGATAATAGGTTCCCTCGTTGAGACCTTCAATCAAAATATCACCTGTGCCGGAAGTTTCCAAAGTTGTTGCATCGCCCTTATCGTTTACCCAACCGTCGATTTTATCGTTAGTCAGCGTTGCATACTTTTTGGTGCCACCGTCCATGCGGTACAGTACAAACTTTGCACCACTCAGCGCCACTTCATCGTTTGTACTGTTCAGCGCATATTTGTGCACATTCAGTTTCCAAACATAGGTTGTTGTCTCTTCTTTGGTGCTGTCTTTCCCATTATACACCAGCTTTGCCGTGTTTTTGTTGCCTGCGCCCGCAATCGTAGCGTCTGCCGCAACCGTCGCCGAATAGGTAACAACGACTACATCGTTCGTTTTGAGCTTGCCATCCTTAAATTTTACATCAAAGGAATCCCCATCTGCGGGGTTTGTTTCCAAGGTATAGTCAGTATTTGGAGTAAGCGTTGTTGTTCCGACTTTAACTTCAAGTGAATCAGGATCAAATGTCAGACCGGAGAGCTTATCGTGCAGAACATAGCCCTTCGGGTCACCATCCTTTACCGTAATGGTTATGCTAAAGTTTACGGTATCACCAATGCCTGCACTGTTGCTATCAACTTTCTCATCACCATTAATCACGATTTTCTTTTCGATTGTTGTATCACTGTTCTTTTCTTTTATGGTAACACTCGGCGCCGTTGTGTCCAGACTGCACAGAGACCCCAGGCTGGTATCTACCAGATAGTAACCCAGCGTCAAATCTGTAAAGGTCACTGTAGCGCTCGATGCGGTTTCTGCCTTATCACATGCAATATTTTTTGCAACCGCAAAAGCCTTTGCCAGCTTTGCAAAATCCGCTCCGGCATCTTTTTTCGCATCGTTCCACTCAATATAACCTGCCGAATTTACGCTAAAAAAGTCTGCTGCGCTCACTGTATTGCCGTCAATGGTTGTGCTATATGCAGGAAAGCCACTCCATGCCGAATTCAGCTTATAAGAATACGCATTTTTGCCTGTATCATAGCTTTCCAAGTCAAAAATACGATAAGCCTTGTAGGTCGTACCCGTCACGGCATTATCAATGGTTATCGTTCCTGTGCCGCTTGCTGCAAACGCTGGGACGGCCATGGCCAGTGCAAGCGTCAGCACGGCAAGCAGTGTTATGAGTTTTTTCATGTACTTCATTGGTTTTATGTCTCCTTGCTCAAATATTTTGGTCTGCTTTGTCCACACCGGTGGAGGGGGTATTTCAAATTTTTACCCCCCCCCCGAATGGCTGCGTTTGTTGATGAGATATCCTAACATCAGCGCGATGCCCATTATCAGGGCGCCTGCTGCTGTATACGGGGGTGTGCCGGCCGCGCCGGTGGCGGGCAGCTCATAGCTGGGCTTTTGCTTGTTCGTGATGGTAATGGTGCCGCCGCCGGTGACACCGGTGTCGTTGCTTTCACTGTACTTTACTTCATAGAAGATAAGCGCGCCACTGTCTGTTCCTAACTCTTCTACATAGTAGTGATAACCGCTCTCCAAGGAAAAAATTTTCTTGGTCCAGCCGTCAGCTTTTGTCAAGGTGACCGGCGTTCCGACCGCCACTGCGTCCGCCTTGTCTTTTCCGACCTTGTAACGGTACAGCTGCACCTTGATCTCGTCCACCGGTGCTTCTATCGTGTCGTTCCCGATGCCGTACCAGATTTTGCGCAGGGTCAGGCAGTTTTGCTTGTTGGGGATGGCCATTGTGGTGCGGTCTCCGTTCACGCCCAAAAAGCTGATGTTTGCAGTGGTAACCCCCTCCAGGACAGTAGCTCCGGTTGCAGTTGTAAGCGCAGCTGCTTTTTTGTCATCATCCGTTGCTGTGCTATTCCAGATAAAATAGTGCGGGGTTGCATCCGGCGCATAGTCTGTTGGAGCCACAGTTTCCACAAGCTTATACAGGTCCTTGATGACCAGCTGCGAGCTGCCTGCTGCAGGGGATTGCGCAAATATCAGGTCAAAGCTGCCATTCGTAGTCTGCCACGTTCCAATGGACTCCCACTTACTGTCGATTTTATTATAGTGGTATATCGCAAAGGTTGCCGGGCTTGCCGTGATGGCTAAGTTTGTATCAGAATCTGTCTTGGAAACAGTCAGAACGTCATTGTTTACAGTTGCCGATGCACTGTCGCTTTTCACCGAAACCTGATTGCCTACAATTTTTCCCGCCAGCGTAGCCGTATTTTTTACCGCCATGTCGCTTGCGAGATTACCCGGATTCATTTTATAAGAATACTCCAGCACCAAGGCTTTCTCGTCCGGCAGAATGAACTTGTACTTCCGTGTCGATGCGGTTTCTTCAACCTTTTCAACGCGAACGCTGTCTTTGACTTCGTTGCCCTTTACCCAGTCGCCGTCCTGCAGGATGTATTCATATACCTTGATAGAATCCAGCATCAGCTCCATGCCGGTTTTGCCGAAGTATTCGCTTTCCATCGTGTCCGTAAGCTCGAGCGTGTCACTGCCCGGTGCGAGATCCTTTGCCTGGGGGTTGATGCAAAGGGTGTAATTGGCTTGATGGGTTTTTGCATCATAATTGCCGGTCTTTTCCAGAAGCTCCTTTTTCGGGCGCGTGATGGTCATGCCGGACGATGTCGATGCACCGTTCCATGTGGCAGTATTCGTATAGGTTTTTTCCTCGAGAGTACGCTCGTTCCAGGCTGCCGCATCATCCAACCGGAGCGCATAGCGGATCTCCACAGTATGATCCGTTGTTTTGTTTGAGTCGATCAGACTTTGCAGCGTAATAGGAAGCACCTTAATGGTCAGCTGCCCCGAAACAGAAGTGTCAATCGACCAATAGGTAACCCCGTTAAACACAAGGCTGTATATGTTTTCGCTCGGGCTTTGGATTTTTCCCGTATATTTATTGCCCGGCTTTGTATCCAGATCCGCCGCAATCATATAGTTGCTAAGAGAAACACTGTCCGTAGCCAGCTTCATGCCGTCCGGGATCTTATCTACCACCGTCAGCGTTTGGGTCTTGTCTACATCACCGCTACCCAGATTCAGTTTGATGCGATACCAGATGACCTTGTTTTTGGCATAGGTAGTGCTGTTGTTCTGCTTGTACCCATCGCCGCTCTTGTCAGATGTTTCCTTGGTGATAGAACCGATCTTTGTATAATCGTAAGTTCCTTTCCAGCCTTCGCGCCCGGCGTTATCCGAGTAAATTTCCACACGGTTCTCAAAATGCCTTTTGGTATTGTTCGCCATATCAGACGTTTTTGCCACCGTTGGAATGTCGCTGATGGTGCATCTCAAAATGCGCAGCTTCTCGCCGTCCGTCCGGCTAAAATGCAGCCAGATGCGATGCACCGCGGTTGCATCATCGGAAACCGAAATGCCGTTGTCGGAATCGTCCCAGTCATTCAAACCGTTGGAAAAAAAGGACAGCTGAATCTGTATGCCCTTCTTCTCTGCCTCCTCCCATGTCAGCGTTGTTCCGCCTTCCATCGTCAAGCGCAGATTGTTTCGAATGGCGGTTTCCAGCTGGGTTTTGACGCCGTACAGCGGTTCGCGGATCTTATCCACGATTTTGAAACTGTTAACGCCCGCGGGAACCGTTCCGGTTATATTCCACATGACCTTTTGGTCACCGTTTTCCAGCGGCGTGACAGTGCCCGGATACTTTCGAATATCCACTTTGCCTACACCGGTGGAAACATTGGCTGTCGCGGTATAGCCAAGATTATCTTTTTTCAGCGTTGCCTGGTTGGTTGCAGAAACGGTGCCATTCACCGGGTCCGGTGCAACCGTTTGATAGGTAAATGTATAGGCGCTCGCATTGGAACCTGCCGGGAAGGTGTAGCCGTCGGTCAGGAAAACACTGCCTGGGATAGTTGTTACAACTGCCCCGTCAGAAATTTTCAGCGTTACATCACCAACAATGTCCAGCTGTGTGACCTGTGTATCAGTCACCGTATAGCCTGCCAAATCACCGCCCGGATTTTTTACCGTGATGACCCAGTTGATGCGGTGGGTCGCAGCGTCATAGGTGCCTGTTTTGGCAATGCTGCTCTCCTTCACGGTGACGGTATCCTTGGCCTCGTTGCTCTGCAGCGTACTGGTTGTGCCCTTGGCCGTGTTGACAATCGTACTGGAACCGTCTGCGCCTGTCACGGCAGCCACAGGTTAAAACTAGCTCCGACCCGAAGACAAAA
>OGTB01001284.1_pt1 | contig 17191 bp, 12 predicted proteins | sample 1553611 | NCBI WGS metagenome assembly OGTB01 (sample SAMEA2580032, study PRJEB22360) | human gut metagenome | biome: human gut; feature: human-associated habitat; material: faeces | place: Denmark | collected 2008/2010 | reverse complement strand
CGGTTATCATTAGGGTTTTGTTTGTGAAAAGTGACATACTCATCTTAAACCTTTCTTCTTAACAATTTGTTCCTTTCTTCTGAGTTTAGCCCTAAAAGCAATGTTACCACAGCATATATTCCTACAATCACTACGCCCTTTGCTGCCAAAACAAGCCATCCTCCATTTGGCAATAAAGAATTCATTAAGAATCTAAGCATAATTGTAATGATAATTGGGATACCCATTCGGAAATAGCAATTTACAACAAAACTTGCCATATCAATTTTTAACACTCTCTTATAAATAAAGAGCAAAACCACCGCCCGTAACATATAAGCGATTGAAATAGATATGCAAGCACCAATTACTCCGAAATAGGATGATAGAATGATAGACAATAAAACATTGACCATTCCCATTCCTAAGTTTACCCATGCTTGTAAGTTCACTTTTTTTCTTACAATCATAGCCGTGTTGGCAATTTGCATGGAATTAAAGAAAAGTCCCGGTATGATAACAAGCAAAATACCATAATAAGCATCCAAGTATGTCGGTCCCATCCACAGGTTTATGAATTCTTTCCCGACAACTGCAAATCCTGCTACAATAAGACCGTTGATGGCGTATTGAAATTTACCGACGCTTAACATCAGCGGCATTAATTCGTCTTTTTCTCCGCCGCGTTCATATATTCTTGAAATTTTCGGCATAAACATACCGTTTATGGCTGTTGTAATTGTATAAGTATATCCTTCAATAGTTGCTACAATTCCAAACAATGCAATTGCAGCACTGCTTGCCACAGTACCCAGTATAGAAGGCGTAATATTAAATACAAGTCTCTGTGCCAAAGACGAGATTGTAACCCATATGGAAAAACCGAAAATGTCTTTGTAGAGTGAAAAGTCAGAGTATTTCCAATTAATCTTCAGAGTTAAATGAATATTATGAAGAATAAACCCTTCTTTTTTTAACTTTGCAATATACTCTCTAGTCCTTGTTTCATCTGTATCGTCCATATAATCAAAATTACATGCAACATGCACTTCACAATTCAAGTTATTCTTTAAATATTCCAAATTTTCTTTATTGAACCACTCAATAAATGATACGACGCTAGCAACAACGAGAACTTTTTTTATATTTTCACTTTCCAACGTTTCACTTCCATTCAAAATACTTTTCGCCTGCTTCTGCTTCGCTTCATACTCCACCTCAGCTACCTTCTCAGTCCTCAGCAACCAATCCCCAAAATCCTCAGCAGTCGCCATATCTTCCTGAGTTATACCCTCTTGCTTTATAAACGCTTTCTTCACAGTATCGACTATGATCTTGACATCACCTGCAAAGCTTACATTCTGAATGTATTTTCTATCCCATTCAAGCTTTTCTTCCCATGAAATGCCGTTACGACCATTTACCTGAGCCAAACCTGACAAACCTGGTTTTGCAGTATGTCTAGCCCTTTGCTCTTTCGTCATAAAGGTCATATCTCTGACTAATTGTGGACGTGGACCAATTACAGACATTGTACCATTTAGAATATTAAATGCCTCCGGAAGTTCGTCAAGACTTGTATTTCTCAGCCACTTGCCAAACTTCGTAAGTCTCACATCATCTGGAAGAAGCTCACCATTCTCATCACGTTCATCAGTCATGGTACGAAACTTGTACATTTTAAATACCGTTTCCTTGCCGTCTTTGCCAATCAGACCAGGACGATCCTGAGTAAATAGAACCGGACTTCCCAATTTCAGTTTAACAAGAGCTGCAACGTCCAAATATAGCGGAGAAAAAACAACTATAGCAGCCGTAGCGCAGGCTATATCGAGAATTCTCTTGCCATACTTCTCATAGAAGCCCATTTTTCTTTTTTCAATAGGCTCTATCAAATCTGCTTCATATGTAGTTTTCTCAGCTTTTTTCTTCATAACATGAGCCGCAATTGCAGTAGCACCTACAACAGCACCCGTAAGTAAAGCAAATTTCTTACTCTTTTTCAAACTGTTTCTCCTTATTCAAAACAACTCCTGATAACCCGAATAATTCTCTCCTGCTGTTCCTCAGTCATCTTATTATCGCTAGGCAGGCAAGCGCCTCTGTCAAAGATATCAGCGCCTACATCTTCTGCACCGCCTGCAATATAAGCATTTGTGCGGCATCTGATACTGCCGTTGCGACCAACGCACTCGTGCATTCTGTACATAGGCTGCATGTGCATTGGCTTCCATATTGGTCTTCCCTCTGCATTTATGCTCGCAATCGCTTCCAAAATTTCAGTAGGACAAGTCTTGCCGGCTTCTTTGATGTACAAAGCCTCGCTGTCATTTCTGACCTGCTTGCACATTGCGTCTTTATCTATGATAAGTGCAGACAGCCAATAATTCGGCTCTGTTCCCTCAACGATAGGATTCATCTTAACAGGAAGCCCTTTAAGACCCTCTTCGTATCTCTCGTATATTGCTTTTTTCTGCGCAATATGCTCCTCAAGATACGGATACTGACCACGAACGACTCCTGCAATAACATTCGACATACGATAGTTGTACCCGACCTCTTCATGCTGATACCATGCCGCATTCTCACGAGCCTGCGTTGACCACTTACGAGCCCTGTTTGCATCTTCAAGGCTGTTCGTCAGCAAACATCCGCCGCTAGAACCTGTTATTATCTTATTGCCATTGTAGCTTACAGCGCTATAATCGCCAAAGCTTCCACACTGTCTGCCGTCAATTGTAGCACCCATAGCTTCAGCAGCGTCCTCGATCAAAAGCGCACCATGCTTCTCGCATATTCTCTTGATCTCGTCCATTCTTCCAGGAAAACCGTATAACTCAGCGCTTACTACCAGTTTGACTTCAGGATACATCTCAAAAGCCTTTTCAAGCGCTACAGGATCCATGTTCCAAGTATCTCTGTCAGTGTCGATAAAAACAGGAATACCGCCCTCGTAAACAACTGGGTTGAGAGTAGCGTCAAAGGTCATGTCGCTGCAAAAAACTCTCCTGCCCTCAAGAGCGCCATGAGATATAGCAGGCTTGCCATAAAGCCTCTCGCCAGCAAGCTTACAGCACAAGTGAAGCGCAGCCGTGCAGCATGAAAGACCAACAGCATACTTGACTTCAGACTTCTCCGCTGCTATCTTCTCGACCTCATTTATATTCTTACCGACTGTAGACATCCAGTTGGTATTATAAGCCTCAGCAACATATTCAAGCTCCTCACCATGCATTGTAGGTGACGCAAGCCATACTTTTTGTTTAAAGGGTTCTATTTTTCCCATTATTTTTCCCTCTTCCATATTTATTTCATATAAGTAACCATAATTACACTTATTCACGTTAATAATTTTATCACAAAATTTTAATCTAGTCAAGTATTTACCCCATACTTATGTATATTTTTTCAAGAATCGTACATTTTCAGTGTAATATACAATGCTAACCATTTACAAAAAGCTCAGTTTGTGCAGTTTTATACTAAGCTAACAGCTATAATTTTCTTCGTTTAAAATTGTTAAATCATGAAACGTTTTGAAAAATATTTTTACCACAAGATTTTTTATACAGACAAAAACTGACTTGATTTTTATCTGCATTTTACACGGCTTTTATTGATTATCAGGCAAAACCAGCATATAATCATAATAGTAATTATGGCGAAGTATGAGAAATATGATTGGAGCGGTGTTTATGATAGTAAAAATTTTCTGTGCGGTTTTGGTAGTCCTTGGAGTGAGCGTTGCAATTGTTCTAGGCGGTCTGATAATTTTGGCTTCTTGCGTTAGTGGCAGAAAAAAGCCTGCTGGTGACAATACCGCTGATGACGAGGACACATTTATGTACACAAATTATATGCAAGGATTTTACCTATAACTTTTTCTACCCTGCCAAGCTTTTTAAATAGTATACTCATCAAGTGGAGAGTGCTTTGCCCATAAGCATTCTCCACTTTTTGTATACCATTTTTTATTCTATCACTCGACCCCAAAAAACTATTGACACAGCCCGAAACTTGTGCTATACTCTCAACAAAATCAAATGAAACTACACGCAGAAAGGGCGTTTTATAATGACTGAAAAAGAAAAAATGCTTGCTGGCAAGATATATGACTCCTCCGACAAGGAGCTTGCAGAATTGAGGACAAAGGCTCACAAGCTTTCACAGCAGTACAGCAGTTTGTATGAAGATGATGAGAGAAGAAAAGCTATCCTTGACGAGCTTCTTCCCGACCATGGCGAGGGATTTTTTCTCCAAGGCCCTGTGTATTTTGACTATGGCGTTTTCACAAAGTTCGGCTCAGGCTGCTATGCAAACTTCAATCTGACAGTGCTTGACACCTGCCCTGTGACGATTGGCGACAACGTGTTTTTCGGTCCCAACTGCACCATTGCCACACCTGTTCACCCATTCAGATGGCAGGAGCGTAACATGAAGAAAAAGTCTGACGGCACTGTTTATGATGATGAATACGGCAAGCCTATCACCATACACTCCAACTGCTGGATAGCGAGCAATGTTGTCATCACAGGCGGAGTTACCATAGGCGAGGGCTGTGTTATCGGTGCAGGAAGCGTTGTCACCCGTGACATACCGCCAAATTCTCTTGCGGCAGGAAATCCATGCAGAGTTATCCGTGAGATAACTGAGGAGGATTCTATCAAGTACAAAGCAGAACTTTTCTAGGCACAAAAAAATACCCCTGACCAGAAAATGATCAGGGGCATTTTTATCGTCTGTCGGATCATTGAGTATAGACCCATTTTTTATCGGACCACGCTCCGTTATAAGTCTTTCCGCCTTTGACAGTGTAGCTTCTTACACGGACGTAATATTTTTGATATCTCGCAAGCCCAGAAACTGTCTTTTTATCGGTGCGGTTGTTTGTTACCTTTACGCTTTTTGCTCCCTTAAAGTCGGAACGCTGTGAGTATGATATTTCATATCCCGTGGCAGAGCCTTTCTGTGCATAGTCTATAAAGAAACCTGCATATGTACCGTAAAGCTTCTGTATCACCTGCTTTGCAGGATAGATAGCAAAGCTTTTGGTGATAACTCCGCCGTAAATGCCCTTGCCTGTGATAGTCACCTTTGCGGTGCCGACCTTTGTGTTTGCAGAATATTTCACAGTATAGTCTGTGCCGTTTTTAAGGGTCTTTGAGCCGTATTTTACTGTGATCTTCTGCGTTATCGCCTTGCCGGTAAAGCTTTTTGAAGAAATACCGCTGACCTTTGCGTTTGCAAAATTAGTCTTTGCCGTCACAATGCTTTTAGCGTCTGACCAATTGCCGTAATAGGTCTTTCCGCCCTTGACAGTATAAGAGCGAACTCTTACATAATATGTCTTTGAAGTCCCTAATCCAAGTACCGTCATCTTATCCATCTTGTTGGTGGTGGATCTGTATGTGGAAGCATTTGAAAAATCAGATCTTGTGCCATACTGGACCTCATAGCCTGTTGCAGATCCTTTCTGCACAAAATCCACAAAAAAGCCCTTGTATCTTGTTTCAAGCACCTGTATCTGCTGTTTTGCAGGATTTATAACAAATGAAGCGGTCTGCTTACCCTTATAATTGCCGTAAAATTCAACCGTTATCTTGCCCGTGCCAACATTCACGTTTGAGAAATACATCACCATATAATCAATATAACGCTCTAGGGTCTTATTGCCGTCCTTTATAAGCACATCAGGTGTTATCTCCTTGCCGGTGAACGACAGTGGTGTAGCATAATAAAGCTTGAACTTGGAAGCGTCCTTTGGCTGGATAGTAAAGCTTTTTGCAACAGAGCCTCTGTATTCGCCTTTTCCAACAAAGGTCATTTTTGCAGGTCCTGCGTTAAGATTGGTCTTATAATAAACAGTGTAATCCACGCCCTCTTTAAGCTCTTTGCCCTCATAGGTGAGCGTTACGTCAGGCTGTTCAATATTCTTTCCTGTGTATGTGAAGCTGTTCTTGAAGCCTGATATCTCGCAGTCTGCAATGAGCTTGCTGTCAGAATACTCCGCTGTGACAGTCATATCCTCCGTGACGTTTTTATAGTCCTTGTCCCAGCCTGTAAAACGCAGACCCTTTATAGCAGGGGCTTTCGGAGCTTTTGCAGACTTACCATATTCCACTGTCTGCTGACTTATAACCTTGCCGTCCTTATCCACAAACGTAACGTTATATGTATAAGGCTTCCATGCGGCATAAAGAGTCTTTGCACCGCCTGAATATGAGATGCTTTCTATTCTTTCACCTGAAAGTGCAGCGTTATCATACCAGCCTGCAAAGTCTGCACCCTCTTTTGTCGGCTCGGAAAGCGTAACGCTTTCGCCTTTGCTGAGGTATTCTGGATTGCCTGTGCTGTTCGTGCCGCCATTTAAAACATAGTCGATAGTGACAAATTTTGCTTCAACAAGCTTTGCCTTTACTGTGCTGTCAGCAGTATAAACTGTATTCGCATCGACAGCAATGCCGTTCTTGTACCATTTAAGAGCATAACCGCTTTGCACTTTGACAGCAGGATATTTCACCTTGCCGTCATTATCAGTGCAGGCATAATGCTTGCCGTCAGGGGCTTCAAATGTTATCTTGTGGGAAGCCTGCTCCCCAGGACGAGTTAGCCTTGCTTTGCCGCCTGCCATTGTCCACCTGCCGCTGTCTGTCTGCTTTCCACCAACGGTATTCAGCGAATAAGCTGCAGAGCTTGTAACGTTAGACAAAGCCGTTTTCTTTACCTTGCTGTCAGAAAAGTTGCCGTTATACCAGCAAACGGCATATTGCTGTCCATAATAAAAAGCGTCATTATCAATGCTGCCCACCATAGCTTTAGCATTTGAACTGCTTGACTTTGCAAGGTCTGAAGCACACTCTGTCAGGGTCAGACCACCTGCTTTGCCCACGATTCCGCCTGCCGAGCTTGTACCCTTGACAGTTCCGCTGAACGTACAGCGTTGGATAGATACCGCATCAAATTCACCAACGATCCCGCCTGCGTACTTACCGCTGACAGTTATTTTCTCAGCACTGAGATCTCTTATCTGCGCTCTGTCCTCAGCATAGCCGAACAGACCTGCATAAGAATTGTTTTGGATAACAGCGTTTTTCAGAACGTGTCCATTGCCGTCAAAATATCCGCAAAAAGGCTTTGAGGCCGTTCCTACTGCCGATATCTTTGCACCACCGAAGTCGATGTCTTTTTCAAGCACAACACGCTTTCCTGCAAAGCTTTCACCGCCTGATACACGCTTTGCGAAGTTTTTCCAATCCGTCGCTGTCTTTATAACAAGGCTTTGTTCCTTTATCTCTTTCGCCTTTGCCTTTATAAGAAGCTTGGCATTGGTAATATCGTTCTTTGAAGCGTTTTCGTCTGCAATAACTTTCTTGCCGTTGTTGACCTCACGCTCATAACCGCTCTGCTTTTCATACTTTGCCACAAGTGTTTCAAGCTCGCTTTTATCAGACTTATCTATATCATCGGTATAGGCAAATATTATAGGCTGACCAGTATAAGCGTCCTTGTCGGTAACGTCCGTCCAACTGTCGCCGTCATTGGAAATATACGCCTGACCAGGCTTCATGACCCCGTCTGAATAGCCATAAACGGTCACATAGCCTGAGCCGTCATCACCGCTGAATGTCATCACGACAGAATATCTTTCGCCCTCGTCAAGCTCAACATCAGGGATATCCACAGTATAAAAGCCGTCGCTCTGCACCTTCCCGCTGACCTCACATTCAAGTATCCCCACAGGAGTGCTGTCTGAAACAGAAGTGTAGACCTGCACGGTGTAGTCAGACTTTCCAGTGTAGCCAAGATACATAAAGCCCACTTTGTCAAGAAGCTCGTCTTTTTTTGCTGTAAAAACATCAGCACCGCTCATTTTGTTTTCATTGCTAACATAAAATATAGAATTATCCTTATTAGCAGGATAATGGTAATTATTATCACAGCTTTCAGTGAGGTCGAACGCCACCCAATCGGTCATTTCTGCCTCTTCATAGGATATCCAGTAATAGCCGTCCGTGCCACTGGATACTCCCCAAGAGCCTTTCACAAGCCATGCCCCGTTTTTCTTTGGCTGATAGCCTGCAAGGAAATTTGACTTGCTGTAATTATCGTCCCAGCCCACTACGCTTACGGCATGATTTATTCCACTATATTTTGTAGTTTCCGGATCGTAATAGCTTTTGTTATCAAAGGTCATATACAGGTCGTCTGCATAATAGCTCACCATTACTCCGCCAAGCTCTTTTATCTTGTTTTTAATGGCGTTTCGTCCGCCTGTGATAGTGGAAGCGTAATTAAGCTGATATTCGCAAACGCCCTTTTTCTCCTCAGATACGATAGTGGCTTCCGTTCCGTCGGATACGAAAGGCTCATATTCATCATAGCAAAGTCCTCTATGAGCCGCCATTGCAAGGGACGAATCCATCCACGTTCCGCCGCAATCCCATATTGACTCGTCAAATCCGCCGTTAGCATATGTAGAGAGGGCAAGGCTCGGCACAGAAAACTGCACGTTTTGATTTTCAAGCCCCTTTTGGATAAGATTGCTCTCAGTGCAGGAAAGTGCCGCAAACGCCCAGCAAGTGCCTGTCTGGAACTGATTTTTGATAGTCGTCAGCGTATTCTTAGATCTGGGGTCATATTTCGCAGGCAGCGAAGCCGTTGCCTTTTGTGCATAAGCTGAACCCCCGTCGTCCGTATCGGCCAGATCTTCATCAGCGATCTCCGATTTTTCCAGACCTTCCTTTTCATAGCCATAACCATTATCAGTAAAAATTATCCTGCCCATCTTGAATTTCGGGCTGTCATTATCTCCGCCATGCTCCATATCCGCAAAAGCTGCGCAAGGAAACTGCACTGACAATATCGCTGCCGTCAAAATGGCGGCACATTTATAGATCACCTTCATAAAGATCTCCTTTCTGCTTTTCTGTTATTTAGTTGCACAAAGTTTCTTTTGGTTACTATTTTAATGATTACTTTTTTATCTTCTTCTCCCCACTGAGATAATATTTTTCTTAGTAAGCACAAGTAGCACAATGCCAAGCAAAAGTATCAGAGGCCAAGTAAGATACGGTCTTTTATCATTATCGATATCGGTCACGACCTTATCAGGCTCACCGTTTTTATCAGTGTTGTAATACACGTTCACTTTTTCGTTCTGACTCACATAATATGTGCCTGTGAAGATCTCTCTTGTGTACTCCTTGCCGCCAACATCAAAAGCGACAGTTATGTAATATGTTTCAGCTTTGTTGCTTGCCTTTTTGTTATGTCCCCAAGTTTTCAACTCATGGTCTATCCACTTCACATAGCCTGTGGTTTTCTCAGCATTTGACATGAAAACCCTGTTTGAAACATACTTGCTGAGATTATAGATAGTAGAGAAACCACCCATAAGAATAAAAACGATACTCAGAGCGATAAGCCCTGCATTTTGCTTTTTCATTTGATATACCCCCTGAACAGAAATGTTGTGTTAATATGAATTTATTATATCATATGAGAACATGGAAAGTCAATAAGCCTATCCCATCTTTCCATAAGTCTTATGGACATATTTATTAGTACGGTTTTGATCGTTGCGGTAAGCCGCTATTTTCTTTCTGCTGTAAGGACTTTTTTATGAGATCATGTTGAAACTTTATTTTCTTCATTTTTTGAACAATTCTTGACTTTGTTACAAATCTGTGTTATACTAATCATAAACGAACGATCGGTACGCATAAAAGGAGCGAAGCAACATGAAAACAACCGAGCAACAGCACAATGAGCGGAAACGTGAACTAATGGAAAAGTGCTTCGAGTGCTATGCTGAAAACGGGCTCACAGGCACAGGAATTAAAGCACTAGCCGATGCGTGCGGATGCACGAAAGCAAATTTGTATTCGTATTTTAAAAACCTTGATGAACTGATCATTGAGTCAACGGCATACTGTATGGAAAAGGTTGAGGACGACTTTATGGAGATGGCCCCCACCGACCCCAAGGATGTTGTCCGGTTTGTGAAAGAGGTTCCGTATTGGACGGCAAAAAAACATGGCAAAAAATATCGGCTGATGTATCAGATCTATACGCACCCGAAGTATATCGAGCACGGCAAGAAATTCTTTGAGGGCGTGAACGAACGCTATACCGAGTATGCCAAGCGGCTGGAGCCGAAGATCGGCATTCCCTATACGGTCATTACGCCGCTGATCTTTATCTTCGTCCGCGCCTGCGTACACTACGCCATGTTCGAGGACGAATATTATCTTCAAACCCAGATGGAGGTCTTAAAGCAGGGGGTCGCCCTGTTTGTGGATAAGTACAAAGCAAACCAAGCATAAGGCTGTCTGCCGCCGCCTGTTCACGGCGTGGGCGTCGGTGCAAAACTCCGCCGTAATAATTCCGAACGGAGGGAAGAAGATGAAAACAGAAAGGAAACTACTCACAGGCACACTTTTGGCGCTTTGCGGGGCTCTTTTGGCGCTTTGCATCGTGCTTGCCGCAGGATGGAGCAAGGCGGCAAAAACCGACGCCGCACTGCCGGAGGTGCGCAATAACGGCACGGCGATCCAGTGGAAATACAGCGACGAAGCCGATTGGCGCGACCTGGTGGCGCTTTCCGAGCTGCGGGGCGCTGCCGGAGAAAACGGCAAGGATGGAGTCAACGGCAAAGACGGCAAGGATGGAGTCAACGGCGAGAATGGCACCGACGGTAAGAACGGAATAAACGGCACAAACGGAAAAGATGGCATGAACGGCGTTGACGGAAAAGACGGAGCCGATGGAAAAAACGGCAAGGATGGAATTGACGGTATCAACGGCACAGACGGCATTAACGGCATTGACGGAAAAGACGGTACCGACGGTAAAGACGGCATGAACGCCAAAAACATAGAGGTGCAGCGAGCCGAATCCTACATACAGTGGCGTTACGAGGGCGGCGAGTGGCAGAACCTTGTTGCGATCGCCGATATCACAGGCCCCGCCGGACAGAACGGTAAGGACGGCTCTGACGGAAAAACGCCGGAGTTTCGCATGAACGAAAGCACCCTGCAGTGGCGCTATGTCGGCGACGAAGTATGGCTGAACCTGTACGACCTTACCGCATTAAAAGGTGCGGACGGCAGAGACGGCGCTGACGGCAAGGATGGTATAAACGGAAAAGACGGAGCCGACGGCAAGGACGGAACAAACGGACAAAACGGCTCCGAGCGCCCCGGAAGATCCCTGCACGCAGAATTCGCCGGAACGGCCTCCGCACGGCCGTCAGAATCCGCTCCGTCCCCGATTTCGGGCCAGAACACCGGGCGACCTCCGGAACCGTGTCCGAGGCAAAACACCGGATTGCGAAAAAAACCGTATATTTGAACATTCCGTCCTAAACGCGGACACACAAAGCATATGAACCTTTTGGGCAATATCGTATGGCTGCTGCTGGGCGGCTTGGCCGTCGCAGTGGAATATTTCGTTTCGGGACTGGCGCTCTGCCTGACGATCGTCGGCATTCCGTTCGGGATTCAGGCGCTCAAGTTAGGATTGCTGGCCCTGCTGCCGTTCGGCCAAACCTCGGTACGGACAGATCAGGGAACGGGTTGTTTGTATACGCTGATGAACGTGATCTGGTTCTTTCTGGGAGGGATTTGGATCGTGCTGACTCATTTGCTGTTCGGCGCGCTGCTATTCATCACAATTGTCGGCATACCGTTCGGCAGACAGCATTTCAAGCTGATGAGCATGGCTCTCACGCCGTTCGGGCGCAACATTGTCCCGACCGCCGCGCTGTAACGAAAAGACTCGAAAATCCGCATACGCTATGAAACATCGATTCTGGATCGTCTGCTTTCCGCTGGCCGCCTCGCTCGCGGGATGCCTCGCCCGTCAGGAGAAAAACGGGACCGGCCGACGGGACAGCGCCGCCGTAACAACCGCCATAGGCGCCGACCGGGACGCCCACGGGTGCATCGGGTCGGCCGGTTACGTCTGGTCGCAGGTGCGCGAGGAGTGCATCCGCCCGTTCGAGGCCGGTATCCGAATGGCTCCGGCAGCCGAACCGGACGCTACGACGGCCGCGTATATCGTTTTCGCCGAAGACTCGTCGCGTGCCGAGCTTTTTCTGCCCGACGGACAGAAGACAGAGATACTCGACCGCCGAACGCTTCCGGGCGGAGGATCGGCTTGGAACGTCGAGGACGACGACACGAAAAACGTGCGCCTCGCGAACGGGCGCTGGATTATCGAGCAGCGCGGGAAAACCCTCTACGAACAGTACGAAGCCCCGATTACCACCCTATTCGAAGGGACCGACGGCAAGAGCCGCCGCCGGTTTCGCGTCGAGGTCAGATTCTCGGCCGGGCGCGCCGAAGTCACGCTCGACGGCACGGTGTTCGACCTGCCGCAATACCCGACCGGCAGCGGATACGGATACGGCAACGACATAGCCGACTTCCGAGGCAAGGGAACGCATGCGACGCTCAAGATGCGCGACGGCCTGACCCTCTCGCTCGAACAAGCCGAAACCCGCTGATCCGGCCACCCGGCATTTCGACGAGTATGCGCAGGACAACCTAACATAACACACTGAATTTACTCAGGACGGCTCGTTGCAACCGGGTGTCACAAAGCCGTTCTTTATTTTCGTACATCGTTTCCTCGGAAAGTTTCCTAAACGCATCGAATCGCCGTTTGAAAGAGACACGCCGCAAGTCTTCGGATGCAAAACGCGACGACGTCCCCGCGCTCGAAACTCGAACACGCCTCCCGCCATGCGCTTTTCTGCGGTTATCAGCCCGATCCTGTACGATCCGGAACAAATCCTTCCTTGACGCAGAGCTGCCCCGCACGAATGAAAAAGCAGGTCATGCGACACACCTACCGACGGACGAGGCACCGCATCGGGCCGAAGGCCGCTATCGCTCGGACGGGAAAACAGCTTCCGGCCAACGCACGACGCAAGCACGTTCCTTGGCCTATCCGTCACAGCAAGAGCCCCGGAGCAGAAGCTCACGGGGCTCTATGTTCCACTCGATCGACGGGAGCTTTCTGTCACTCAGACCCGCATTGCGGTCCGAAGCCAGAATACCCGCCCGGCGATTACCTGTGCACGGTCAACCAGCGGCCCGAGATAGACGGATCGACGTTGAGTACGAGTTGCCCGTCGGCTACTTCCGTCTTGATCGTCTTTTTCCCGAGCTTCACGACAGGTTTCTTCTTGCCTCCGGCCAAAGGCAGCGTCACGCGGCCCTGTCCCTCGACGAACACCTCGGTCACCTTCTCGTCGGCCAAAGACGGAACGAAAACGATCCGCGACACCGGCTGCTCGCTGAACGAATATCTGACGCCGTCGATCGTCACGCCGTCGCACTCGCGGCCGAAGAACGACACGAGCTTTCCGTCGGCGCCCGTGCGGAACGCCATCGAAATCTTGCCGTCGTAAGTCACTTCATGGCCGTTAACTTTCAGCCCGCGCAACTCCATTCTGTCGCAGGGCAGCGGATTGGCCTCGAGCGCCTTGACGTCCTCCTCGCGATTGCGCGAGAACCCGCCCGGCCAGCTCTCGGGATGCGTGCGGTAATGTTTCACGACAGCCGTCGCGCCGTTGGGGAACGACGTAGCGAAATAATCGGTCGTGCGCGACACATAGGAAGGATTGTCGTTGACGCCGGCGAACTTGCCTGTCGCCGGATAGGCTCCCACGGCGTTGAGCACCTCGAACAGCGTGCGCGTCTCATAGCCGAGGCTTTGCGACTGGTCGTCGCGCGGACGCATGCCTACATAGCAGAGCGCTCCGCCGCCGGGCAGTTTTTTCAGCGTACCGAGCACCTGATTGCCGCACTTGGCCACGACCTGCGCTCCGTCGGCCTCGACCGGATAGATGCGGTCGACCAGAAAGTCGGTCAACACCGTCTGCTGGGGAATCGCGGCGAAATCGTTGCAGAACGACACGACGCGGCCCGGCGCCATTTCGCCCATATAGACGTCATGCTCGTATTTCGCGCCGAACAGTTCGGACCATGCCGCCGCGCAATTGCCGCCGGCCTTATCGATCAAGGGAGGAGCGCTGAACCAAACGACCTTGCCGCCCGCCTTGGCCAGCCGTCCCATCATATCGAGCAGTCCCTTCTCGGGCAGAACCTCGAACATCGCCACGAGCGTGCCGTAAGTCTTGTCGCCGACTTTGATTTTGCCGTCGGCGGTCACCTCGCCCATAGCAAGCAGCTTGTCGGCCGTCAGATAGTTGGCATATCCGTACTGGGCCATCCAGCTTCCGAAGCGCTCCTCGGCGGCCACCAGATTCATCGGATAGAGAATCAGCACGTCCACGTCGCGCGTCACATGCCCGGTCAGCATGTCCATCGGCTTGCCGGCCTTGGTTCCGAACGCGTCGTTGACCGACATCTTCCAGTCGTACACTTCGGCGGGCATGCCCCAAGCGGCCGCATAGGCCACCGGATATTCGTTCACCACCGCGATCGATGCGGCCATCGCAGCGCCGTAGTAGTCGCGGTCGGCCCATCCTCCTTCGGCGAAGTCATTGCCCGTCGGCTCCAGATACTCGCTCCACTTGAAGTAGTCGTAGCAGGCGGCCGCAGCCTGATGCACGGTATTGCCCCATATAAAATTAGAGGTATACTCGTACTGGTTCGCGCTGCCGTTGCGCTTCTCGTAGTTCCAATAGTCGATCGTCGGACTCTGGGCCCACGATGCGTGCGCGCTGGTTTCCAGCTCGCGTCCGAACAGCTCCTCGGCATAGTCCTTGGCCGCCTTGAACAGATCGACCACCTCGTCGTTGAGCATCCGGTAATAGCGGTCGCGCAGCAGGAAAGTACGGTGGATGTCCTCGGGAGTATCCCCCATCACGTATTGCACGTTGACCACGGCCTCTACCGTAGGCTGATAGTTCGGAGCGCCGTAAGCGAAATAGAGCATATACTTGTCGTCGAAAGGCTGGCCGAATTTCTTGCGGTACTTGTCGGCCATGCTCTCGGTCAGATAACGTTCGGCAAACTGGCCGTTCTCGTGGTGGCTGAAGTAGAACCAGTCCTGCTGAATGTGCATCTCGTCGGAATAGAGCGCCGTCAGATTGATGTCGTTGTCATGGTACTTCTTCATCAGCGCCTTGAGGAACGGCAGCGCGTCCTCGTTGAAATAGTCCATCTCCTGCGTCTCGTATTCGAGCAGCACCATCACTCGGTCGTAGCCTTCCAGCCCGCCGCCTTCGCCGTAAACGCGCAGCAGACGCATCAGATTGCCGGTATTGCCTACGCCGGGAACGAAATTATCCGAGTCGTAAGTGTCCATCGCCTCGTATTTTACCTCCTTCAGCTCGACGATTTCGTCGGGATTCACGGCCCGGAAAGGACTGTTGCCGACGGGCTTTTCCTTGAAGGCATAAGCTTTGACCCCTTTGAGCTTGACAGGCGTCTTGCCCTTGTTGTTGGTCCAGTAGAGCTGCTCCCAGATCGGCACGCTGAACTTGCCGGTACTGCCGTCGCGCAGGCCCACCTTGTAAGCGAGCCAGCGACCGCTGTGCCCCGTCTGGTTCTTGTAGGCGGTCCCCAGCTCGAGCGGACTGAGCAGGCTCAGGCAAAGGCCGATGTCGTACTTCTTGGCGAAGTCGCTGACAAACTTGATTTTTTCGACGTACTCGTCCATATCGGGCGTAAGCCGCCGCTCCGTACCCGCATGCTGGCGGTATTGGCGGAAAAATTCGTCGAACGCGAAAACCATTTGCTTGGAACCTTGTTTCTTGCCTTGCTCGCAGATGTCGCGCAGACTGGCATGGTAGGGTGTATAACCCAGCGAAAGATCGAGCTTCTTGTCGGGATCCATCAGGTCGTTCAATTGCTCGTCGCTCGTAAGAATCAGCGACTGAGCCCCGAGCCTCGCCCCTCCGAGCAGCAAGGCCGCCAGAAGCAGGACGGCCGAAAGCTTGAAGTAAGTGTTTTTCATCAGGTAAAAAGTTTGGATTGAGTTTGATAAAGTTAGTTAGTTCGTATCAAAGATAGCAATATTATCCGACAAAAGCACGTCCTGCCACAACAAACTCCGTTCTCAACCCGAAAAAAATAAACCGGCCTCGTCCATGCACGCCATCCGTACAAGCGGTCCCCGGAATTTTCTTCACACAACATAAAACACACATCATGAACAAGTTATATACTAAAACCGATAAAATTTAAAATTTAATACTACTTTGCATTGCATAATATTATTATTTTTCATAGATTTGTATTGTTCATTTAACTGAAAACTCAATCCTCCCGGCGCGGAACGAACGATCGGACCCGCTTCGGACCCTACGCCCAAACCAATGCTCGCGGACAGTATGATCAGACTGGAAAACATCAACAAGACCTATTACAACGGCTCGCCGCTCCATGTGCTCAAGGGCATCGACCTCGAAATCGGGGAAGGCGAGATGGTCTCCATCATGGGAGCGTCGGGCTCCGGCAAATCGACCCTGCTCAACATACTGGGGATTTTGGACGACTACGACAGCGGGGAATACTTCCTTGACGGGAAGCCGATCAAGAATCTGTCCGAAACGAAGGCGGCCGAATACCGGAACCGGATGATCGGCTTCATTTTCCAGTCGTTCAACCTGATCAGCTACAAAAACGCGATGGAGAACGTCGCGCTGCCCCTCTATTACCAGGGAGTGCCCCGCCGCAAGCGCAACGCGATGGCCCTCGAGTTCCTCGACCGGCTCGGACTGCGCGATTGGGCCGACCACATGCCCAACGAGATGTCGGGAGGACAGAAGCAGCGCGTGGCGATCGCCCGCTCGCTGATCACCCGGCCGCAAATCATTCTGGCCGACGAGCCGGTGGAGCTCATTTCCCAAGAGGACATCGCGCGCATCGTCGCCGAGCGCGCCGCGAAGGAGGCGTAAGGGCGCATGAGCGAGGCAATGGATCCCATCGACGTGACAAAGAAGGGTGCGGCGCTGGGCGCCGCCGAGGCGGGACGGTTCGACGCCCTGCCCATTTACAAGCCGGAAATCGAGTGCGCCTCCCGCGAGGAGATTCGCGCCCTGCAGCTGGAGAAGCTGAAGGAGACCGTGGCCTACGCCTACGAGCGCGTGCCCTACTACCGCCAGAAGCTGGACGAGATGGGCGTGGCGCCGAGCGACATCCAGACGCTCGAGGACGTGCGCATGCTGCCGTTCACGGACAAGTCCGTGCTGCGCGACACTTTCCCGTACGGCCTGTTCGCCGTGCCGCTGGAC
>OGTB01001282.1_pt1 | contig 17219 bp, 27 predicted proteins | sample 1553611 | NCBI WGS metagenome assembly OGTB01 (sample SAMEA2580032, study PRJEB22360) | human gut metagenome | biome: human gut; feature: human-associated habitat; material: faeces | place: Denmark | collected 2008/2010 | reverse complement strand
AGCAGAGGTAGGAACGAGAGTAAGTCACGACTAACTAAAGTCTATACGGGCAAAGTGAACTAATTCAGAAACAGTTCACATAATCACGTGATTACCTGCCGCCGTCCGCGTCGCTCTGCTCCGCTCCGCGGACGGAACCTGGTGCTTGCGCAACCCGTGTGGGTAACCCGCGGACGGAAACCGGCGTAACACATTACCACACTACAACACGCTATGCGCACATAAACTGACCAACAGTCATTTCTTATCACAGGCTAAAGCGATAAACAGCCGAAAAATATTTTCAAAAAACTTTGAAAAACCTATTGACATTTAGCCCAACATGTGTTAAGATATATACGTAATCAAGAAGAACACAAGTTGCAACGAAGTTTCAGACGATTACAAAAGAATATTTAAGAAAGGTAAAAACTCCTTTCTGCGTAATTTCATTGTCAGTTTCCATACTCTCTATTATAACAAAATACAACTTGAAAGGATAAAAAACTATGCTTACTAACACCATTACCAACTCCACAGAACTGAACAAAATGGACAGATACAACATTCTCAACTACTCCAACGGTGAGAACCTTGAAAAGGCTATCGAAGAATTTGGTAAACTCGTACTCTCTTACCCGGACGCATGGGCAATGGTTCACACTGTGAACGACAACCCGAAGCCCGGGCAGGACAAGGAATACGACAAGCTTGTCATTATTGCAGACGGCGTTCTGTATCACACAGGCTCCCAGTCGTTCACTCAGTCTTTCCTCGACATTGTGGGCACGTTCGACGCAAGCGACGGTATGGAAATCGAATGCTTTGCGAAGCCGTCCCAGAACTATAAAGGTCGTAACTTCCTCGGTTGCCGCCCTGTAGCAAAGGCAGGTGAATGATAATGAAGTATATTCGTAGAACTGTTCAGACCACGACATACACTTACACGGTTAACGAAAACGGTGTTGATTATCACTTCACCGACGTGTGCGAAGGCGCTCCCACTCTCTACGCGCTGACTAAGAAGTTGCACCGCGACCACGACAACAAAGAGACTGGACGCATTGTAACTCTCGTTAACATTGAGTCTATCGAAGAAAACCGCTACGAAATGTCCGTCAAGGACTTTATCGAGAATGCGGAACTCGTAGACCATATCAAATAAACAACAAGATTTCTCCTTTCCTTAACTGCCGCTGACATGGCAGTAAACCTCCCGATTGAACCGATGACGAAAAAAAAAATTCGTCATCGGTTCTTTTTTATCTTTACACTTTATTATACCATAACGGTATTATTTTGTCAATAGAAAAGAGGGTAAAAGCATGGCTAAAAAAGCATCAAAAAAACTGACACCTAATCAAGCAGAATTTGAGCGTTTATTTACAAACGCAAAGCAACGCTTTAACCGTTATTTAAGAAAAGGCTATAAATCACAGTACAAGGCTAAAGATTTGTTTAGCGCTTTTGAACGTCCCGAAAGAATAACAAAGAAAATGCTTGATAAATTAAAACAAGAACTTAAAGACATTACGGACACGGCGTTATATGCAGAAGCGCAAAACGGTGAAGCTATTTCGTTTACTGACATACCTAAAGCGGCAAGAGCGCAGTTTAACAAGTTAGGCTTTACGCAATTTACGGTTACAAGTCCAACAGGCGTTGAAAGCAATATAGTTCTTTCACTTAACAATGCACCCATAGCGAATATAAATGAAGCTGACCTCGCGTTTGCGTATTTTGTTGAAGCGAACGCACGATGGGTAACAGACAAAAAGAAACACGCAGGTATGGAATATATATTGGATAACCTAAAGGAAGAACGCAACCACCTGCAAAACCGTTACGGCAAAAATGAGGGTGACACCGTATTCGCGTACATGCTGAATGAAATCGGTGTTGCCGCCGGAACATTAACCTCACAGGAAGCGAATGACGTTAACGCGGCGGGACGTTGGTTAGGCAACTTTTACGAACACCGCGAAGCAGGTGTAGAAGAAATGATGAAACTAAATGAAGCGTTTGGAGACGTGCAAGCATGAATTATTATGTATGTGATTTTGAGACAAGCGTATACGACGGGCAAACCGACACGGAAGTCTGGGCGGCGGCATGCGTTAAAACACATACAGAAGATGTACTCGTTGTAAACTCAATAGATAAATACTGGCAATGGGTAGAGCAGTTAAAAGGCAAGAACATTGTGTACTTTCACAACGGCGCGTTTGACTTTTCTTACATTCTTGATTACCTATTGAAGCGCGACGACTACGCACAAGCAACCTACACACCCGACGGCAAAGTTGAACACACTATGTTTTACGAAACAAACGACATGCAACCTAACACTTTTAAGTACAGCATATCTGATATGGGTCAATGGTACACGATGACCGTTAAAACCCATAGAAGTCTTATAGAGTTCCGCGACAGCTACAAGCTTATTCCCCTCTCCGTTGCAGACATGGGAACAAGCTTTAACACCAAACACCGCAAGAGCACAATTGAATACAAGGGTGAACGTCACGCGGGGTATAACATTACCCCTGATGAAGAACACTATATCAAGAACGACGTGCTTGTTGTAAAAGAAGCTATAGAATTTATGTTTGCAGACGGTCACAAAAAACTGACTATCGGTGCGTGTTGCATGAGTGAGTTTAAGTCCGGCTATAATCGTTTTGTTTATCAAGACATGTTCCCGAACCTTTACGATATTCCGCTTGACCCCGAACGCTACGGCGCTACAAACGCAGACGAATACATACGCAAGGCATACCGTGGCGGGTGGTGTCACGTCGTGCAAGGCAAGCAATGCAAGGTACATAAAAACGGTTTAACACTTGATGTAAACTCTTTGTACCCATCCATGATGCATAGTGATAGTGGCAACTATTACCCTATAGGTAAACCCGAATTTTTTCACGGTGAAGTGGGGCTAAGAGAAGTCGAAGCTGAACGACAAGAAGCGTTAAAGAAACACAACCCCCTTATAGGTATATATTATTTTGTGCGTCTGCGTTGTCGTTTTAGATTAAAGGTTGGGTATCTCCCTTTTATTCAGCTAAAGAAAAACCTGCATTACAGACAAAACGAAAGCTTAACTACGTCTGACGTATGGGACGAAAACCAAAAGCGTTACGTGTCCGAATGGGTAGACCAATGCGGCAAAAAGCATGACACATATGTGACCATGACAATGACCATGACAGATTACGAACTGTTTAAAAAGCATTACATTGTAATTGACCCGGAAATATTGGACGGTTGTTATTTCGAAGCGCAACAAGGCATCTATGATAAATACTTAAACAAATACCGTGAAATGAAAATCAACGCTCCTAATAAAGGAATTAGAACCGTAGCAAAATTATACAGTAACAACCTGTATGGAAAACAAGCGGCATCTACTATAAGTTCTTACAAGGTTGCTATGCTCAAGCCTAACGGCGTGGTGGGTTTCTTTACCGTGACAGAAAATGAAAAGACACCGGGCTATATTGCATGTGGCGCGGCGATTACCAGTTACGCACGAAACTTTACAATTACTGCCGCACAGCAGAATTATTACGGTGTCGATAACCCCGGCTTTATCTACGCAGACACAGACAGCTTGCATCTCGACTTACCGTTAGACAAGATAAAAGGTGTCACGCTACACCCTCGAAACTATTGTTGTTGGAAGAATGAAACAAACTGGGACGTCGGATTTTTTACGCGTCAGAAAACCTACATTGAACACGTAACGCATGAGGACGGCGAACCGATTGAAACGCCACACTATATAGTGACATGCGCGGGTGCAAACAAAACCGTTAAACAACTGTTTATACATTCAGTCGAACAGGATTACGACACAGAGAAGAACCCGGAAAACTACACGCCCGAAGAACTTGAATTTATCCGTGAACCCCGTAGTATATCCGACTTTGTACCGGGCATCATGATACCGGGTAAACTTTCTCAAAAGCGCATTAAAGGTGGTGTTATCTTAGCTGACACGACATTTGAAATGCACTAAAAGTAAAATCCCTTAGAGCATGAAAACTCTAAGGGATTTTTGTTATTCTTAAACGCACGTCTACACAAAGGAATTGACCGTTCATAGCCTTGTCACGGCGGCATCTTTCAACCGTGTCACCCGTGCAGGTCGATGTGCAGAACGAACGCAGAATACAAATTAGAATGAAAGTGCTTTTAGTATCGCTTCTTTCGCTTGTAAATCCTTGAACCGCATACAGCCATGTTCGAAGTAGTAGCGAAGCTTTTGAATTAGTATAAAGTTACTTGATACCATAACATAATTTAATTTATGGTCGGCGGTGTCCACGGTGATTTTGAGCGGATATTGATAATCGACGCTTTTGTCACAGAACACTATACCCAGTTCGGGGTACTCTCGAACGCCGTAGTCAATACCCGCATAGCGTATCGTTGCGACATACTTTCCGCGACCCGTCGGCGTATCGACAAATGAGAGGTCATCTTGTAAATACACACCCTCGGCGCTATATGCGATATAATCGCTCGAGCCAAACGCGCGGTTAAAAGCACTTGACTTTAAAGCTTTAGCAGCTGTTTCGTTATAACCCTGTTCCAGAACGAAACCGTCTCCACGCATGAAATGCGTGTCCTTTTGAAGTCGTGTTGAAATATCCATTGCAACATAATACGGGTTGAGTATCGTTACAGGGTTGGAAATCATATATACGGGCACGTAGCGGGATTGCTTGCTACGTCCACGCGCAATAGAATTGTGAATAGAGATAAACTTTTCAACCTCTTTGTCGCAGTAGTGGTTCTGCTCAGATTGAAACTCGTCGAATATAATATTGTCAATGTCACTGAACAAATGTGAATTGCGCTTTAATTGGTCGGCTGAATTGATGGAAATTGCGTAGCCGCACGGTTCTTCGTTTAGGTACAACTCTTGGTATATGCCTTTCATCTTCTTTGCGGCGGTCATATCGTATTCGGGGAAGAATAATTCTTTTATATCCTTGAAGAACTTTTCGTCACAGCCGTCTAACTCATAGTTGAAGCGATACAGCAACGCGAACTTTTCTCCACGTTTAATAAACCTGTTTACCACAAGTCTATTAAAATAGGTTGTTTTACCTGCGCTACGGTTAGAGGTACACATGAACACCTCGGGTGTTTTGCCGTTTATATCCTTTAATGACAATAGCTTTGTTCCGTCGTAATAATTCGATTTTGGCACTATATTTCAACTCCGTGTATTATTTTCTAATTAAATTATACCACAAGTATATTGACAAGTCAACCCTTTTGTGCTATACTATAAGTATAAAGGTGGTAAATACAACAGAAAGGATTGAAACTTTATGGACGTAACCGCTATTGTTCAGGTTGTTTCCTCTCTTGGTTTCCCTATCGCCGTTTGCTTGGTTTGCTTTTGGTATATCAATAAGATTGAGGAAACGCACAGGAACGAAGTGCAGAAGCTAACCGACGCGCTCAACAATAACACGCTCATCATGCAAAAGCTTTGCGACAAGATGGGCGTACAGAAAGAGGGTGAAGAACTATGAAGGAACTCACTGTCGGTGTTAGTAAAATTGATACGCTTATCAGTGTGCAAGGTGCATACCCGATACGTATCACAGACGCAGGTGTTTTGACGACATTCTTGGCGAAACTTTAACTTTGCTTATAACGGGTAGGGGTGTAGAATGAATAAAATCTTTTCAAATGGTATTGACCTTTCTGAACATCAAGGTTCAGTTGATTTCAGCAAGCTAAAAGCATCGGGCATTGGCTTTGTGTTACTCCGCGCCGGTTACGGCAGTGCAAACCGATACCCCGAACAGTACGACACAAGGTTCGAGGAATATTACAAAAAAGCAAAAGCCGCAGGGCTTGGCGTGGGTGCATATTGGTACAGTTACGCCGAAAATGCCGACATGGCGGCGGACGAAGCCGCAAGCTTTATCAAAGCTTTAAAGGGCAAGCAGTTTGATTACCCGGTGTATATTGACCTTGAGGAAGATGACATTGCAAGAAAGCTTGGTAAAACAAAATACAGTGAAATCGCGGCTAAAATCCTTAGCACAGTGGAAAGCAACGGTTACTGGGTCGGTATTTACGCCTCTTTGTATTACCTTTCAGACCGCCTTGACATGACAAAATTGTCCCGCTACGCTGTATGGTGTGCCCAGTGGAACGACGTTTGTCAATACGAAAACGCGGGCATCTGGCAGTATACAAACAGTCATACCGTAAACGGTGTTTCGGGTAAAGTGGACGCGGACTACGCGTATTATGATTACCCGTCACAAATTAAAGCTAAGGGCTTAAACGGCTACAAAAAGAAAAGTGACAACAAGGATTTAATCCGAACGAAGCTTGAACAGATTGAAGTTCTTGCAAACGAAATTGAAAGCTTGATTTAACATGGCAACCTATAAGCAATGTATAACAGACCAAAAGACAATCTACGAAAGTGCGGGTTATCCGTACTATTCCGGTGGCGGTGAGCATGGCGGCATTGATACCGTGCATGACAACTACAAAGCATACGCGCCTTTAGCCGGAAAGGTTGTATGGGCGCAGGTGTGGGACGGCAGTACCATAACGGGCAACATGTCGTGGGGCAACATGATACTTGTCGAGTTTGAACCGAACAAGTATTGGCTTGCGGCACACTTTGCGTCACAGATTTGGTCAGAGGGTGACAGCATTGCACAAGGTCAGTTTATCGGTACGCAAGGTCAGACGGGCAACGTCACCGGTACACACACCCACTGGGAATACTGGGACGGCGGACAAACAACCGCTTACCGAAAAGACCCGTCAAGCATCTTGCGTATACCGAACGGTGTAGGCACGTATAACGTTACGTGGGACGCAAGCACACCGCAACCGAAACCACCTTTACCCGACGCGACATGGCACGCAAAAGACTTGTACGGTTACTCCCGTGAGAGTTCAGAAGCGCAAGACAACGCTGTCATGATTTACAAGGCTTTGGTGCAATCACTCGGGTGGACATTAAACGCCGTCTCTGCCGTCCTTGGTAACATGGAATGGGAAAGCGGGTACAATCCGTGGCGGTGGGGTTGGGATGAACCCCTACCGTCAACGGATTATAGAAAGGACGATATTGGTTATGGCTTGGTACAGTTTACACCACCTCAAAAGTATATTGATGCAGAAATTGCAAAGTCGTCCCCCGGGTATGCCCCACATTTTAGCGACGTGACGGGCAGTCCCGATGACGGGACAGCGCAATGCTACTTTTTGAGTAACGCTACAAACCTGTGGTACCCTGTTAGTCCGTATAACATGAGTTACGAGGAATTTAAAGCGTCTACGCAGTCTCCCGAATACCTTGCAAGCGTCTTTCTGGACACATACGAACGTCCGGCAGACCCGGAAGCAACACGCGCAGACCGTCAAAAGGCGGCACGATATTGGTATAACTACCTTGGACAATATGACCCCGATACACCACCAACACCGCCAACACCAACGAAACGAAAATCCATGCCTATATGGATGATGTGCCTTAGCTACAGAAAGAGAATGATTTAAAATGGCAGTAAAGAAACTTGAGGAATTTAAAGAAATGTTTGCGTCGGGTGATTTTACACCCGATAGAATGTTAGAAATTGCCGAAGACGTTGCGGACACGTTTAATGATTTTAGCACCAGACTGACCGCGGCAGAAGAAGCAACAGCACAAAAGGATAAAGAATGGCGCGAAAAATATACAAGCCGTTTCTTTGAGGGTAAACCAGAGGGCAGTAAACCCGACGAACCCGCAACGCAGTCCCCGTATGGGGTAGATGCAACCGAACGTGCAGAACATATCACGTTCAACGATTTATTCGAATAAGAAAGGATGATTTTCAATGGCAACTAAGCCGAAAGTGAGAACACTTACAAACAGTTCCGCAGACGTGTTGAATGCAATCCGCAATTCTGCGTCTATCAATTACCGTAACTATGTTCCCGTTGTGACCCCGGACGCAGACAGCATCCGTGAAATCGGTGCAATCATCATGGACATGCCCGCGCTCCAGAATGAGTTTCTTTCCGCGCTCGTAAACCGTATCGGCAAAGTCATTATCACGTCTAAGTCCTATTCCAACCCGTGGGCGATGTTCAAGAAAGGTTTCCTTGACTTTGGCGAAACGGTTGAAGAAGTGTTCGTGTCTATGGCGCGTCCGTTCCAGTATGACCCAGAAGTAGCAGAAAAGGAAGTCTTTAAACGTGAAATTCCGGATGTGCAGTCCGCGTTCCACGTCATGAACTATCAGAAGTTTTACAAGGCTACGACCGAAGAACAGGACTTGCGCCTTGCGTTCCTGTCCGAAGACGGTGTATATAATCTTGTTGCGAAGATTACGGAACAGCTTTACACCGCAATGGAAAATGATGAATTTTTGACCATGAAATACATGCTTGCGCGTAACCTCTCCCGCGGTCAGGTTAGCGTCCAGACAATCAATACAAGTAACATTGATGACGCAACCGTTGTAATGCGTAAAGCGTCCAATGACCTGCTGTTTATGTCTGACGAATACAACCTTGCGGGCGTGACCACGCACACCCTGCGTGATGACCAGTATATCATTATCAACACCGCGTTCGATGCAACCCAGAGTGTTAAGAACCTTGCACGTGCGTTCAACATGTCCGAAGCCGAACTTCTCGGTCATATCGTTCTTGTCGATGGTTTCGGCAAACTCAATGTAAAGCGCCTTGGTGAACTCTTTAAGGACGACCCGAACTACCATGAGTACAGCACGGCCGAACTGGAAGCACTCAACGAAATTCCTGCCGTCCTTGTTGACCGTGACTATTTCGTAATTTACGATAAGCTCCAGCAGTTCCGTGACCTCGAGAACGTACAGGGTCTTTACTGGAACCACTATCTTCACGTCTGGAAGCTGTTCAGCGTGTCCCCATTCGCAAACGCTATCGCGTTTATCCCGAACACCCCGACTGTCACAGGCGTTACGGTGTCCCCGGCTACGGCTACGGTGTCCGCAGGTCAGGTGCTTACTTTGACCGCGAAAGTCGCAACGACCAATTTTGCGCCGCAGGCGGTTACGTGGACAAGTGACAACTCGCTCGTTACGGTGTCTGCGTCCGGCGTGGTTAAGGTTGACCCGGACGCAAGCGGCACGGCGACGATCACTGCGACCTCTAAGTTCGATACCATAAAGAGCGGTCAGTGCGTGATTACCGTACAGTAAACTAATTCAATGTAAGTCAAAGCCCTCTGGAAACAGAGGGTTAAGACTTATATAAGAGGTGAATAAAATGCCATATATACCCCCTAATTCAGACGTTGTGTTGTGTCGTGGTGTTCCTATTGAAAGTGACTATAAGTATACGTTATACTTTGATAGTATTGCCGCTCAAAATAATTACTTTTTCAGTAAAGCTTTCAAGCAATTCCACAATGTGTCATATCAGCGTGAAAGACGCAATTATATAACCTTGGAAATTCCTGCAACACAAGTATATGCTTGCAATTATCTATTGTTTAAAAACACGTCATACGGTGAAAAGTGGTTCTTTGCGTTTGTAGACAGTGTTGAATATGTAAACGACAATGTTACGGATATACATTACGAACTTGACATGATGCAAACTTGGATGTTTGAATATACTTTGATGCAATGCTTGGTTGAACGTGAACATTCCGTAACGGACAAGATTTTTGAAAACACCAGACCAGAAAACATTGGGTATGGTGAACTGATGTGCGGTGTGTCTCAAAACCTGTTATCTTCACGCGGTTTGTTGGGTGAATATGCGTGTGTTATTACAAGTAAACCCTATTCATCTGGCGATGTTCCTATAAAATTGTATAGTCAGTTTTGCCCTGTGTATGGCTATATTGGTAGAGCAGAGGATATGAACACACTCATACAGGACTTTGTTCGTAGTGGGTGGCAAGATGCTGTCTTGTCCGTAACGGTTGCTAACGCACTCATGGCACAGGGTGCAGATGAAAAGCATTTTGATATGCCGAAGACAGTACCAAAAGAAGATTTTAAGTTTGTTTGCTATGGTGTTACCAGTGGTATTTATGAGGGTGAGGAACAGTTCAAAGACCAGTTACCAAACGGATATAAACCGCGAAATAAAAAACTATTTGGTTATCCCTACAATCAACTATGGATTAGCAATAATCAGGGAACAGTGAATGAATACCGATATGAAGATTTTAAAATTGATAAAGACGGTTTCTTTCACATGGAAGTTGCGGCCTCCGGCATAAGTTCACCCGAATGTGTACTTTATCCTTTGGATTATAGGGGTGCGGCTAAGTATTACGACCATGCTATTGTACTGACAGGCTATCCAACCGTTCCTTGGATAGGTGATACCTACAGAGCGTATATGGCACTCAATCGAGAACAAATAAACAACACTTATGAAACGACTGCGATAGATGCCGTTTCAAACGCTTTGTCTGGATTTCTTGGGGGTGCAGTTACCGTGAATAATGCCGCAGATATGTTACAGGCGGCAAAATATGATGCCGCTAATCGTGGTTTATACCCTAAAGAAGTTAGTCAAGTCACAAAAACAGGGTTAAGACAACAAGCAATGGGCGGAATACTTAGTGGAATAGGTACAAGTGTATCAGCTATCGGAGACATATTCAAAAATTCCCTGTCTGTTTATGCTAAACTTAAAGATATATCTAATATACCCCCTAACGTAACAGGCTTAGCAGGTGCGGGAAGCGTTACGAACGCTTTAGCGCGTTTTGACTTTACCACTTATTACATGTGCGTTAAACCAGAGTATGCGGAAATCGTAGACAAGTTCTTTGACATGTTTGGCTACAACACAGGCACAGTTAAAGTCCCTAACACCCATTCAAGACCCCATTGGAACTACGTTAAAACCGTCGGTTGCGAAATACAGGGTTTCTTACCGCAAGAAGCGGCGAACGTAATTAAAGCTGTGTATGACCATGGTGTTACATTCTGGAAAAATGGTGACGAAGTGGGTAACTATACTCTCGATAACTCCCCGACATAAGAAGGATGGTGATAAAACATGGCAAGCAGTTTGAGGGCAAAGCATTATGGCGGTACACAAGACCGCATGTTTTGGAGCACGGCTTTTGAAAACCGCCTAAACAACGATTTGTACCTTTCAAGGCTCGTCGAACTTTCCGCGTCCATGTTTGACTGGACGGGGCTTCCCGAAACATGCGACGTGCGAACACTTGAACTTGCGCTTCTGGGCAACGGACGCGCGGTGTTCTTCAAGGATGACGCGCTCGACATGTACATGACGTTGCCCGTAAATGTAAGTACAAGCGGCTATGATGTGTACGGACAGCCGTTACAGTTTACCGCACGTAGCCTGTATAACAACTACAGATATCCATTGACGCAGGAAACAGGCGTGATGATTTACAACAATTATCTTCGCACACCGTCCCTGATGCAGTTGGTATCATTCGCGGACAGGCTCGGAAAGATTGATGAAATCATCGACATAAACGTCAACGCGCAGAAAACCCCAATTTTGATTTTGGCAGATGAAAGCAAACGCTTGACGATGAAAAACTTGTACATGAAGTATGACGGAAATCAGCCGTTTATTTTCGGTGACAAGAACTTATCTATCAATGACTTTACAGTATTAAAGACAGACGCGCCATACGTTGCAGACAAATTGTATGAAATCAAAACACAGATTTTCAACGAAGCTTTAACCTATCTTGGTATTTCAAACACGTCCTTTCAGAAGAAAGAGCGATTGATTACAGATGAAGTAACACGTAACATGGGCGGTACTATTGCCGCAAGATACAACCGCTTGAATGAGCGGCAAAAAGCTTGCGAAAAAATCAATAGTTTGTTCGGGCTTAACGTGTGGTGTGAGTACAAGGAAGATTATGACGACCGTTTGATTCTTGAAGATGTAGACGACGTAATGTATCAGAAACAGACCGAAGAAAAGGAAAGAAAGGAAGAAAACAATGAGTAAATTTACAACAGAAGTCCGTTGGATTTGCGAAAGTTTTGTTCCTGAATTGAACGGGCAAGGTGAGTACGAACGCCGCTATGCTACAGACGTTGTTAAAGCTTTGCAAGCAGGGTACGAACACATTTTCGATTTTGATTTTCCTATCTTCAAGGAAAGTTATCGTGAACACCTGTGCAAGCTTATCCTGCTCCACTATTACACGCGTGAAATAGCGTATGAAACGTATGCGCTATGGAAACTGCATCTTCAGGAACGGCTTGTCGCGATTATGCCGAAGTACAATATGCTGTACAAGCAAGAGGAACTTGCGAACCCGTTTGATAACATCAAACATACCACAGTGGGCGAAGATACTTCACACACTGCCGACAACGGCACGTCGCATGGCGAAAGTCAGAGCACAGGTTGGAACAAGTTTAACGAAACTCCGCAAGGTGGTATTGAGGGCTTGGACACAGATAAGTATCTGACAAGCGCGACAAAGACAACAAGCGAAGCATCAACCGACGGCACAGCGCAAAGTACACAGGACGGTAAACGCAACACAGAGTATACTTATACAGGTCGTAGCAGTGGAGACGCGTATTTCTCTGAAATGACTAAAATGTATAAGAACTATGAAAGTGTTGACAATATGGTATTGCACGAACTGGAAGATTTGTTTTTCGGTTTGTGGGAATAAAGAAAGGTGGTAAAGTATGCCGAACGATAACAAATTCACACCCGCTAACTTTGACCCAATTTTGAAAAAGTATGACGGCATCCCGTATCTGCGCTTTTGGTGTCAGAAAGTTCTCCCCGCTGTCTATGACCAGAGTTTGAGTTATTATGAGGTGCTGTGCAAGCTTGCGGCGTTCCTTAACAAAATGCTTGAGGAACTTGAGAAGATGCAGGATAACATTGACGCTTTGCATAAAGCCTATAAAGACTTGCAAGACTGGGTTAACGCGGAAATCGCAAGGTTTGAAGCGCACATGGAACAGCACTTTGACGACTTGACGAAAGAACTTTGGAATAAATTTGAACAGTATAAGAACGATACGAACACTACTTTACAGCAGTGGTTTAATGAGTACGCTACAAATACCACAAATAATTTAAACAAAAAATTCAATGAATTTGTAACCAATGCTAATACGCGCATTGACCAGATGTTCAACACGTACACCACGAACACCAACAACGACTTCAATACCTGGAAAACTGATTTTACTAACCAGTACAACCAGTGGAAAGCCGACGTTGACGAGCAGATTACGAACATCAATTCCGATATCCGTTCTTTGACTACACGTGTAACCGAGCTCGAGAACATGATAAAGAAATACCCGGAATTTAACTATAAGTCGTTCACCCTGACAGGCACGAAGTATTACAAAAAGGTTGTTCTGGACATGCTTTCGTTCCCCTCCGCAGGTGACAGCGTTATCATCTGTTACGGCGTGTGTCGTGTGTATGGGCAAGATAGCTCCGTTGCCGTGTCGGGTAACTGGCGCGAAAGACTTGTACCACCCGCTAACTTTAAAGAGAACCTGACAAAATTGTTAGGGGGTACCAATCAAAACACCTTTAAGTTTGAACTGATGCCGAGAACGTCTTATGTTTCTTATTCTGGGGACGAAAATAACGGCGCTCCTACAAATGACAAAATTATTACGGGTTTGCTTTGGGCACCGGGTCCCGGTGACAATAGCGGTTCTGTAAGCTCACAGCTGTTCTTTAAAAACAACGGGTCGGTTGGTTTCGTGTCTGATAACTCAATGCTATTTTCGGCTATTGCGTCGCAACAGGTCAACCCGCCCAGTTGGGAACACGAGTCAGGAGAATGGACGCTATAAATAATATATAATAACATTGGCTCGAGTACCGTAGTGGTATTCGAGCCATTTGTTTTATTCTGCTATATCACGTAATGTGTTCATTATTTTTTCATAATCCAAACACCAATGTGACAAGTTGCAGTACTCGCATTCCATACTTTGACAGTATTCTTCATATGCCTTGTATAAGTATGCAAATAACTCTTTAGACTGTATGTTATTATCAAAACGCAGTAGATATGTTAAATCATTCAATTTTTCTACTTTCATTTTTAAGCTCCTTTTGTTCACTGTAAACAATGGTTTCGATGTCATCTAACAGTTGATGCGTATCACTACAATATTGCACCAACGGGCAATTTACACACCCGTAATCATGTTCAAATAAATTGCAAGCACACTCTAATGTTTCTTTCCAAACTTTTGTGCGTTTCGCAATTTCTTTAAAGCTGAAAATAAAGGCTATATCATCAATATTATTTACTTTTACACTCATTCTTTACCTCACAATATTTCTGTATAATCAGTTTTTCTGCTTGCTTTAGGGCACTTGCTTGATAGTCGAGCCACGTTCCAAAGCCTACGGGCTGCTTTGCACCCATTTGTAAGCGCTTTAGCGTTGTAGGGCTGCATGTGCGTCCCGCTATGCTGTAGCCGTCTGCAAGCGCCTTGCCGCAATAGCTGTATTCAATCCAGTTTAGACAACCGTCGAGCAATTCGGTATGGAGTTCTGACAATGTGTCCGGCGCTTCTGCGTCACCTAATCGGTTTAAAATGTCTATTGCGTATAGCTTCACGGCGCTTCGGTATGCGCCGCGCGGGGTTGTTTCATTTACTTTCTTGCGTATCTCGATGTAATTCAAGTGCTTCACGCTCCCTTATCTTTTTATTTATATATGCCCATGTGCTACCAATATCCGTGCAAAAGGCGTATGCTTTGCATTGAGGTGTGCATTGGGTTTCCTCGATGCACTCGTCACTCTCAAATATTCTGTATTTCACTGTATAAAGCGCCGCTGAAAGGTACTTTAGTTGTTCTGTGGTATAGTCTCGAGTGCTAACGGTTATCATTGATTAACTCTCCTTTAGCATTATATTTATCGGCTTCGTGTTTTATTAAATATTGCAATGTCCTGTTTACATGGCATATCGCATAATAGCTACAGTTAGCGCACACACCATGCTTACAATCTTCACTTTCTAAACTTATTTTTGCTATTTCGTTCGTGTAGCGGAGCATTGCTTGCAGTTGTTTACATGTCATCTTTTAATTCTCCTTTCGCGTCGTATCGGTTTATCTCGTGCTGTATAAACTTTAGCAAGCAATTTGTCAATTCACAAATGTAAGCGCATTCGCATTTATCACACCCAATAATGATACAGCTACGAGTTTCATATATTATCTTTTGTGCCTGACGTACATAATGCCGCAATGCTTGCAAGTCCATATACGTCATAACTTCCACCACCTTTCTACTGTCTTTAACAACTTGTAATCGTTGTACGTGCGATCAAGCCATTCGAGCAACTGGGCAAGCCCTACAAGCAGTGTTCCTGCAACTATACTCAAGCATAACACGACAATCATATTGTTTGCACCACCCTATAAGCTAAACCTAAGCGTTTCGCTAATTTGTCAATTTCATCGCATGTCCGCGTTTCAAGTACGTCTAATTTGCCTAAAGAGCATTCGTCACAACGTGTATGACGTTGGCATATTTCATCTTTAATGTCCAACACCCTTATAATTTGTTCAATTTCAACCTGCGTTCGCGCTTCTCTTTTAATGTTCATCGTTGAACCGCCTTTCTGCTGTTAAATCTGTGATATAGCAAGCGCCCATCTGCATTGCGGCTTTATGCGCTATGCGTATACAGGTACCTCAACTTTATATTTGCCTGTGTCCGGGTCTGTTACGGTCACTGTTACCAAATAACTGTTCATCTTCGTTTTCGTCCTTTCTCCAATTTGTGCCTATGCAACTATCTATTGCATGTACTGCAAAGGGTATTTCGGTTTCCTTGGCGTTATCTGCCCATGCGGGTTTTACAAGGTTTGCTTTGAATAGTTCTGTCCAGTTTGGTTTCATGGTTTTCACCTCCTTTTATGACCTGCCTTATCAGCACGTGTAGGTCATCTCACGTGGACGGGCGTTGCGCCCGTTTCGGCTTAGATTTCAAATTCTTCACCTGTTTCGTTGCGAAGCAGTTCGCAGTATGCTTCAAAAAATTCCTGCTCGCCGCCTTTTTCTTCCGTCCACTCGCTGTGCAACTTCTCGCGTAAATCGTCCCGCATATAACTAACGATTAAATCGCGGTCGTAAAGGTTTCCGTTGAATTTGATTTTAACATTTTGCTTTTTCATTTGTTTTCCTCTCTTTCCTTTTTTCTGATTATAGTGTACTTTACGTTTGTAAACACCGTATGAACAATTTGTGAACAATTTGTGAACATTTTACTTTCTTTTGATTTCAAAGTTTTCGTCCGCACTTGCAAAATTGTAACTATAGAAATCGTGTTCTATACCACTAACTAACTCGTCAAGATTATTCTTTAAATAGATTCTTGCTAAGCCATAGTTAAGATATCGCGTTATGCTTTTCGCGCATTTGTTCAGCATGTCAATGACTTCATGCGGAAGTTCCACGTTTCCAAACGGTCTGTAACCGGTTACAATTACGGTATCATAATCAATCACGTAAACGTCGGAGTTCCACCCGTACACGCCCGCGGTATAAAAATTCGGTTCACGCCATTTTAAAGCGTCTTGCATGTCGCAATAGCCAACTTTGATGACGTTGCGGTATGCGCTCATGATTGCTTTTTTCGTTATCTTCGTTTTCATTTTGCATTTTCCTTTCCGGCGTGTCATCATCAGTGTAACGCCGCCAACCGTTACAGACGGGCGTTGTGCCCGTTTCGACTGTTTATAAAGTTTCCGTTTCGATTATTACAACTTTCATCATGTTGGCATCTTCATAGGCTTTCGTGAACAACTGAGCATCTGTTATCTTGTAAAATTTCGCTTTGATAACCATTATCGTATCTTGTAGTTCTTCGCTGTAGGTCTTTGCCCATACTTCATAAATTGTTCTTTTCATTTGTTTTTACTTCCTTTCCTTTTTTCTGCCTATATTATAGCATACCCCAGCACGAAATGTGTTAACAAACTGTGAACAAATTGTAAACGATTTATTAACAAATTGTGAATTAAATATGAACAAGAATACTATTGTTCTTTTCATTTGTTTTTACTTCCTTTCCTTTTTTCTGCCTATATTATAGCATACCCCAGCACGAAATGTGTTAACAAACTGTGAACAAATTGTAAACGATTTATTAACAAATTGTGAATTAAATATGAACAAGAATACTATTGTTCTTTTCATTTGTTTTTACTTCCTTTCCTTTTTTCTGCCTATATTATAGC
>OGTB01001263.1_pt1 | contig 17405 bp, 19 predicted proteins | sample 1553611 | NCBI WGS metagenome assembly OGTB01 (sample SAMEA2580032, study PRJEB22360) | human gut metagenome | biome: human gut; feature: human-associated habitat; material: faeces | place: Denmark | collected 2008/2010 | reverse complement strand
TTGCCTCCATTAGACCAAAATCCCATTTTCACCTACACCAACTTAAGAACCCAAAAATCTGTCAACTTTTATTTCAAAAAATGTCTTGACAAAGATCAGAAAATGTGCTATTATATAATCAAGAAAAAGTAAAGGGAAAACAAACAATATGGGTAAAATCATTTACCACCGAGATATTAAAGATCAAGTAATCATACTTGATAAAGAATTTGACTACAGTTACTATAGGGAATCGCTAATCTACTGTATCACAAACAGTAGGAATAAAACGGAATGGATGCAGGTAATCCACATAGGATACCGAAATAGAAAACCGTTATATCTATTCAACGATGTCAAAGAAAGATACATAGCAGCGAGAAGATTAGGAATAGATATTGGATTCTACGAAATCACTGGTACGGATTCCAAGCATCTGATCAATTTAGATACCTATTATTTAACAGTGTTAAATAAAATAAATACCATATAAAAGGAGTGAATACAATGACAAAACAAAGAATAACCATCGAGCAGAACCCATTAACCAAGGAGACCTTGACGTTAAACGCCTTATGCCTCGCCTATGAACTACCGCAATACAGTGTTCGAGAACGAAAGGGCAGTTCCAAGAGTAAACTATACAACGTCTACATCGACGACAGCATAATCTTTTACGGAACCATCCACCAAGTAAAATACTACTTACTGAATGCGATTTACCTCATCACCCGGGTACAAGAGCACCACACGGGGAAGAGATGAAAAAAGTTGGAGCGGATTGGGAAAAACCAAACCGCCCGCACTTTCAAATCAGGGATGTAGATAAAACTAGGCTTAGTGATTCAGTGGCAAAGTCTGAACCACGGCGGGCCTACAAGAAGGAGATACAACTAATCTTCTTTGTATCTAAGCATATTATACCACATCAACCCCAAAATGTCAAGAGAGGATAACAAATATGGAAGGATTATTATATCTCAGTTTTATATTCTTAGCGTTTGTAGGGATACCAGCGATCAGCTTTATCCTGTGGCATAAACTAGGTAAAATCTATCAAGAATGGAGAGAAGAGCAGTACAACAAGATTGCACGTGAGATTCGGTATATGAATTTCCAAAATAATTCTCACAATTCTAAAGAAAGAGAAGAAATGTTCAGACAATTTGAAAAAATGATGGAGGAGGAATACAAAAATAAAAATAGTAAAAAAATAATTAAATAATAGGTTGATTTCATATTTAAAATATGATATAATAAATATGAAAAAAACAAAACAAGAAGAGAGGAGAAAAAAGGAATGCGAAAACGTATGATAAGAAGACTCATTAAAGAGTACACTATCACCGTCCAGTACTATGATCTTGAAGAAGCACAGACACGAAATAAGATCGTACGAACTTTATTACCTGTAGATGAAACAACCTTACAGGAAGTTGCAGCTGGTGAAATTGGTAGAAAAGTAAAAAACAAGCTATTGCTGAAAGAGATCAAAAATGTGATTGGAAGCAATCCAATTATAGGTTTGACGTTAGAATATATCGGAACGTCATTATACAGCATGAGCTTAGAGGACTTTATCAAGTGTGCTGAGGTCGAACGTAGCCAAACAACTGCAAGTATTTATGAAGATGAAGAAATGATTGAAGAAGAGGAGGAATAAAACATGGTCACAGTAACAAACAAGAGCAGAGAGTTTAGCGAGGTAGAAATCTATTTAATGACGGTATCACCATCTATGATATCCGTAAAAACGTTAGAGGATGGAACCAAGATCAATGTCAGAGGAATCTTAGAGTTTGAGGAAGTAAAAGAAGATACGGGAGAAGTCGTAAACATCGTTTCCATTATTGACGACGAAAAGAACGTGTATTCTTTCCAATCTAAGACTTTCAAACGGTCATTAAATGACATTGCAATGATCTGTAAAGACAAACCATTTACGATTATTAAGACAAGTGGTAAAACGAAAGTGGGTAGAGATTTTATTAATTGTATCTTGGACGTATCCAGTATCGAATAAGTATTTTAGAGAAAGTGGGGATTCGTCCCCACTTTTTCTATTGAATGGGAGGTATTCTAATGAGCAAAGGCAAATACTATCAAGAATACCGAAAAGAAAGAAGACGAATACAAAGCTTTCTAAGAAGAAACCGAGCCAAGGGATACATCTTTCCGGATAACATCCTACCAGATCAGCCAAAGAGAATCACACCAGCATCCATTCGCAGACTAAAGAGAATCACACCAGAGTTTCTCTACAAGAAGGCGAGTTACGTGGATAGTGAGACGGGCGAGATACTAACAGGAACCGAGGCTGTAAAACAAAGACGTAGTGAGTCAGCAAAGAGAGCGGCAAAGACCAGAAAACAACGAAAAAGAAATACAGACGATGAAGGTATTTATGATCGAATCACCATTAGTACGTGGTATAGTCAGTTAGAGGTCTATGCGGACGGAAAAGGGTACGCTATGTTACTCGCTTGGGCCGATGAAATTATTCAATCTGTTGGCAGAAAAGGATTTGCGGAAACGATACGAAAAGGTACTGAGGCTGGAAATCTCATTACGTGGGATGTTGTATACAAAGCAGGCGAGACCATGAAGTACATAGCTAACATGACAGAATACGTACCAGATCAGGGTGTATGGTACAAAGAGAAGCTGTTAGACAAATTACAATTCACGAAAGAATTTGCTGAATGGGCGGAAACACAAGAAGAGTGGTAAGATGAAAAGAACGTATCGTTATTTTGCATGTGACTTTGAGACAACGGTATATGAGGGGCAAACGAATACCGAGGTGTGGTTATCCGGGTGTGGAGAACTATTTACGGACGACTTACATGTATACGGTTCGATCGGTGAGCTGTACAAATATTTCACCTCATTAAATTGTCATATTATTGCATACTTTCATAACCTAAAGTTCGATGGTGCCTTTTGGATAGACTTTTTACTAACGAAACTAAAGTATGAGCAAGCCTATCAAAAACTACCAGGCGGAAAGGTAAAATTTGTTGACGACAAAGACATGAGGAGCAAGTCCTTTAAGTACAGCATATCGGATAGAGGGCAATGGTACCAGATCATCATAAAATACAGAAAGCATTACATCATTTTAAGAGACAGTTTAAAACTGTTACCTTTTGCCTTAACCGATATCGCAAAAAGCTTTAAGACAAAGCACCAAAAGTTAACGATGGAGTACAAAGGATTTCGGTATGCTGGATGTGAAGTAACAGATGAGGAACGGGAGTATTTCAAAAACGACATTTATGTCTTAAAAGAAGGTCTGGAATTCATGTTCGAGCAGGACCACACAAAGTTAACAATCGGTTCCTGTTGTCTGGATGAGTATAAAAACATTCTAAAGCGTAGCACGAAACTCTGTGCGTTGGAATACGACGAATTGTTTCCGAATTTGTATGACCATGGATTTCCGTGTGTTGATCATAAATACGCAAACATCGGTGAGTGGGTAAGGCGGTCTTATAAGGGTGGGTGGTGTTATCTAGTCAGAGGGAAAGAAAACAAGGTACACGAAAACGGGTACACTTTGGATGTAAATTCCTTGTACCCGTCCGTGATGCATTCGAGTTCCGGCAATGCTTACCCCATCGGCTTACCTACGTATTGGCATGGGGACTTCATACCAGATCAAGCGAAAACAGAGACCCGGTATTTCTTTGTGCGTATTCGTACCCGTTTTTATTTAAAGAAGGGATATCTACCCTTTATCCAAATAAAGAACAACGCCTTGTATCGAGGGACTGAGGCATTAGAAACGTCTGATATTTTTGACCCAAAGGACGGTCAATATTATAGCCACGTGTGCGGAAACCCTGTGACGGTAGAGTTGACGTTAACTCAAACAGATTATTACCTAATCTTAGAACATTACGATCTTGTAGATTTTCAGATCATTGATGGGTTTTATTTTCATTCCATGATCGGAATTTTCGATGAATACATTGATAAATACAAAGAAATTAAGATGAATTCCAAGGGAGCGGTACGAACGTTAGCAAAACTATTTTTGAACAATCTGTACGGTAAAATGGCGACTAGCACGGATTCGAGTTTCAAGGTTGCGTACTTAAAAGAGCCTGACGAATTTGGCAGGCAGACCGTCGCCTATTATCCGATCGAGGAGCATGATAAGAGACCTGGATACATCCCGTGTGGTAGCGCCATTACCAGTTACGCAAGAGAGTTTACGATACGTGCCGCACAGAAAAATTATTACGGACCAGATCGTGATGGATTTATATACAGTGACACCGATAGTCTGCACATTAATTTACCGCTGGAAGAGATCAAAGGTGTCCCGCTACACCCCACGGAATTTAATCATTGGGCGGTGGAAAGCAAGTGGGACTGTGGTATCTACGTGAGGCAGAAAACGTATTTAGAGCACATCACGGAAAAAGACATTCTATACGACGGGGAACGTGGAATCTATGAAAGTGAAGTCTGTGATTATTTAGATGTAAAATGCGCTGGTATGCCTCAGAGGTGTAAGGATTTATTTGTGGAGAGTATGAAGGAAGATCGAGTATACGATGAGAGCCGTAGTGAAGAGGAAAAGGCTTTTTTATATGAGAATCAGGTGCCGATTGTACGAACGATCAATGATTTTAAACGGGGGTTAAAAATACCCGGAAAGTTACTACCAAAGCGGATGCCTGGTGGGGTTGTACTTATGGACACGTATTACGAAATGAGGTGAGAGCATATGGATAAAATCAAAGTAAAGTATCACAATCCGATCTGTACGATTGAAAAGATTCGTGTTGGAGACTGGATAGATTTAAAAAGTGCCGAGACGATCGAAATTCGAGAAGGTGACAGCGAAAGAATTAGTTTAGGGGTATCCATGGAGTTGCCAAAAGGATATGAGGCCATTGTAGCGCCAAGGTCCTCATTGTTTTCGAACCATGGTTTGTTGATGGTGAATTCCATTGGAATCATAGATTCCAGTTATTGTGGAGATCGTGATATATGGAAAGCCGAGTTTTACGCCACCAGATACACAAAAATTTATGAGGGAGAGCGTATTGTACAGTTTCGTATTTTGAGAAATCAGCCTGAGGTGCAGCTTGAAAACGTACTAACCTTAGAGAATGTCAGTCGTGGTGGATTTGGAAGCACCGGCTTATTCTAATGTTTCACGTGAAACATAAAAAAGAGTGGGTGTAAACCCACTCTTAAAATATATCTATAATCATAGCACAGAGAATGCGACCGACCAGATCGAAAATGGACCACGGACGTATCTTTCAACGTGGTGAACCCGTGACACATCATAAACTGTCACTATGACAGATATCACAAGGATAAGAGAGCCATGACAGCGCTTTTACATTTCAAATTCTGAAAACGGAAACAACCATAATCAAAAAGCTGTCTCAGTGGCTGTATAAAGAAGCGGTACCGATTCATCATGACGTAATTAATGCTGTGGTCATCGGTTGTCACCGCAATTTTTGTAGGAAATGACTGGTCGACTTTTTCCGAGCAGTACATAATTCCATCTGAGGTAAACTCATTGATGCTATAATAGCGGTCTTGGAATTTGATCGTACAAATATAACGGCTTTTTCCAATCATTTTTTCGATAAAGGATTTATTATCATTGAGGTAGATGGACTGACCAGCATATGCAACATATTTTTCGCCGCTAAACGCCTGGTTAAAGGAGGAACTTAAGAACGCTTGGGAAGCGCTCTCATTAAAGTTTTGTTCCAGTACGAACCCATTTCCACGCAAGAACTTTGTGTTTTCCTGCAAGCGATCAGAGATACCAAACGAAACATAGTAAGGATTTAATAAAGAAACGGGGTTGGAGAGCATAATCACGGGAAGGTATCGTGTCTGCTCCCCTTTACCCCTAGCAATTGAGGTTCTAAGAGAGATAAACTTTGTCAGTTCGTTGGAACAATAACGATTATTTTCAGACTGAAATTCATCAAAAAGGAGGCGTTTCACATCGCTAAATACGTGAGACAGTTTTTTCAACTGCTCAGCTGTATTGATTGCCAACGCATAACCACATACCGTATTATTCACTACAAGTTCTCGATACAGACCTCTAGACTTTGGAACACTTTTCATTTCCAGTGTCGGAAAGAATAAATTACCAATTTCACGAAAGAACTTTTCTTCCACGTCATCAAGTTCATACGAATAACGATACAGTAAGCCAAAACATTCCCCATGTTTGAGGAAACGATTCATAAAATAACGGGAGAAATACGTTGTTTTTCCAGCGGTTCGGTTTGACGTGCAGATAAAGATTTCAGGTTTCTTTCCATTTAGGTCTGTCATGCTTAATAGTTTTGTTCCGTCGTAATATTTTGTCTCTGTTGCGCTCATCTTTTTCACCTCTATAATATTATAACATATCTATTGCTATTAAGCAATAGATATGCTATAATTAACATAGGTAAGGAGGTGATGAGGATGTTCAATTCCGTTGTGATTGCACTGGTGTTTAATGGCTTAGATATCCTATCAGGATTTATTGCAGCGATCAAGGAAAAACGGGTGCAGTCATCAAAACTAAGAGACGGTTTATTTAAAAAAGTGGGATTCATATTTTGTTATGTGTTAGCGATACTTGTTGACCTGTATGGGAGCCGCATTGGTATGAATTTAGGCGTTGATATTTTACCGATTATTATTGCTTATGTCGGTGTTACGGAAACCGTTTCCATTGTTGAGAACATCTGTCGGATTAACAGTGACTTGTTACCGGATAAACTGTTAAAACTGTTCCATTTAGATAAGAGAGAGGATTCTTAATGCCGAATATTAATCAAGCATACTCTTGGGCTGTGAATACTTGTAACGCTCCCAATGTTGGATATTCTCAAGCTTACCGAAACCAACAAACCATTGGCGGAATCACGTACTATGACTGCTCTAGTTTTATTTGGTACTCTTTGATCGCTGGTGGTTTTCCGTGTGTGGAAGCGAACAATGGCAGCACGTGGCCATTTGTCACGTACACGATGGGACCCATCCTATTAAAAATGGGTTTCCAAAAAGTGGATGTGAATGGGCAATGGTTGCCTGGTGATGTGGCTGTCAGTTACACCCACACCGAAATGGTATACAAGGGGGGTTTGGCATCCGGGGTATGTATGGGCGCTCACACGAACAATGCTCCTCTCGCAAACCAAGTATCCATTGGTTCTTCCGGTGGAGACCCCAATTATGTATCGACACCTGCGCGTTTTCCAGACCTGTACCGCTTTGGAGAAGGTGGGGCATCTGGATATGGGTATAGCTTACCTGTGATTGCTGCTCTTTGTGGTAATTCCTGGAGAGAGTCGAACATTAACCCGGGGTTGGAAGAGAAAGGAAACGGAATCGGCTTTGGACTCTTTCAGTGGTCTTTTGAACGTCGAACCGCCTTAGAAAATTGGTTGAAAGAAAATGGTTATGAACTGACCTCACCAGAAGGTCAGTTGCAGTATTTGATTGTTGAGGATGAATGGCAAGGCAGCTTTGGTGGTATTTCCAGTTTACAGGAATTTTTTACTTCCACCTCAACCGATGTCCCGATGCTGGTAGAGGCATTTATGAAATGTTGGGAACGTCCCGCTGAATCTGACCCCTCACAGCGTGTCGCATGGGCGAAACAATGTCAGGACTACATCCTTGCGCACGCTAATGATACGTCGATTACCGCATGGGTGATTAGTAATGAATATCTTACTGAGGCCGAAATCTTAAACAATGCGGTGATGATGTACCGTTATTTAAGCAGTGGTGGCGGTGGTGGCGGCACGTTTGGGCGAGAAAACTCGCTGCCTGTCTATATGATGATTTTGCGGCATCCTTATTTATTTTAAATGTATGGAGGTGTTTCGTTGTGGCTGTTGTAAATAAAGATACGATTATGGAACGATTGAGAGAAAACTTTAATGACAATGATTCCGATGATGTCCTTGGCTTGTTGGAAGATGTGACCGACACCCTGAATGATTATCAATCTCGGTTAGAGGAAAATGGGGACTGGAAAGAGCGGTACGAACAGAATGATAGAGAGTGGAGACAGAAATATAAAGATCGTTTTTTCAATAATGACCCTGAGCCGGACCCGGAACCTGAACCAGACAAAGACCCGGAACAAGCAACGCCTACTACCTTTGAGGAGCTGTTTCATTTTGAATAAAGGAGGATATTGATTATGCCAAGAAGAATTGCAGTCGGCACGCTGAACGCAAGCACGTTAGACATTTTAAACGTGATTCGTCAAAATGCTAGTTATGAATACCAGAGTCAGGTGCCTGTCATTACGCAAGCAATTGACATTCCCAAAGTCGGTGCTGTGATTTATGGTACCCCCGCACTCGCCAATCAGTTTTTAAATGCGTTGATCAACCGTATCGCTATGGTACGTGTACAGAGTGCTACCTTTAACAACCCGTATCGTGATTTGAAAAAAGGTTACATTGAGTACGGTGAGACGATTGAGGACATCTTTGTTTCCATCGCTAAGGTGGTTGAGTATACGCCAGAAAAGGGTGAGGAACGTGAGTTCAAACGAACCCTACCGGATGTAAGAAGTTTGTTCCATGTCATTAATTGGCGTGTGATGTATCCTGTCACCATTCAGGATGAGGACTTAAAGCAAGCATTCTTATCCATTGAGGGTGTCCAGGACTTGATCGCTAAGATCGTGGACTCTGTTTATACCGCCGCCGAGTATGATGAGTTCCTGCTGTTTAAATACCTGCTGATTAAAAATATTACTAAGGGTAAGTTAAAACCGATTTCCATTGGTGATGGCACAGATCTCAAAAAAGCCGCCGTTTCGTTTCGTGGTACATCCAACTTGCTCCCGTTTATGAGCGATCAGTACAACGCTGCAAACGTCTACACGACAACACCAAGAAACAATCAGCACATTTTTATGGACGCTACCTTTAACGCTCAGTTTGATGTGGATGTTTTGGCTAGTGCGTTTAACATGGATAAAGCCAACTTCATGGGACGCTTACACTTGATTGATTATTTTAATACCTTTGATAACAAACGGTTTGAAACCATCCGTGAAAATTCGACTGGACTGGAAGAGGTGACAGCTGAGGAGCTTGCGTTGATGGCAGACGTGAAAGCGGTTCTTGTGGATGAAAACTTTTTCCAGGTTTATGATAACAAAGACCAGTTTACCGAAAAGTATGTTGCAAGTGGACTGTACTGGAACTATTTCTATCATGTGTGGAAGACCGTTTCAACCAGTGACTTTTCGAATGCCGTCGTGTTCGTTTTGGACAGCGCAACTTTGACAGCACCTGAATCCTTAGAATTCATTGTAACCAATACGGATACTTCAGATGAAGCTTGGACAGTTTCATTTAAATATAACAGTGATGATACTCTCGCTGATACTAGATACCAGTTCGTGCAGTCAGAAACCGCAACAAAAAATAGTATTGCTATTCAACCTTATGGAGCTGTTATCGCTCCACTAGATAAGCTTAGAATTCCACTTCCTTTAGAGATTCAGATGGGTGGTGTTACCTATACATCGACTGAAAGTGAAATTAATACTTGGAATGTAGGAACAAAGTTAACATTTAATAAAGCGGTAGCTTCAAAAAACGATCCTGACACACCCACAGATTTAACTAAAAAGTCGAAAAAATAATACACCTTGTTTCACGTGGAACCACATGTTTCACGTGAAACATTTATTGGAGGTTTTTCTATGTATATTGCACCAGGTACAGCAGTCCGACTTTTGAGGAATATTCCGCTAGATAGTACTTACAATCATACCATTTATTTTGGTAGTCGTAGTGCGCAAACCTCATACTTTTCCAGTATGGCAAAATATAGTTTAAATGACTATACCTATCAACGTGTGAAACGTGGTGTGATACGTGTCGGAATTGTAGCAGATAATCTTTATGATTGTAATTACGTGATGTTCCAGAACTCTAATTTTGGAAGCAAGTGGTTTTACGCTTTTATTAAGAGCGTGGAATACGTAAACAATGAAACTTCAGATGTAACTTTTGAACTGGATGTGATTCAGAGTTGGTTCTTTGACTTTGGTTTGCAACAGTGCTTTGTAGAAAGAGAACATTCGAGTTCCGATAAGCCTGGTGACAATATTTTACCAGAACCTGTGGAACTTGGTGAGTATGTGTACAACACCTACGAAAAACTCGGTGAGGAACTCGAACCCATGGCGGTGATTATGGCTGCTGCGGAAACTGGTGGAGAGGATACCAGCGGCGGTATGATCGACGGTGTCTACTCTGGTACCAAGATTACCGCATTTAATTCCTCAGATGTGGAGGGCATTAACAATACGATTAAAGGGTTTATGCAATCACCGGATAGTATTGTTAGTATGTATATGTGCCCTGTCATCTGTACCGGGGGCGCCATTGAGGACGGCGGTACCATCATTTCTGGTGCCGGTGAGGGCCATGCCACGGGATGGTCACATACCTATACACTCGATGGGGTGGGGACTGGTCTGAATGGTTACATCCCTAGAAATAAAAAGCTGTTGACCTATCCCTATTGTTTCCTTCACGTCGATAATGGCTCTGGTCAGTCCGCCCAATACCGATTTGAGTTTTTCGAGGGCGGTATCCCGCAATTGCACTTGGATTCTACCGTGATTGCACCAGTAAAAATAACCTGTCGCCCTAGACGGTATAAGGGTAGCAGCGGTGTCAATCACACCGAAACCGTGACACTGGAAAATTACCCACAATGCTCCTGGAATATGGACGCCTATAAGGTTTGGCTCGCTCAGAACATGACACCTATGGTGATGAAGACCGTGAGCGGCGTGAAAACTTCAGCCCTTAGCGCTGGAAAGGCTTTGGTGAACGCAAAAACAGGGAACCTCGCTGGTGCCGCACAAGGTTTGGCAGACTCCCAAGGCGCCATGCAGCAAGTGCAAGAAAACATCCAGGCATTTATGATGGATAGTTATACCGCATCCATTCAAGCGGACTTGTGTCGTGGGAATGTGAACAATGGCTCGATCAATATGTCCCATCAATACCAGAACTTTTATATCGGTCGGGCCGCTATTACCATGAACTACGCTCGGGCGATTGATGATTTTTTCACGGTCTTTGGCTACGCAACCAAACGGGTAAAGGTTCCGAACCGTACCGCAAGACCACACTTTAATTATGTAAAGACCGCTGGATGTGTCGTGACGGGAAGCGTACCTGTGGATGACATGAATAAAATCTGTCAGATACACGATGCGGGTATTACCTATTGGAAAGAGCCTGGAAATGTTGGAAACTATAGTTTGGATAACAGCATCTAAATGTTTCACGTGAAACATTGAGGAGGTGAAGGACTTGGGGAGACGTAAACACACCGAATTTGAGTTGTCGTTACGACGCAATGTAAACACGAAAAATTTTTACTTTGACCGTTTAACGGAATTGGCCGTTTCCGTTTTTAAATGGGAGAACTTGCCGCCTACGGTGGATTACCGTTATTTGGAAATGTGTTTATTCCGTGAGGGTGCGGCGGTGTTCTTTAAAGATGATGTGGTTGACGACTATCTCTGTTTGTCGGTAAATCGAAAAGGACCATTTGATGTCTATGGGAATCCGTTACGCTGTCGTGCGTACTCTAGATACAATAACTACAATTGTGAGTTGACAAACCAAAATTCTGTTATTATTTATAATAACATGATGAGAACCAATAGTATACGTGATATTAATTTTTATGCGGATAAATTGTATTTGATTGACCGTATTATAGATGTAAATATTAATGCGCAAAAAACACCGATGCTGCTGCAAGGTACCGATAAGCAACGGTTGACACTCCTGAATCTGTACAAAGAATATGATGGCAATGCCCCGGTCATCTTTGGTACGGATTCCCTGAATTTGGAGGGCATTCAGTCTATTAATACCTCAGCACCTTTTCTAGCAGATCAATTGTACGCTCTGAAAACAAAAATTTGGAATGAGGCTTTGACCTACCTCGGTATCGCTAACGTTAGCGAGCAGAAAAAAGAACGTATGATTACAGATGAGGTCGTTCGTGGTATGGGCGGGACGATCGCAAGTCGTTTCTCTCGACTGGATAAACGTCGTGAAGACGCTGAGCGTATTAACCGCATGTTTGGTTTAGATATTAAGGTTAGCTATAAGGATATCAGCTCTGTGCTTTCTGGTGATGAGCTGCTACTGTTCGCAAATTACCCGAATGAGGGCGAACCAGGAGGTGACTTGGATGAGTAAGTATACCGTGGAAGTCCGTTTTATTTGTGAACAGAAAGCTGGTTTGACTTCTAGCGTGGGATGTGATAAAATAGATAGTGTAATAAGTAAGTCTTGGGATAAGATTTTTACATCAAAAGTGAAATTCTTCAGTGAAAGTTATCGAAAGACTCTTTGCTCGAAAATCTTGAAACACTACTACATGCAAGAGATTGGCTTTGAAACCGTTGGTCAGTGGATGTACCACTTGAATACCCGGCTAGAGGAAATTATGCCGTACTATAACCAACTCTATGAGTCCGAACAGCTTAAGTTTGACCCTCTGAATAACGTTTCCTTTACAAGGTCACATTTGATGGAGTTTGATGGTTTGGTACAGACAGAGGATTCTGGAACTAGAGATTCGAGTACCGATAGTGGTTACAAAGACACCAACCGAATGTCAGATACCCCTCAGGGTTCTCTAAGCGGGGTTGAGTCCATGAGATACTTGACTCAGGCAACGATTACCGACGGCACCTCTGACCAGACAACAAACGAAAATACAGAATCTCAAGGAAAAACAATCACGGACAATGAAGAGAACTTTAAAGAAACCGTTGAGGGAAAACACGGTGTCGATTCCTATAGCGATCTCCTAATGAAATACCGTGATACCTTCTTAAATATTGATTTGCAAGTGATTAATGAATTTAAAGACCTGTTTATGGGTATTTGGTAAGGAGGTGAAAATATGAGTTCTTTGGATACCATACGTAGATTCCCCTACTGTCAGAAAGTTCTTCCCGCAACCTATGATGACTCACTTAGTTACTATGAGTCCATCTGTAAATTAGTTACGAAAATGAATGAGATCATTACGGAACTAAATGCCATTGACCCGGAATCTATTTTGGAATTGGTCGATGACCGTGTAGATGAACGTTTGGTTGACCTCAATAAACAGATGCAAAACCTGACTGATCGTGTCAATCAGGTCATGGGTAGTGTGACATCCGCTCTCGAAAAGTATAACAATGAGATTACGATGGAGATGCATCGTCAATTGACGGAAATGACCGTACTACTTAGTACTCAACTTGCGGCTCTTAGAATTTATGTGAACAACCAAGATAATATGATTCTATCTGAATTGCGTTATCAGATTGAACTGCTGAAAAATCAGTTGCCGGATTTGACCACCGTCTATGTCTATTCCCCATTCTCTTCTCAGATTGTGGATATTCAGACTGCTATCAACGAAATTTGGGATAACATCAAAGTCTATTCACTGACCGCCGATGAGTATGACGATATGAAATGGTCCGCTGAACAGTATGACGGGTTCCAGTTGACCGCTTATCAGTATGACTACTACTCTAGACGTTTTATTTGGAAAGACCCTAATTTCTATATGACCGATGTCTGGACGGGTGAGCAGATTCATACCATAGAGGAATTGGATAAGTTGGCTACGCTTCATAAGGAAAACGCTTTAACCACATTCCAATATGATAAGCTCACTTTTACTGCTGAGGATTATGAATCTAAAACATTAACGGCAACAGATTTCGACTGGTATAGTAAGGCTATGCTGACTTATTATTTAGACGCACATAATTTTAATTTAACTTATATGTCTCCTAACGGTAGTTTAATTGTTAATTATCCATACGCTAAATCAATTACAGGCTCAGCGGCCTTTAAAACATCTGGTACCGCTGTATCTAATAATGTTACAAATACATTATATAATAGTTGGTTGGATGTTCGAAAACAAACATTTATTTTTACTTGTAATAAATCCAATCCCTCATTACAAATTGGTATTCAATATTCAGATGATACAACAAAATTTGCATCTACAACGTCTAAGGGTTTTGGAATTGTTGTACCGCCAGAAAATGAGGAATTAACTATTAAATCGATTATTGTTAACACTATATATGGGGGTTTTGCCTCTATTGCTAATAATTTAAATATATTAATTTGTCAAAAAAGGTAGGTGTATATTATGAGCGCAACAAATAAAACTACGTATCTAGATTTACCACAATTTATCGGTACGGATGTGCCCTCTTGGTTGGGTGACTTTAATGGAGCTATGGAAAAGATCGACACGGGTTATAACAATGTCGATATCAAAGCAGGGAAGGCAGCGTCTACTGCTAATTCAGCATCTAGTAAAGCTGATATCAATACACAATCTATTACTAGCATTAATGCTGAGCTAAAAACATTAAAAGAGGCTGTTCAGAATTATGACAATATCCTGAACTTTAAACTTGTTACTTGTGTACCATCGCCAAACAATCTAAAAGATAATTCATCTATGCTTATGACTCAGAATACAAACAAAACTTTGGCATCCTTGAAATTTAATGCTACTATGTTATATCCACTATCTAACCCTAGTAAGTATGTGTTTACTTGGTCTGTTGGCGGCGGAACAACGACGTTTTATGATCTGTTCACGATTGAGGATAATTGCTTTAACCTTAATCAAACCGCACTACCTAGGTCAGCAGAGTGCTTGACGGTTGGTGTGATGACTTATCGAAATGATTCAACGAAAGCAATATCTAGATTGTATGTGAGGGCTTGGTACGATGGTGCCACAACTCACGTTGGCGCAATCTTTAGCAATGAACCAACAGCAAGCGTTACAATGTGGATGGATGGCTCGGTGTTCTTGTCTGGTAGTGTAATCGCTCCACCAGACCCTGAATAAACGGAATAATTGGTAACTTTATCACATGTTTTTATAAGACTCCTGTATGTGTTTTGCAACAAAAAGAGAGGGTGAGCCCCTCTCTTTTTTCTATATTCGCTTGATACTTGGCGCCCATGCGTATCCATAGTATTTGTCAGCGATACAAACGTAAAACCAATTATCCTCATACCCGTATCTTCCTAGGACGTCTACCAGGTTGTGCTTCTTTAGTTGCGGGTATTTCGATATTAACGGACTCGCTTTTTTCGGTTGCTCATGCACACCTAACGTTTTCTGTACCTCACCTACAAATCTATGGAATCCTTCTTGTACATGACTATCCTTATCGCTCTCAATCACTAGCTCTTTTTGCGTCGCTGGTCCGCAATTTCCGTCCGGTGTTAATCCGTTCGCTTTCTGAAAGTTGATGACCGCCTGTTGGGTGTCAGGGCCAAAGTCACCGTCTGCTTTGATGTCATACCCACACAATCTCAGCTGCTCTTGCATCGCTTTTACTCCTACTCCCTTATCACCGTAACAATAAAAGTCTTTCACGGCGGTTTTGTAGTCAATGTATACATACCCATCAATCCCTGAATATACACGTGTGTATACTTTGTCAGCGACACATCCACCGTTCGCAACTACTTGGTTGACACTGGTCGCACTGGTGTTACCTTCATTCGTGTATATGTGTGTGCTGGTCACTTTCGTTACTCTTCCTATGTGCGCACCTTTTCGAAAAATCACTAGTGCTCCTAGTTTTGGTTCCATTCCCCATGTTCCAGATGCCTTTGCATGGTTCGTAATTGCGGTGCAGTTGTAAAAAACATCACCCATGATGTCTAGCGCTTTCTCTTTACCAAATATTTGTACACAAATCCAGAATTGGTACACCGCACACCACGGCTGTCCTTGACATCCTGGTAATCCGAGGTTGTCAATGTCTCTTGCGTATTTTGTGTAGTTGTTGTACCCCGCATTACCAGTTTTGCTGTCTAATTGGCTGTTCGAGCGTTTCTCTAAATATCCACTTTGCTCAGCCATTAGTTCGGCTGTTTTTGTCCATAAATCTGTGCTCACTATGATACCCCCTTGCTCTGTATTCGATTTGTCGTATTTGATTAGGTTGAATTGATCTACCACTCTCATGCAGGTGTCGACGTAACTGCTGCTGGTTGCGTAGCCGTCATTTTTGATCGTGGTTAGATACTCTCTTGGGTTTTCAATTCCCTTTAGGTTTAAATATCTTGGTAGCTGGATGAATTCAAAATAGCCTATGATGCCTTCCTCTAGGCTCGAATAGACTCTGAAGTTGTCTCGGATGTTGGTCATCTGTCCTGGTGTGTACTCCTCTTGTGTGCTTAGGTTTACGCTTGGCCCTGTCCAGGCGGTTCCGCACTTTAATCCAAAGTAGTTGTGGTAATCTTTGGATAGTTTGGATTCTCCCCACCCGGATTCTACGATTGCCTGTGCGATAACCGCACTATTACAATTGATGTGATAGTGCGGTGCGTGTTTGCAGATGTGCTTTGCGATTTCTTTGATGAATGATTCTTTACTCAATATGTGGTTCCTCCTCACCGATTAATTCGTATTTTTCGATAGCGTCTTGAATGAGCTTGGTTGTAATGTTTATCTTTCCTAGTTCTTGGTATTCGACTAGGTTTACTTTTAGGTCCATCTTTCCGGTGTCACCTGTTTCCAGGTAGTAAATACTTTTGTCTAAGATCTTTGCTGCTATATACTTACAGGTGTCACCTTTGATGATTTCATAATATCTTTTATTGTTTCGCTCACCAATGTTTCGTAGGCGTATCGGTATGATGCTCGCACTTCTTATTTGTTCTACTCTGGTATAGATTGTTATTCCGGTGATTTCTTCCCTTGTTACAAGATGATAACTCATTTATTACCTCCTCTAATATTTCTTTTTATTTTGTTAAACATGCCATTTACTCTTCCTAACATCTACCTCCCTCTTTTATTGCCATACATTCTTATATTTTGACACCATCGGTTTCGATTTTGTTAGATAATACCAGTCACGATGATAATAGCTATGCAAGGTGTCCTCAAAGTTTAACTCTGACTCACATGTCTCCTCGAAAGTGATATTGAGTTCAAGATCTACTGCTGCAATATACTTTTCAAGTCTGTCATCAAACATCCACCATGATTTTCCGTCTTCATCTTTACCGATGTACATGACACCAAACTCAATTTCCTCTTCCTTGCCTAACTTGCTCAACCTCTCATACCAGAAATCATATGCGGAATAACTAACGTCGTCCTCTGAACAAATTACTTGATCTGATATTCTCTCATTCATCATTGTTGTATTCTCCCTTCTTGTTATTGCTTACCTTTTTGTTAATTATATAATAGCACATTTTTAAGCGTTTGTCAAGCATAAATTTTATGTTTATTTTTGTGTGCCATGTTAGTTTAGACTAACTGGGAAATGTCGACATAGGGTTTTGGTCTAATGGAGGCAA
>OGTB01001238.1_pt1 | contig 17736 bp, 10 predicted proteins | sample 1553611 | NCBI WGS metagenome assembly OGTB01 (sample SAMEA2580032, study PRJEB22360) | human gut metagenome | biome: human gut; feature: human-associated habitat; material: faeces | place: Denmark | collected 2008/2010 | reverse complement strand
AGGCCGACATCATCTTCTCGGGCGCCGGGCTGCCGCTCAACCTGCCGTCGTTCCTTACCGAAGGAGCCAAAACCAAACTGGCACCCATCGTATCGTCGGCGCGCGCCGCGAAACTGCTGTGCCAGAAATGGTTTGCAGAATATAAGTACATTCCCGACGCCATCGTGGTCGAAGGCCCCAAGGCGGGCGGCCACCTCGGCTATAAGGAGGAGCAGCTTGTCGACGAGCACTATGCGCTCGAGAGCATCGTTCCCGAAATCGTCGCCGAAGTACATGCGTTCGAGGCCGAGCACGGCTGCCATATCCCCGTCATCGCCGGCGGCGGTATCTATACCGGCGAGGATATCTACCGCATCATGTCGCTGGGCGCCGAGGGCGTGCAGATGGGCACCCGCTTCGTCACGACCGACGAGTGCGATGCCGACCCGGCCTTCAAGCAGAGCTACCTCGACGCCACGCAGCAGGATATCGAGATCATCAAGAGCCCCGTGGGCATGCCGGGCCGGGCCATCCACAGCTCGTTCCTCGACCGGGTGAAGGAGGGCCTGAAACGCCCCCGAAACTGCCCGTTCGACTGCATTAAGACGTGCGACGTGACGCACAGCCCCTACTGCATCATGCTGGCGCTCTACAACGCCTTCAAGGGGAAATTGCAGAACGGCTATGCCTTCTGCGGCGCCAACGCATGGCGGGCCAAAAAGATCCAGTCGGTACGCGACCTGATGGCTTCGCTCAAGGCCGAGTATGACAATTTTTCGCTGAAAGGGAAACTCTTCGGCGTAAAATAATCCGCTCCCCGGGAAAGCCCTCCCTTCTGACTTTTTCAGGGGTGGGGCGAAAAGATGTGACGACCTGATAAATCGGGTCGTCACATCTTTTTTTGAAGGAGAATGGGGGACGGGGGCAACGGTTTTGTTTCCGGTTTCCTGCACGAAAAAACACGCTTCAATTCGACCCGCAGCGAGTTGTGTGCGCTGCGGTCGTGTTGTATATTAGGTGCAGGGCTGCCGAAAGGGCAGCCCTGCTTTTTTACGCTTGATCCTGCCCTGCCACCCCGATCAGCCTGGAGCAAAGCTTAACAGATCCAATTTTGGTTGTTATGATAAGGAATGCTGTCTGAACCGTATGCGGTAACGCAGACTGCATACCGGCGCCGCACAAGGCCGCACAAGGCCGCACGAAGCCGCACAAGGCCGGGCGAGGCAGCGCGCCCGGAAGCCGGGATTTTCGCTTTGCCGGGACAGCCTAAAAGGTGCCGAACCGGAAGACGATCTTCTGGCAATAGAGTTCGCCGGGTCTGAGCAGCGGCGACGGGAAATCGGGGTGGTTCACGGCGTCGGGGTAGTTCTGGCATTCGATCGCCACGCCGTCGTAGTCGTTGTAACGTCCGCCGGTCTTGGTTTCGGGGCATCCGCCTGCGAGCCAGTTGCCGGTGTAGACCATCACGCTGGGCTGCGACGAAAGTACCTTTACGCAGCGCCCCGAACCTTTTTCGCGCAGTTCGCCGACCTCGCCCAGGATGTTGGGCTGCCACCCGTCGATGACGAAAGGATGGTCGTACCCCTTGAAATCGCGGATGTGGTTGAACTCCGAGCCGATGCCGGGGCGGAAGGGCCTGAATTGGCGGAAGTCCTGCGGGGTGCCCGCTGCGTCGAGCAATTTCCCGGTCGGGATTTGCTTGTCGTTCATTTCGAGCACCTTCGAGCTGTTCAGGCGCAGTTCGTGGTCGAGGATCGAACCGCTTCCGTCGCCCGCGAGATTGAAATAGACGTGGTTCGTGAGGTTCACGACCGTCGTCTTGTCCGTCTTGGCGAGGTAGGTGATCTCCAGGGCATTGTCGTCGTCGAAATCGAATACGGCTTCGACGTTCAGCTCGCCGGGGTAATTCTGGTCGCCGTCCTCCGACAGGAGCGACATGACGACGCGGTTGGTCTCGACACGGCTTTCCCAAAGACGGTTGGCGAAATTTTTCGTGCCGCCGTGCAGGTGGTTGGGGCCGTTGTTGACCTCCAGCGAGTATTCTTTGCCTTCGATGGTCATGCGTCCCGATGCGATGCGGTTGGCGCAGCGGCCGACGCTCTTGCCCGAGGCGGCCCCGTCGAAGAAGTAGCCTTCGGGGTGTTTGTAACCGAGCACCACGTCGGCCATGCGGCCTTCGCGGTCGGGCATCGTCACGGAGACGATCGCCGCCCCGAAATTCGAGATCTTCACTTCGGCGCCCTTGTCGTTGCGCATCGTGTAGAGGATGATCGCCTCTCCTTCGGGCGTCATGCCCCATACGTGTTGTTCGATAGTTACCATATTATTCTGCGGGTTTTAAGGTTGCCAGGATATGGTCGATGCGGCGCAGGGTCTCCTCCTTGCCGATGAACGACGTCACGTCGTACATGCCGGGGCCCTTGCCGGCGCCGACCAGGGCCAGGCGCAGCGTGTTCATCACCTGCCCCATGCCGTAGCCTTTCTGCTCGATCCAGCCGTGTACGATCCGCTCGGTATTTTCCAGCGAGAAATCGTCGATCGCGGCCAGTACGCTGCGCAGTTCGCGCAGGATTTCAGGGTTCTGCCCCTTCCAGTATTTCCTGGTCTGCTTCTCCTCGTATTCGGCCGGGGCCACGAAAAAGAACGACGTCAGATCCCACAGGTCGGTGATGAACGTGGCGCGCTCCTTCATGATGCCGGCGGCGCGGCCTGCGACCTCGTCCGCGACCTCGATGCCGTGCCCGCGCAGGATCGGCTGGTAGAGCGCGGCCAGTTCGGCGTCGCTCTTATGGTGCATGTACTGTGCATTGAACCATTTTGCCTTGTCGGGCTGGAAGCGTGCGCCCGACTTGGAAACGCGTTCCAGCGAGAAATTGTCGATCAGCTCCTGCATCGAGAAAATCTCCTGTTCGGTGCCGGGGTTCCACCCCAGCAGCGCCAGCATGTTGATGAATGCCTCGGGGAAATAGCCATCCTCGCGGTATCCGTGCGCGGTCTCGCCCGTCGTGGGGGATTTCCAGAAGAGCGGGAATACGGGGAATCCCATCTTGTCGCCGTCGCGTTTCGAGAGCTTGCCGCCGCCCGTGGGTTTGAGCAGCAGGGGCAGGTGGGCGAACGCGGGCTGCGTCGCCGTCCATCCGAATGCCTTGTATAGCAGGTAGTGCAGCGGCAGCGAAGGAAGCCACTCCTCGCCGCGGATGACGTGCGAGACCTCCATCAGGTGGTCGTCGACGATGTTGGCGAGGTGGTAGGTGGGCAGTGCGTCGGCCGATTTGTAGAGCACCTTGTCGTCGAGCGTCGAGGTGTTGACCTCCACGTGGCCGCGGATCAGGTCGTCCATTTCGACGACTTCGTTTTCAGGCATCCTGAAACGGATCACCCACTGGTCTCCGCGGTCGATACGCGCCCTGACCTCTTCGGCGGGCAGCGCCAGCGAGGTGGCCAGCTTTTCGCGCACGGTGTAATTGTAGGCGAATGCCTCGCCGCGTCCTTCGGCCTCCCTGCGCAGGGCGTCCAGCTCTTCGGCCGTGTCGAACGCATAGTACGCCCACCCGGCTTCGACCAGCTGCAGGGCGTATTTGAGGTATATCTCACGCCGTTCGCTCTGGCGGTAGGGGGCGTGGGGGCCGCCCGCGCCGACGCCTTCGTCGATCCGGATGCCGCACCACTCGAGCGATTCGAGGATATACTCTTCGGCGCCCGGTACGAAACGCTGCGAGTCGGTGTCCTCGATGCGGAGGATCATTGTGCCGCCCATCTTGCGGGCGAATAGGTAGTTGTAAAGGGCCGTGCGGACGCCGCCGATATGCAGCGGCCCCGTGGGGCTCGGTGCAAAGCGCACTCTTACGGGTCTTGCCATGTTATGATTCTATTTTGTTTTTGTCGTTTCGTTTCAGTTCGTCTTCCCTGCGCCGGGCGTAAGCGTCGTATTCGGGCGTATCCGGGAAATCGCGCCACGCCCTGCCGCACCTGCGCAGCCCGGCGGCCGCGACGATTGCCATGCCCGCGCAGGCTGTTCCCACGATTGCCGCCGTGATAATCCACATCGTGCGGTTACGCAGGATCGCAGCGGCGAGGATCAGGCCGAAAAGCACTCCCTGCGTCCGGCGGGAGAACAGACAGTATGCTGCACAACGTGTCCATGTCCGGGGTGTCCTTATTGCGGGTGTCCGCTGCGTTTCGGTGTGCCGGATGGGGACGTCAGACGTTGAACAGGAAGTGCATGATGTCGCCGTCCTGCACGACGTATTCCTTGCCCTCGATGCCTATTTTACCGGCGTCGCGGCACGCTTTCTCCGAGCCCAGCGCCACGTAGTCGTCGTACTTGATGACCTCGGCGCGGATGAATCCTTTTTCGAAGTCGGTGTGGATGGTACCTGCCGTCTGCGGGGCTTTCATGCCGCGCACGTATGTCCAGGCCCGCGACTCGTCGGCGCCCGTGGTGAAGAACGTTTCGAGGTTCAGCAATTTGTAGGCCGATTTTATCAGGCGTGCCACGCCCGATTCCTCGAGGCCGAGGTCTTCGAGGAACATCTGCCTCTCCTCGTAGCTTTCCAGTTCGGCGATGTCGGCCTCCGTCGCTGCTGCGACGACGAGCATTTCGGCTTTCTCGCCGGCGATGGCCGCCTTCACCGCTTCGGTATAGGCATTGCCCGTCACGGCGCTTTTCTCGTCTACGTTGCAGACGTAGAGCACCGGTTTGTCGGTCAGCAGGTTGAGGTCGGCGACCAGCTTGCGGTCTTCCTTCTCCAGTTCCACCGTGCGGGCGCTGTTCCCCTGTTCGAGTGCGGCTTTGTATTGCAGGAGCAGCTCCACGGCACGCCTGGCGTTCTTGTCGCCGCCCGAGGTGGCCTGCTTCTGCGTTTTGGCGAGGCGGTTTTCGACGGTTTCGAGGTCTTTGAGCTGCAACTCCGTGTCGATGATGCCCTTGTCGCGCACGGGGTCGATCGACCCGTCCACATGGGTGATGTTGCCGTTGTCGAAGCAGCGCAATACATGGATGATGGCGTGCGTGTTGCGGATGTTGGCCAGGAATTTGTTGCCGAGCCCTTCGCCTTTCGACGCCCCTTTCACCAGCCCGGCGATGTCCACGATCTCGATCGTGGTCGGGATCACCCGTTTGGGATTGTCGATCTCCGCCAGTTTGACAAGCCGCTGGTCGGGAACCGTGATGACGCCCACATTGGGCTCGATGGTACAGAAAGGAAAGTTCGCCGCCTGCGCCTTCGCATTGGACAGGCAGTTGAAAAGGGTCGATTTACCCACGTTGGGCAAACCTACGATGCCGCATTGTAAAGCCATTCTATTTATTTGTCGTTAGATTTCAATAACGCCTGCAAAGATACGAAATTCTTTTCATATTGTCATCGCAGGCAGGGGCTTTCGCACGGTTCCGCCTGCGATTTCCCGCTTTGCAGGGCATCGCCGGACGGATCGCCCGCAATGAAAAGGCAGCGGCCTGCGCAGGCCGCTGCCTTTTGGGGGCAGGCTGGTTTATCGTGCGTAGATGCGGGCGGCATAGCCCCCGCCCGGGGCCATCCGGATCTTCAGCCTGCGATCCTGCGGCAGCTCCGATACGGTCTTCCTGAAGTCGCGGGCTGCCCGGTCGGCGTTGATGCCGTCGGCGAAACTCTCGACGTCGTAGTTGCCGTTGCCGATGAACGACAGATCCAGCTCCAGTTCGCGGGGTGTCCAGTCGGTCATGGCGCCGATGTACCACGTGTCGCCCGAGCGGCGGGCGATGGCGATATATTCGCCCACCGAACCCGTGAGGGCCACCGTTTCATCCCATACGGTCGGGACTGAGGCCATGAAAGCGAAGCACTCGGGTTCCTTCATGTAGTTCGACGGCGAATCGCAGAGCATCGTGATCGGCGACTCGAAGACCACGTACTCGGCCAGCTGGCGGCAGCGGGTGCCCTGGCTCATGGGTTCGCTGTGCACCGGGCGGTAGTTGCCGCGCGAGGCATTGCGCATGGCTCCCTGCGTATAGTCCATCGGCCCGGCGACCATGCGGATGAACGGCATCGTGACGTCGTATTTCACCATGTCGGTCGATTCGGCCGACCATTTCAGCTGTTCGAGGCCGAACACGCCCTCGTAATTGAGTACGTTGGGCCATGTGCGGTTGAGCCCCGTGGGCTTGAATACGCCGTGGAAATCGAGCAGCATCTTATGTTCGGCGCAGACTTCGGCGGCGCGGTGCAGGAAATCGACCATCCGTTGGTCGTCACGATCCATGAAATCGACCTTGAAACCCTTGACGCCCATGTCGGCGTAATGTTTCACGACGCGTTCCATGTCGCGCTCGAAGGCGTAGTAGCCCGCCCAGAGGATGATGCCCACATTGCGCTCGCGGCCGTATTCGACCAGTTCTTCCAGGTCGATCTCCGGCACTACCTGCATCAGGTCTGCCTGTTTGTTCACGGCCCATCCCTCGTCGAGGATCACGTATTCGATCCCGTGCTGCGAGGCGAACCAGATATAATACTTATAGGTTTCGTTGTTGATGCCCGCCTTGAAATCGACGTCGTAGAGGTTCGAGGCGTTCCACCACTCCCAGGCCACTTTGCCGGGTTTGATCCACGAGGTGTCGGCGATCTTCGAGGCCGGGGCGAGGCGGTAGACCAGGTCGTTGTCGAGCAGCTGGCTGTCGTCCTTCGATACGGCCATTACGCGCCACGGGAACGACCGGGTGCCTTCGGTCGCGGCGATGTAGGGTTCGCGCTCCGTGACCAGCATCTGCAACTGGTTGTGGCCGCCCTGTTCCTCTTTTTTGGGATAGGGGGCGAACACGCCCTTCAGCACGGGGGCCTCCGTCGAGTTGTTGAGGAAGAGGCCCGGATAACCCTGCAGGTCGGCCTCGGTGATGACCATCTTGCGGCCGCCGGGAAGTTCCACCAGCACGGGCAGGAAGATCAGTTTGCGGGGGTCGAGCTGCGTCAGCGGGAGACGGGTGTAGGTGTTCTCGAACGAATTGCGGAACTGCCCTTCGAAATCGAGCAGCCGCTTGTGCCCGACATAGGGGGCGTACGCCGTATAATCGCCCGGGAAGGTATAGGCGACCTGCTCGTTCTCGACCAGGATGCCGTCCTTTTTCCGGGTCGTGAAACGGTAGGCCAGCCCGTCGTCGTAAAGGCGGACTACCAGCCCGTAATCGCCGCGCATCGTAAGCTCGAGTTCGTTGTAGTGGTCGCGGACGCTGCCCTTCTTGTAGAACGGCGAGGCGATCCGTGCGTCGGCCGTATTTTTCCTGGCCCTGGTGACTTTGGGGTTGCTGCCCAGCACTTCGCCGCCGCCGAGCGTCATCGAGACGGGCGACGGGGCGAGCAGCGTTTCGCCGTCGGCCGAGAGCGAGATCCGGAGGTCGGAGCCGGTGGCGACGGTGGCCTGCAGCGTGCCGTCGGGCGAGGTGAGCGTGTAGTTTTTCTGTGCCATGAGCGGCAGCGCGCACAGGGTGCATGCGAATAGGAATAGCGGTTTTAAGGACATAAATTCAGTTTGAACGGTTAATTTGCCCCGAAGATAGTAAATCCTCCGCAAAAAACGGCCGATATGCCTGAATTTTGATCTCCGTGCGCAATGCCCGGGGCGGGACACCTGTTTGCGGGACGGTGCTAACGCCTTTTCGGGGCGACCTGGCTGCGGTATTCCGACGGGGTGAGGCCTTTGAGCTGGCGGAACGTGCGCGAGACGTTCTTGATGTCGGAGAAACCCAGCTCGGCGGCCGCCTCGGATACGCTCAGCCCTTCGCACAGCAGCTGCATCATCTTTTCGATGCGTGTCTGGATGATGTAATCGTAGATCGAGGTGCCCATGCCCTTCTTGAAGCGGGTTTCGAGCAGGCGGCGCGACAGGGGCACCAGTTTCACCAGGTCGTCCACCGTGATCTTCTGGCTGATATTCTCATGGATGTAGCGCAATACTTCGGCGATGTGCGGGTCGTTGTTGGCATAGATGTCCGTCGATTGCCGGGTGATGATGTTGAGCGGCATCACCATGACGTCTTCCCATTCCGCTTCGGGGTTGCGGATCAGCCGGTCGATCAGCCGTGCCACGTCGTAGCCGCCCTGCTCGACGCCCTGGCTGAGCGACGAAAGGTTCGGGGCGGAGAGCTTGCAGATCGTCTCGTCGTTGTCTACCCCCAGGATGGCTATGTCGTTGGGGATGCGCGAATTTCCCCCCCCCTCGATCTGGAGGCACGCTTCGGTGATATGGTACGCCTGGTTGTCGTCACAGGCCATGATAGCCACCGGTTTGGGCAGCGATTGCAGCCACGTGATGAGCTGCGCCGTGTCATAGTACCACAGGTCGTTCTGGGCTCCGCTGCGCAGCGACGAGAAGGTGAAATCGGGGTTCGCCTGCTCGATGGTCTCGCGGAAACCCTGGCAGCGTTCGTCCGAGAAGTCGATGCCCCGCGTCCCGTAGAAGGCGAAGTTGCGGAACCCCTTTTTCAGGAAATACTCCGCGGCCATGCGGCCGGCAAGGTGGTGGGGCCCGGTGATGTTGGGGATCGTCGTGAAACGCTTCTTGAAATCCTGCGCGATGGCGATGATGCCGTTTTCGCGGAACAGACCGACGTTGTCCGTGTTGTAGAACTGCCCGATCACGGCGTCGGCCTTCATCCGCACGGCCCATTCGACCACCGCCTCTATGCCGAACTTGTCGCGTATCGACAACGGCAGCCGGCAAAGGCTCCACGCCTGCGCCGTGTCGTGCGCATAGCGGGCCATGCCGAGCAGCAGTTCGCGGGCATAGGCTTCGGAAAAATCGGTCAGGAAAATTACGCGTGCCATGGTCTGGTTGGGTCTCTTCGAGGGTAAAGATAGCTTTTTTTCGGGAATTTTCTGCCCCAGGACGGAATTTCGGGCGAAAAGGCACTCCTGCCGGGGTTTCGGCGCCGGATAGGAAGGTTCTGCGCGATGTGAGGATGTAAAAGCGCAAATAGCCACGGACGGGACGCTTCTCTTCTCTTATATTTGTATAACCTAAACTGCGACCGGTTCCGATGCTGCGCAGATACGGCTGCCGGGGTTTGCAATACCGCCCCGGAATCCTTATCTTTGATGGAACGCTTTACGGACGGGGCGCATACACCGAAACTGCCATGACCAAAAAACTTACCTTCGCCTTGCTGGCCCTCGGGCTCCTTGCGTGCGCGCCGCGGCCGGCCGGCCCGGTCGATTATGTAGACCCGTTCATCGGCACGGGCTACCACGGGCATACCTACCCGGGCGCAACGACGCCGTTCGGCATGGTGCAGCTCAGCCCCGATACGCGTGCCGGGGACTGGGACGCCTGCGCCGGTTACCATTATGACGATACGACCATCGACGGTTTTTCGCATACGCACCTCAGCGGTACGGGGTGTGCCGACCTGGCCGACATCCTGTTCCATCCCACCACGCGCGAAATCGTGTTGCACGACGGCGCCTGCGTCCTGCAGCCCTATTTCTTTTCGCACGGGGACGAGAAGGCCTCCTGCGGCTATTATGCCGTGGAGTTACCCGGTGAAAATATCCGGGTGGAGCTTACGGCGGCGCCCCGTACGGGCGTGCACCGCTACACCTTTACGGGCAAGGGGCCGCGGCAGGTGGTCGTCGACCTGATGCACACGATCGCCGAGGAGCAGGTCGACATGCGCGAATTGCGGACGACGGCGCCCGATGAGATCGCCGGGATGCGCCGCACGCAGGGGTGGGTGCCCGACCAGTATGTCTTTTTCTCCGCCCGTTTTTCGGAGCCCTTCGCCGACGTGCGGCTGCTGGGCGACAAACAGGCCGTGCTGACTTTTGCGCCGGACACCGAAACGCTTACGATAGCCGTCGGGTTGTCGTCGGTCAGCGCTGAGAATGCCCGTCTCAACAGCGTCGCCGAGGTGCCGGAGCTGGATTTCGATGCCGTGCATGCGCGTGCCGCCGCGCTGTGGCGCGAAGCGCTGGGCGACATCGTCGTCGAGGGCGGTTCGCGCGACGAAATGGTCAATTTCTATACGGCGCAGTACCATACCAAGCTGACGCCCAATCTGATGAGCGATGTCAACGGCGAGTACCGCCGTCACGACCAGCGCATCGCGCGTATGCCGCAGGGCGGTGCCTACTATTCGACATTCTCGCTGTGGGACACTTTCCGCGCGTGGAACCCGTTGCAGACGCTGGTGGATACGACGTTAGTCAACGACATGATCCGCAGTATGCTCGACATGTACGACATAACGGGCGAGCTTCCGATCTGGCCGCTCGCGTCGGGCGAGACGGGGACGATGATCGGCTACCATGCCGCGTCGGTCATTGCCGACGCCTACCTGAAAGGTATCCGCGGATACGATGCCGAAAAGGCCCTCGATGCGATGATCCGCTCGTCGAACATCAATAAGAAAGGTTCCGATTACTATGTGGCACAGGGGTTTATACCTTCCAATATCAAGCGCGAGTCGGTCTCCTGCACGCTGGAATATGCTTACGACGACTGGGCGATCTCCCGCATGGCCGGGGCCATGGGCCGGGACGACGTCGCCCGGGAGTATGCGCAGCGGGCGCTCAACTACGCCAATGTCTTCGACGGGTCGACCTGTTTCTTCCGCGGCCGCGGGACGGACGGCAACTGGTCTGAGCCGTTCGAAGAGTTCGCCACGGGGCGCGACTATACCGAGGCCACGCCGTGGCACTACCGTTTCTTCGTGCCGCACGACGTGAACGGGCTCGCCGGGCTTTTCGGCAGCCGCGAGGCATTCGTCCGTGAACTGGATCGGCTCTTTACGCTCGAATCGGACGAGATGCAGCTCGACGTAAGCGACGTGACGGGGCTCATGGGGCAGTATGCCCACGGCAACGAACCCAGCCACCACATGGCCTACCTCTACAATTATGTCGGGCAGCCGTGGCGGACACAGGAGCTCACGCGCAGCCTGCTGCACGGGATGTACGCCCCGACGCCTGCGGGGATCATCGGCAACGAGGACTGCGGCCAGATGTCGGCGTGGTACATCTTCTCCAGCCTGGGCTTCTATCCCGTCTGCCCCGGCTCGAACCAGTTTGCGCTGACCGCCCCCCAATTCCCGAAGGCCGTTGTGCGCCTGGCCAACGGCCGCACGCTGACCGTTACGGCAAACAACCCCCGCCGCAATACCTATATCGCTTCGGTGACGCTCGACGGAGTGCCCGTGACCGAAAATTTCATCACCTACGAACAACTGATGCAGGGGGGAGAACTGCACTTTACGCTCCGGCAGCGCCCTGACTTCACGCGCGGCACGGAGGCTGCCGCAGAACCCTATTCGCTCACGCGCGGCCAGGTCGTTTCGATCCCCTATACCACGCAGAACGTGAGCCTCTTCACCGAGCCTGTGGCCGTCGCCCTGGCCACGACGACGGCCGGGGCCGAAATCCGCTATACGCTCGACGGCTCGGAGCCGGACGAAACCTCGGCGCTCTATGCCGGGCCCGTCGTTGTCGACCGCTCGCTGACACTCAAGGCGCGGGGATTCAAACCCGGGGCCGCACCGAGCCGTACGCTGACGCTCCAAGCCGAGAAGGCCGTATTCCGCAAAGGGCTGTCCGGAGCGGGCGCGGCCATGCGTCCGGGCGTCGCCTATGCCTGTTACGAAGGCGTGTTCTCGCATGTGGACGAGATTCGCCGGGGGAAGCTCGTAGCGTCCGGGACAATGCCCGAGCCGTCGATTGCCGATGCCCCGCAGGAAGACCATTTCGGATATATTTTCAACGGCTGGATCCGCATTCCCGAACGGGGCGTGTGGGAGTTCATGATCAAGAGCGACGACGGCAGCGTGCTCGTGATCGGCGACCGGAAGGTGGTCGACAACGACGGGTCGCACGCTTCGGTCATGGCGACCGGGCGCGTGGCGCTCGAAGCGGGTCTGCATCCCTATACGCTCATGTATTTCGAGGATTACGAGGGGCAGGATCTCTCCTGGGGCTGGAGGGCGCCCGGAGCGGCTCTCTTCGAACAGATCCCCGCGGAGCGTCTGTGCGTCGAATTTCCCAATTGTCCCGGTGATTAAACTATAAAGTTATGAAACGATTGTTCTATCTTCTGGCGGCAGCGGCGTTCACTGCCTGCGGTTCGGCCACGACGCTCAGCGTCATGACCTTCAACATGCGTTACGACAACCCCGAAGACGGGGCGGACAACTGGCGTTTCCGCCGCGGGCGGGTCGCCGAGGTGATCGCTTCGCATGGCGTCGACGTTTTCGGTACGCAGGAGCTGCTTGCCAACCAGCTCGGCGACCTGAAGCGTTTGCTGCCCGGCTATGCTGCGGTGGGCGTCGGCCGTGAGGACGGTGCCGAGGCGGGCGAGTTCAGTGCCGTATTTTACCGGCGGGATCGTTTTACACCCCTCGAATCCGGGACTTTCTGGCTGAGCGAAACCCCCGACGTCGCAGGCTCGAAAGGGTGGGACGGCGCCTGCGAGCGCGTGGCAACCTGGGTCGTACTGCATGACAGGGAAGGGGGACGGGAGTTCCTCTTCGTCAACACCCACCTCGACCATGTAGGGCAGGTCGCCCGCGACGAAGGCGTGAACCTGCTCAGGGAGCGCATCGAAGCGCTGCGCGGGGATCGGCCTGTGATCCTGACGGGCGATTTCAATTCCGAGCCCGGCTCGTCGGTCGTGGCGCACGTGCAGAAAGACGGCGTGCTGCATGACGTGAAGTGGAGCTTTTCCGACTTCGGGCAGATACCCGAGGCCGAACGCCCGTTGCTCGACTACATCTTCGTGAGCGACGGCATCGCCGCCGACCTTTACGAGGTGCTGCCCGATACGCTCGGTGGCGGTTATGTCTCCGACCATGCCCCCGTGATGGCCATTGTCAAATTCGAAAAATAACATTCCGCAATGAAAAAGATACTCAAAAGCTGGCTGCTGTTCGCAGCACTGTGCACCTGCGCCACGGCTGTGGCCGAGCGCCCCATCCTGATCCATTCGCACAACGATTATTGCCGCCGTGCCCCCTTCTGGCAGGCGTACGCCCAGCAGGTCTATTCCATCGAGGCCGACGTGTTCCTGCACGGCGGCAAGCTGCTCGTGGGGCACGAGGTCGAAGACCTTTCGCCCGGCATGACCTTCGAGGCGCTCTACGTCGAACCGCTGGTGACGCTCTTCGGGCGTAACGGCGGGCGTGCATGGAAGGATTCCGGCGAACACCTTCAACTGATGGTCGAGCTCAAGTCTGCTACCGAACCGACTTTACAGGCCGTTGCGGCATTGCTGGGCCGCTATCCCGAGGTGTTCGATCCGGCGGTGAATCCCGAGGCTGTGCGGATCGTTGTCACGGGGCGTGTCCCGGCACCGGCCGATTTCGGCAAATATCCCTCCTATATCCGTTTCGACGGGGTGTGGGATGCCGACTATACGCCCGCGCAACTGGAGCGCATCGCCCTGATAAGCGCCGATTTCAGCGACTATTCGCAGTGGAACGGCAAGGGCTCGATCATCCCGGCCGAGCGTGCGGAACTGGAGACGGTCATCGACCGCGCACATGCCTGGGGAAAACCCGTGCGTTTCTGGGGCGCCCCCGAAGGGACGACGGTTTACTATACCTTTTATGATATGGGTATCGACTACCTCAATACCGACCACCCCGAGGTGTGCGCCGCGTTCTTCGATGATTTCGGCAACAAGAATTTCCAGATCGGCGAACGCCGCACGGCCGCCGAAGGCGTGACGGGCACCAAGCGCCTGGACAAGACCACGCGCGATTTCCGGGGCTTCCAGAACGACAAGCTGCAACTCTCCAAGGGCATCGACGTCTACACCCCGACTTACCGCAACGACGGGGGCCGGGGACGGGTTCGCAACGTGATCTACCTGATCGGCGACGGCATGGGGCTGTCGCAGATCGTGGCGGCCTTCTATGCCAACAAGGGGCTGTCGACCCTGCAGATGAAATATATCGGCCTGCAACAGAACAATGCGCTGGATGCCTTCACGACCGACTCGGCCGCCGGCGGCAGCGCCCTGGCCACGGGCGAACGCCACGATAACCGCCATATCTCGATGAGCCCGGAGGGCGTGCCCTATCCCTCGCTGAGCGATTTCTTCCACGACAGGGGGCTGCCCGTGGGCGTCGTGACGCTGGGTAACATTGCCGATGCCACGCCGACGGCCTTCTACGGGCATTCGGTCGAGCGCGACAATGCCGACGAGCTGACCCGCTGCCTCATGGACGGGCGCATCGACCTGCTCTGCGGCAGCGGCATCCGTGAATTTACGCGCCGCAAGGACGGGATCGACCTGGTCGGGGAGCTGGAGAAACAATACGATTTCGTGCGTTCGGTCGATGGGATCGATGCCGCGAAGGGCAAGGTCATCTGCATCGACGAGGCGATGGACGATGCGGCCGAGGAGGCCAACCTGACACTGCTGGCCGATGCCACGCGCGCTTCGATCGCCAAATTGCAGGAACGCGGCGGCGACGGGTTTTTCCTGATGGTCGAGGGCGCCAAGATCGACTATGCGGGGCACTCGCGCTGCCTGCCCGGTTCGGTCATCGAGACACTGAGCTTCGACCTGGCCGTTGCCGAGGCGCTGAAATTCGCCGACACGAACGGCGAGACGCTCGTCATCGTCACGGCCGACCATGAAACCGGCGGCCTGGTGGTGGTCGACGGCGACGAGCATACGGGGCGTGTGACGGGCGTCTATGTTTCCGACGACCATACGCCCGCCATGCTTCCGGTATTCGCCTACGGCCCGGGCGCCGACAAGTTCTGCGGCACCTACATGAATACCGAGATTGCACGCCGGATAAAATCACTGATAAAATAACCGCATACTATGACGCTACGCAAACAAATCGCGGCATTCGTGTCGCTGGTCTTCGCAGCGGGCACGGCAGGGGCGCAAGACCTCAAATCGGGGCCCTACAAGCTGCCCTACAAAAATACCTATGTAAAGGAGGTATTCGTGGCCGAGAACGAGTTTCGCACGGCCAAACCCGAACACATCAAACCCCGGACGTTCGCCGAGGCGCGCAAGATCCTGCCCTCGCCCGTGTGGGAAGGGCATGAAAAGGAGGTCGAGATGTACTGGCACGCCTGGCAGATCGCCGTGGGCAACATCCGCCAGCCGCAGGAGGGCTCGGGGTTCGTGTCGCCTTACCTCGATATTGCCTACAACGGCAATATCTTCATGTGGGACGCTTCGTTCATGATGATGTTCGCCCGCTACGGTTACCGCTTTTTCCCGTTCCAGCGCACGCTGGACAACTTCTACGCCAAGCAGCATCCCGACGGGTTCATCTGCCGCGAGATCCGTGCCGACGGCTCCGACTGCTTCGAGCGCTACGATCCCACCTCGACGGGGCCCAACCTGCTGCCGTGGGTCGAACTGATGTATTACCGCCAGTTCGGCGACATCGACCGCCTGCACAAGGTTTTCCCCGCCCTGTGCGCCTATGCCAAGTGGTGGCGGCTCAACCGCACGTGGCCCGACGGCACCTACTGGTCGAGCGGATGGGGGACGGGCATGGACAACATGCCCCGCGTGAAGCCCGAATACAACCCGATCTTCTCGCACGGCCACATGGTCTGGCTCGATACCAACCTGCAGCAGATGCTGGTCGACGAGTCGCTGCTCAACATCGGTTTCCACATCGAACGCTGGCAGGAGATCGAGGACATGGAGGACGAGATGAAACGGCTGCGCGCCTATGTCAACGAGCACCTGTGGGACGACGCGACGGGTTTCCTCTACGACCGCTACGGCGACGGGTCGCTCTGCACGACCAAGGGGATCGGCGCCTTCTGGGCCCTGCAGGCCGACGCGCTGGACAAGGGGCGGATGGATCGCATGGTGGCGCACCTGGCGGACACGGCCGAATTCGACCGTCCGCACCGCGTGCCATCGCTCTCGGCCGACCACCCGAAATACAACCCGACGGGCCGTTACTGGCAGGGCGGCGTATGGCCGGGTGCCAATTACATGGTCATCGACGGCCTCTACCGCAAGGGCTACCATGACCTTGCGCTGGAGGTGGCCGAAAACCATTTCAACGCCGTATTCGAAGTGTGGAAGAATACCGGGACTTTCTGGGAGTACTATGCCCCGGAGAAGATCGAACCCGGGTTCATGGCCCGCAAGGACTTCGTGGGCTGGGCGGGGCTGCCGCCGATCGCGGTGTTCATCGAGTATATCCTCGGCATCAAATCCGACTATTCCGAGGGGCGTATCGTGTGGGACATCAACCATACCGAGGCCCACGGCATCGACCGCTATCCCTATGGCCCCGAGGGTGTCGTGGGGCTGAAGGTCAAAGGCCGCAATTCAGCCGGGGACGTGCCCGCGGTGAGCGTTACGACCAACGTGCCGTTCGACCTGACGGTGACGTGGGGCGACGGGCAGAGCCGCACCGTCCGCGTGGAGAAAAGCGGCAGTGTGAAACTAAACTAAGGAACCTAACCTACCTATGAAAAAGATAACGACTCTTATGTGTGCCGTCGCCTTGTGGTGTTCGGCACAGGCACAGGCGCCCGCCCTGCATTTCGGCCGGGACGGCAAATTCCGGATCGCACAGTTCACCGACGTGCATCTCGACCTCGGTACGCCTTACCGCCGGGCGCAGGCGGAAAAAACCATCGCTCAGATGCGCTACATCCTCGATGCGGAGCATCCCGACCTGGTGGTCTTCACGGGCGACGTGGTGACGGGCAAGCCCGCCGCCCAAGCGTGGCACCGCGTGTTGGAGCCCGTCGCGGAACGCAACCTGCCGTTTTGCGTGGTGCTGGGGAACCACGACGCCGAGCAGGATCTCACACGCGCGGAGATCGGCCGCATCGTCACCTCGTATGCCGGCACGCTCAATACGCTCGGCGCCGGGGGCGAACTGGCCGACGTGGTGCTGGAGATCGCCGGGACGAAGAAACCTGCGGCGTTGCTCTACTGCCTCGATTCGCACGATTATTCAACAATCCCGTCTATCGACGGCTACGGTTGGTTTACTCAGGAGCAGGTGGGCTGGTTCCGCGCCCGCAGCGCCGCCTATACCGCGGCCAACGGCGGGGGGGCGCCGGCCGCGCCGATGGTGATCGACATCCTGAACATGCCCAAAAGCATCCGTTACCAACTGGAAGCGTACGGCGCTTACAGCGAACAAATCAAGGATTACAGCGACTTGGGCATCCTGCAATCGATCTCTTCGGAAAAGGGGCGCGCCATCGTCGAGATGATCGACCCGTACAGCTACCGCCGCAAATTGTCGCAGCCCAAACTGCTGCTGATGGGAACCAACGACGAATTTTGGGTGGCCGACAACGTCAAGAACTACATCGACTCGATCCCGGGGATCAACCGGCTGCATTACATCCCGAACGCCGGGCATAACCTCGGCGGCGGAGCCGAAGCGATGCTGACGCTGGATGCTTTTTTCGCTTCGCTGTTGTCGGATAATCTTTTCCCGACCTGCGCATGGCAGGCGAAAACCGGAGGCAAGAATCTGAAAATCGCGCTGGAGATGTCCCGCGAAAATCTTGTCGGCGCAGAGCTGTGGAGCGCCGTCTCGCCGACCCGCGATTTTCGCAAAGCGGAATGGAATTCCGCTCCGCTGCCGGAACCGGAAAGCGAAAAATACACGGTCGACGTACCGTTGCCCGAAACCGGTTTCAAAGCTTGTTACGTAGATCTGATCTACCGTACCGACGACGGCCGGCAATACAAAATCTCCACGCGCATTTTCATGACCGATCCAGGCAAATTGTTGTAATTTATCCGAATAACGTTCGATCGGCCCGTATTTCCTCCCGG
>OGTB01001236.1_pt1 | contig 17741 bp, 18 predicted proteins | sample 1553611 | NCBI WGS metagenome assembly OGTB01 (sample SAMEA2580032, study PRJEB22360) | human gut metagenome | biome: human gut; feature: human-associated habitat; material: faeces | place: Denmark | collected 2008/2010 | reverse complement strand
AATGTTATGCGGCTCATATGAAGATTTTCAGCTGCCTGGGTAATCGTAACACCCTGATAGAGATATGAAGCAATCTGGTCTAACATTTCCTCCGGGGACGCTTTGGTTTTACATGGCATAAGAATGACCTCCTAATATATTTATGATATTATTCTGTCTTTCTTGTTGAATCATACCAAAGGGGGACCACTTTTGTGGTGGATGAGATGTAGTTCCTCAGCCGCAGGCTGGTTGTGAAGGTTTTTAAAGAATGCATTTTCTAAAGTTGCCAGGGAAAGGGGTGTAGTATTCATTGGTTTTTATAAAAAGGTTTCACGAGCGCAGCGAGGTTGTGTGGTTTTGCACTTGACCTTGCCCTGGAAGGAAAGGTGCCCGACCCCAATTTCTGATGTCGGGCGGATGAGTTGCAGTTCCTTCGAGCGTCAGCTCGATTGTATGGTGTTCAGCCGCAGGCTGGTCGTCCTGTTTTAATTTCTTCATCCCACTAAAAAAGAACGCACGAAATGCTGTGCGTTCTTTTTTTCCCATTTAGAGGACGCGGCCTAGGTCGCGTGCCATTTGTTTGTCCTTTTCCGGGGGACGGCCGGCGATGGTGAGGTAGCCTCCTATCATGGCGCCATTGAGGCCGGCGGCGAGTGCGAAGGACTGCATGTCGCGGAGGCCTCCTTCTCTTCCTGCGCATACGCGGATGATGGCGTGGGGCAGGATGAAGCGGTAGACGGCGAAGTAGCGGAGGATTTCAAGCGGCTGCGGCGGCTTGGTTTCTCCCATCGGGGTGCCCGGGATCGGGTTGAAGATGTTTAAGGGGACGGAGCGGATGTCTCTTCCCTTCAGGGCGAAGGCCATGTCGAGGCGGTCTTTTTCCGTTTCTCCCAGGCCGAAGATGCCTCCGGAGCAGACGTCGAGTCCTGCGTCCTGGATACGGCGGATGTGGTTCATTTTCTCGTCATAGGTATGCGTGGTGCATATTTCGGGGAAATAATCTCTCGACGTTTCCAGGTTGCAGTGGATTCTTTCGCAGCCTGCTTCCTTGAGTCTCTTCAGCTGTTCGTCGGTAAGGAGCCCCAGTGAGCAGCAGACGGAAAGTCCGGTGTGCTGTGTCACGAGGCGTACTGTTTCGACGATGGATTCGAATTGTTTGGGATCGGTCTGGCCTCTCCCGCTGGTGACGATGCCGAATCGTTCGGCGCCATAGGCTTCTGCCTGACGGGCTTCTTTGAGAAGTTCTTCAGGACGGCGGAGCGGATACTCCTTGACGCCTGTGTTGTACCAGCCTGACTGCGCGCAGAAGCGGCAGTTTTCGCTGCAGCGTCCGCTTCTTGCGTTGACGTCGCTGCAGAAGTGCATCTCATCTCCGCAGAAAGTGCGGCGGATGCGGTCGGCGGAGGCTATGAGGAAATAGGGTTCGCGCTTCCCGCAGTCGAGAAGTTTCTCCGCCATTTCCCTTGTTATTTCTCCGCCTTCCAGGACTTTGTCCATATACTCGGTAATGAGCGCTATATCCTGATTCATTGTCCCTCCCATTGGTTCTTCCCGGTATGATCAAGGAAAAAGGCACGCCCTGCGGCATGCCTCTTCCACTTACTGTACGTTCGGCATGGTTCTTGTACGACCGAGGTCGCGCAGCATGGTGAGATCATCATGCGGGTCAGATCCCTTGCTGGTGAGGTAGTTGCCGATCATGACGCCATTCATTCCGCCTGCCAGAGCCATGGACTGCAGGCTTCTTAAGTTCAGCTGGCGGCCGCCTGCTGTACGGATCTGTGCCTTTGGAAGCACGAAGCGGAACATAGCGAATGAACGGAGAATTTCCAATGGAGCCAGAAGCTCGTTGTGTTCATAAGGGGTTCCCGGAATCGGGTTCAGCACGTTGAGCGGAATCGCATCAATGTGCAGTTTCTTCAGATGGAAAGCCATCTCGACTCTCTGGTCGAGGGTTTCGCCCAGACCGAGGATGCCGCCGCAGCAGACGCGGATGCCGGCTTTCTGAGCACGCTGGATGTTCTCAGCTTTTTCCTCGGCGGTATGTGTGGTGCAGACTTCCTGGAAGAAGGAAGGTGCGGATTCAATGTTGCAGTGAAGACGGTTTACGCCGGCTTCACTGAGCTGGTATGCCTGTTCCTGTGTGAGGAAACCAAGCGAGCAGCAGACTTCGATGCCGATTTCCGTGCGGATACGGCGGATGAGATGCAGAATTTCTGCGAAGTCTTTCGGATTTCTCTGATCCCGGCCTGCGGTAACGATATCGAAGCGGGCAGCGCCTGCTTCTTTCGCTTTCTGGGCTGCTTTCATGACTTCTTCTTCCGGCAGGAAGGTGTAATTGTCTATGCCTGTGTCGTAACGGGCAGACTGGGCGCAGAACTTGCAGTCTTCTTGGCAGCGTCCGCTTCTTGCATTGACGATGGCGCAGAGGTCGACGCTTCTGCCGGAGAATTTCTGACGGATCTTATCAGCGCATGCCAGAAGAAGCATGGTGTCTTCGTCTGGCGCACGAATCAGTGCTTTTGCTTCTTCTTCGGTGATTTCTCCGCCGTCCAGAATTCTGTCTGTAATTTTTAAAATCTGTTCACAACCGCTTTCCATGAATGACCACTCCTTAAATGAATACATCCTGTTGTATAGTAACAGGGTCTCTCCTTGGTGAAACCTTACGCGTCAAATGCGTAATTCTGACCCCTCGGAAATCGGGAAATTTCCGTGAGGCTTAAAGCTGTGGCTGGGTTCTGCTTCTTCCCAGATCGTTGACCATGGTCAGGTCTTCTCTCGGATTTCTACCGCCGGTGGTCAGATAACCGCCGACCATGATGCCGTTCAGGCCGCCCGAGAGAGCATGTGCCTGGAGGCTGCGAAGATTGACTTCACGTCCGCCTGCTGTGCGGATGAGCGCTTTTGGAAGTACGAAGCGGAATACTGCAAATGTACGGAGCACTTCCAGCGGAGCCAGACGTTCGTTCGTGTAGAACGGTGTCCCTTCGACAGGGTTGAGGATATTCAACGGAACAGAGTCGATGTGGAGCTTTTTCAGATGGAATGCCATTTCCACACGCTGGTCGAGGTCTTCGCCCAGTCCGATGATGCCGCCCGAGCATACGCGGATGCCTGCCTTCTGCGCTGTCTGGATGATGTCTTCCTTATCTTCCATCGTGTGCGTGGTGCAGATTTCCGGGAAATACGACGGTGATGTTTCGATGTTGCAGTGGATTCTTGTGATGCCTGCTTCGCGAAGACGGATGGCCTGTTCCTCAGTGATGAGGCCCAGGGAGCAGCAGACTTCAATGCCCACCTGATCGTGAATCTTCTTCACGACATCGATGATTTCCTCGAATTCATTCGGATTATCCTGATTTCTTCCGCTCGTTACCAGAGAGAAACGGACAGCGCCCGCATCCTTGGCTTTCTTGGCAGCGGCCAGAATCTGGTCCTCCGGCAAAAGACGGTAAGTCGTAGCTCCCGTCCTGTAATGACCGGACTGCGCGCAGAATTTGCAGTCCTCCTGGCAGTGTCCGCTGCGCGCATTGATGATGGCGCAGAAGTCAACAGCATTGCCGTTGTACTTCTGACGGATCTTATCTGCCATAGCCAGAAGCAGCATGGTATCTTCATCCTTTGTACGGATCAGACGGCCTGCTTCTTCTCTAGTGATCTCTCCCCCGTCCAACACTTTGTTGGCCAGGCGGATGATTTCCTCACAAGAGCTTTCCATATGTAATTCCTCCCGAATAAAAAAATGGTTTCCCAGGTATTGGAGATTAACCTGTAAAATGACCGCAGGAATCTGCACTGTCACTTTATGAAATAGTATATTCTATAAACGGTTTATTTGTCAATTTCAGTATTTGCTTTAGTTCACAATAGGTTGACAAAGTAGACATTTAATCAAGCGTCTGGAATACACTGTGAAATCTTCGGTTTTATCGAAGGAAATGGGACATAGCTCCATAAAAATAAGGGCTCTTCTGACACGTGATGCATTGTCAAAAGGGCCCTTGATCGTCTACTAAGGAAATATGTATAAGTTGTCATACAAGATTTATATAACTTCAGGCGCTGCCTTGAGCGCTGCTGTTTTTGGACGCGAAAAAGTCCCGGCAAGGATTTTCGTCCTTGCCGGGACCTCCTCAGGAGTATATGCATCCGGCGGGAGAATCATCTCCCATGCGGCTCACCGGTCAGTCGATCTGAATTTTATGGGACGGTTCGATTTCAGGTTTCCCGGATTTCGGGAGCTCTACTTTCAAAACGCCATCCTTCAGGCTGGCTTTGATGCCCTCTTCCTTGACGCCACTCACGGCGAACTGACGCTGGAAACCGGCGAAGCTGCGTTCACGGCGGATAAACTTACGATCTGCGTCTTTCGTTTCCTTCGTGTCTTCTCTCTTTGCGGACAGGGACAGGATACCGTTTTCGTAAGTGACCTGAATCTCATCTTTCGTGTAGCCCGGCATGTCACAGGTTACTTCATAGTGATCTTTCAGATCTTCAATATCCGCTTTTGGAACGGAAACATAATCTTTGTAAATGGTCGGAACATCATCAAAGAAATGATCCAGGACCGTATCACCAAACAAACCATCAAATGGAATCAAGCTTCTCATAATAATGACCTCTTTCCTTTTGCGCTTACATTTGCGTTGTCAAACTTTTAGGATTCCCGGGGCCCCTTTCCTCCTGACAACTATAGTATAGCACTTTTAGCACTTAAATCAAGAGAGTGCTAAAAAATTTTTGACTTTTATTTTTCGATTTTTGAAAGTCCGCATATTTACGGAACATTCACGTTCTAAACTTATTGATTTTTTGACTTTTATCTTGTCAAAGTTAGCCATAAAGCACCATTCATTTTTCTTTTGAAAAGGAGAAATTGCATCAAAAAAATAAAAGAAGAAGCTGTGGCAAAATGTACAATCATTTTGCCACAACCCCTTCTTTGTGTTGATATAGCTGCCCAGAGAATTAATCTAACATAGATATACAATCTCTACAATCTAAAAACCTCAAAACCTCGCTACGCTCGTGGAACTACTGTATTCCCCGGCTTCGCCGGGACCTTCTCCTTCGGAGCAAGGTTAACACCCTTAAACCGAACTTCGTTCGAGAAAAGGAGAAAGAGCGTCTTGGCGGATTTTGCCACAGCCCCTTCCTTTTTCAATTCTCAAATCAATCAAATCAGTTCAGCGCAAGTCCTTTGTCGATTTTTTCCAGGTTTTCTTTCATGGTCTTGACATAGTTTGCGTCTTGTTCGCCGCTTTCTATGGTGTCAAGGGTTTCGACTTTGGCGCCGGCTTCTTTGGAGATAGTCTCGGTCAGGGCCGGGCTGATCATGTCTTCGGTGAAGATGGTCTTGACGTTGTGCTTCTTGCAGAAGTCGATGAGGTCTGCAAGTTTGGCCGGGGACGGTTCGCCGGATGCGAATGCGTCTTCGACGCTGGCCTGTGTCAAGCCGAAGTCACGGCAGAGGTAGCCGAAGGCTGCATGGCCTGCAACGAGTTCTTTGCTGTGGCCGGTGGAGAGTTTCTTTTTGTACTCTTCGGTCATAGCCGTGAGGTCTTTGTCGAGCTTCTCATAGTTCTTTTCGAAGTATTCCTTGTTTTCAGGAGAAGCGGCAGCAAGGGCATCAGCGATGTTCTTTGCTTCTTTTCTTGCTTCTTCCGGTCCGAGCCAGACGTGCGGGTCAAAGTCGCCGTGTTCCTTGATTTCATCCTCATCCGTCAGGCGGATGGGGTCGATTCCCTTGGATGCAACGACAGCGACGGGGCCGTCTTTCATGCTCTTGAGCATCTCTGGCGCCCAGCGTTCCATGCCCATCCCGTTGTAGATGAAGACTTTGGAATCTTTGACGCGCATCATGTCGGATGCTTTAGGTTCAAATTCGTGGGGTTCTGTGCCGTCCGGTATGATGACAGTGATAGCTACGCGGTCTCCCCCGATGGCCTGCGTGAGCTCTTTCATGGCTCCAAAGGATACGGTGACGGGAACTTTCCCTGCCGGGGCAGATGCCGCCGGTTTCTCTTCCTTGCCACAGCCTGCTGTAATGATGAGGCAAGCTGCCGCGCCAGCTAAAGCCAATTTTTTCCACAATTTCATGATAGAAATACTCCTTTTTCTTCTAATGGCGGCCGGGCCGCCGGATCCGAGTACCGGAGACGCATTCCCTTCCTCCCAGGAAATGCGGACTCATCAGCGCAGGACTTTTTTCGCCAGGATCGTCACAAGGAGCAGTCCGGCGGCAAAGAGCGCTGTGACGCCGCCCGGTGCTGCGCCTATGTAATAGGATGCGAAGAAGCCCCCCAGTATGGACAGGAAACTGTACACCATCGCGGCGAGGAAGGTTGCGCGGAAACCTTTCCCCAGCTGCAGCGCCGAGGCCACCGGAAGCGTGATCATCGAGGTAATGACTAATATCCCGACAGATCGGATGGAAACGGAGATGACAGCCGCCACAAGGAAGGCGAAGACATAATTCAGTACTTTGACGTGCGCGCCGGCAACGCGCGCTGCTTCTTCATCGTAGGTGATGTAGAGAAGCTGGTGATAGTTCAGGATAACCGTCAGGACGGCGGCAAGGCTCAGGAGCCCTGTGATCGCCATGTCCTCATTGCTGACCGTCAGCATCGAGCCGAAGAGGTAGGCGTCGGCATTGGCATGGAGACGCCCGGAGCTGATCAGCGTGATGGCGATGCCCACGGAGACGGAAAGGACGACGGACAGGATGAGGTCGGTATATTTCTTGAAATACTGCCGGAGAAATTCGATCATCATCCCCGCAAAGGCGGTGAAGACGAAGGAAACGAGGACAGGACTCTCCCGGAAGAGAAGCCCGAGCGTGACACCCGCCAGAGACGAGTGCGCCAGGGTATCCCCGATCATCGAGTACCGTTTCAGCACCAGGAAAAGCCCGATGCATGGGCAGAGAACGGCGATGCAGATGGAAATGATGAGCGCATTCTGCATGAAGGTATAACTAAACATGGCCGCCCTCCTTTTCTATGTATCCTTCTATATAATGGCGGACACTGCAGAGGTGGCCGTGTCCGTGTTCGACGTGGTAGAGGCGGTCGGATACTTTGCCTGCCTCAGCGAGGTTGTGCTCGACGGCAAGGATGGTGACGCCCTTGTCCTTATGGAGGGTATCGAGTTCCTTGTAGATGTCGCGCTGGCTGGTCAGGTCGACGCCGGTCGATGGTTCATCGAGGATGAGGAGATCAGGGCTTCCCATGAGCGCCCTTGCGATCAGCACTTTCTGATGCTGGCCGCCCGAGAGGCTTCCCATGAGCTGTTTCTTGTACCCTTCCATGCCTGTCACGGAAAGGACCTGATCCACGTCGATTTTCTTCAAATGCAGCAGTTTCCCGTAGGAATGGATGACTTCTTCCACGGTGATGGGAAAGGAGGCATCCGAGGCGGACCGCTGCGGTACGTAGCCGATGCGGCGGGCGCGGCGCGTGACCGTCCCGGAGACCGGTTTCAAGAAGCCCAGTATGATTTTCAGAAGGGTGCTCTTGCCGCTTCCATTATTTCCTACGATGGAAATATACTCTCCGCCCGCCAGATGGAAATCGACGTTTTCCAGGAGCCAGGGAGCGCTCCCCGTGTAGGAAAAATATAAATTCTCAATGGTCAGCATGATGGATCCCTCCGGACCTGCAATGAAAAGGGCGGCTGCCAATCCCGCCGCTCTTTCGTAATCAATCTAATTCTTCTGCCGCTTTGCGGACAGCTTCAAATACTTCATGGAAGGACGCTTCATTTTCTTCCGCCAGTGCTTTCACGGATTCGTATTCCGGATAGTTGCGGACGGTATCGGAAAATGTGACCTGCTTCACAAGTGCCTGCCCGAAAGGTGTTTCGACTTCCCTTTCTTCGCGCTTCAGGATGACGCGCATGACGCTTGGAAATTCGCGGACGCCGATGGTCGTCGTTTCGCGGAAAATGATGTCTTCCAGTGTTTCACGGATTTCCTTCTTGCAGATAACGGTCAGTTCCCAAGCAGGACGGTTCTTCTTCATGAATACCGGCGCATAGTGGACGTCGAGCGCCCCTGCCTGCATCAGCTTTTCAAGGGTGTAGCCCAGGACTTCGCCCGAGCAGTCGTCGATGTCGGTTTCAATCTTCAGGACTTCGTCTCTTTCACCTTCTCCCTGATCGTCGGAAATGAGGAGTGCGCGGAGAATGCCGGCTCTTTCGGTGTAAGCGCGTTTGCCTGCGCCAAGGCCGATGCGTTCGATGCGGAAAAGGGACGGAAGCGTGTGGGATGTAGCCAGTGCGCATGCAATCGCAGCACCAGTCGGGGTGACGAATTCCCCTGTGGCATCCATGATTTCAAGCGGCATGCCGCAGGCAGTCACGATGTTCAGCGTAGCTGGCACCGGTACGGGCAGGCGGCCATGCTGGCAGCGGACAGTGCCTGTGCCTTCGGAAAGCTTTGGCACGATGACTTCGGAAATGCCAAGGCTGTCGAAGCAGACGGCAGCGGAAATGATATCCACGATGGAATCGACAGCGCCGACTTCGTGGAAGTGGACCTCATCGATCGGAAGGTTGTGTGCTTTCGCTTCTGCTTCCGCAATGAGCATGAAAATCTTCTTTGCGATTTCACGGGCATGATCCGTCATGGAAGCGCCGTCAATGACCGCCATGACATCCGCCAGATTGCGGTGTTCATGATGGTGGTGATGGCCATGAACGTGGTCATGATCATGATGATGGCCCTCTTCGCCATGGAAATGCGGGCAGTGATGTTCTTCATCATGGTGATGATGATGGTGTCCTTCCTCGCCATGGAAGTGCGGGCAATGGTGTTCTTCCTCATCATGATGGTGGTGATGATGATGTTCTTCACCGTCTTCATGGCAGTGGCAGTGGTGCTCGCCTTCTTCGTCATGGTGATGATGATGTTCGCCGTCTTCATGGCAGTGGCAATGATGTTCGCCTTCTTCGTCATGATGATGGTGTTCGCCTTCTTCGTCATGATGATGATGATGTTCGCCTTCTTCGTCGTGATGGTGGTGGTGTTCACCCTCTTCATGGCAATGGCAGTGGTGCTCGCCTTCTTCATCATGATGGTGATGGTGTTCACCGTCTTCATGGCAGTGGCAATGGTGCTCCCCTTCCTCGTCATGATGGTGATGATGTTCTTCCGGGACATCGGAAGAAACGACCGGATCAGGGCCGTAAAGGTATGCCATGTCATGGTCGTGGTTTTCATGTTCTGCATCGAGGATGACATTGAAGTCGCAACAGTCGATGCCGGATTTCTGTACGCGGGAGATTTCTGTCTTGAAGCCCTTCACCGGAAGGGAAGCGAGTGCTGCTTCCAGTGCTTTCTGGTCAGCGCCCAAATCAAGCATGGCAGCAACGAACATATCTCCGCTGATGCCGGAACCGGTTTCCAGATATAATTTTTTACTCACTGATTTTTCCCCTTTCTGCAAGCCTGTTAATTTGGGTCGCCACGTAGCCGGCGCCAAATCCATTATCAATATTGACTGTGACGATGCCGTTCGCGCAGGAATTGATCATCGTCAGAAGCGCCGAAAAACCGTGGAAGCTGGCGCCATAGCCGACCGATGTCGGAACGGCGATGACGGGATTCTTCACGAGGCCTCCGATGACAGAAGCAAGAGCCCCTTCCATCCCGGCGACGGCGACGACGCAGTTCGCGCTCCTGACCAGGGTTTCCTTGGAAAGGATCCTGTGGATGCCGCTCACGCCCACGTCGTAAATGCGCTCGACATGCGTGCCGAAGTATTCAGCCGTCTGGGCCGCTTCTTCGGCGACGGAAATGTCCGCCGTGCCGCCTGTGCAGACCGCGACGCAGCCGATGCGTTTCTTTCCTTCTTTTTCCTTCTTCAGGATATGGGAGACGGGGTCATAGGAAATGTCGGGGATCCTCTCTTTCACGAGTTCATACTGGTGGGAAGAAGCACGCGTCCCGAAGACTTCCCCGTCCAGCTCATAGAGCTTCTGGAAAATGTCTGCTATGAACTTGTCGGACTTTCCCTGGCAGTATACGACCTCGGCAAAGCCGGACCTTTCTCTTCTGTCCGTGTCGAGCTTTGCATATCCCATTTCCTCATACGAACGCGAAGCAGGGTTGGCGCGGAGCAGCTCTTCGGCCGCTGCCGTATCCATCGTCCCCTTCTTCACTTCTTCGAGTATTTCCCTGACATCCATCGTCTCACCGCTTTCTTACATTTCCAACTGATCCTTGCTCAATACTTCATCCATGCTTCCCATACGGTAGCCCAGAAGATCCATCGTCACATACGTGAAGCCGATCGCTTTGAATACGCGGGAGACTTCATCGTGCAGCTTGAAGAGCTTGAAGAGTTCTCCCGGGAGCACTTCGATACGCGCCAGATTTCCTTCATGCACGCGGACGCGGAGCTGTGTGAAGCCTTTGGAAAAAAGGAAATTCTCTGCTGCTTCGACCATCGCAAGCTTCTTGGCCGTGATGCCTTCGTTGTAAACGAAACGTGTCGCCATGCAGGCAAAGGACGGCTTGCTCCATGTGGCAAGGCCGGCTTCTTTGGAAAGGGCACGGATGTCTGCCTTGTAAAGTCCGGCATGACGGAGCGGGCTCTTGATGCCGAGCTCTGAAAGCGCTGTGAGACCAGGCCTGTACTGCGATGCATCGTTCATATTTGTCCCGTCGATGACGTAAGCGAAGCCTTCTTCTTTGGCAATCTGCTGCAGCGTGCTGAAAAGGAAGTGCTTGCAGAGATAGCAGCGGTTCGTCGGATTTTCAGCGAAGCCTTCGATGGCGAACTGGTCCATCTTGATGACCTTCTGGCGGATGCCTTCCTTCGTGCAGTATTCCATCGCGTCAGCCACTTCCCTTTCAGGAACGGATGCGAGATTCATCGTGACAGCCATGGCTTTGTCGCCGAGGACTTTATGAGCTTCATGCATAAGGTATGTGGAATCCACGCCGCCGGAGAACGCCAGCATGACGCTGCCGAGCTCCTTCAGGTATGCTTCCAGATCGTCTTGTTTCTTCTGTAATTCCTTAGTAAGCATAAGATTTCTCCATTCTTTTTTTGAAAAAGACCGCAGACTTCAGGCGCATGGCCGGAAGGAAAGAGAGCGGCTCTGTAACGCGGGGATTTCCCGTACTTTTTATTATAACATTTCATAGAACAGAGAAAACATGACAGATATGAATGTATAAAGAAAGCGGCTGTGGAAATGTAAAATCATTTCGTCACAGCCGCCTTTCGTGACGGTTTATTTGACTAGCGTGACTTTACAAGTTATTTGCAATGAAACCCCAAATCATTAGATTTTATCGCATTTCTGAGCCTTGATTCCCGCTTACCTAACTTTGGTATTTTGCCTTGAGGTTATAAGCTTTTTCTATCTTTTCAGAAAGATCATCTCCCTTTATAAAGGCCTCTATAGTCTTTGGGGTAGAAAGGTCTCCATAAAACGTGGTTACAAGGTTTATGGCACCCATGGATTTCAAAAATTCATGAATTGAGCAGACGATTCCTTTTGAGGCCAAATCTTTCCTCAAAATTGCGCACAAGCGGTATGCCAATACACAGATGAAGATATGTATGGCTATTTTTTGGTCTGTCCAATGGAAAATTGGTCTTACTGTTAAAAAATCCGTATCTTTCATCTGCCTGAACGAATGCTCCACATGCCAGGCACTTCTATAGGCAGATATAATCTGGTAATCAGTCAGGTCATCTCTATCAGTAAACAACGCCGTTTTTCCGAGCTGCCTTTCTGTAATTTCCGCTAATTTAGCGTCAGAGCATGCAAAAGTGAGCAGCAGGTGACCGTCCTTTTCTAATATTTCATACTCAAAAACATCCTTCATGAATTCGCGTGGTGCCAGAAAACGGTCGATTGCTTTTTGGATGCTGTCTGCAGTTGGTTTCTTTCCGCCCTTTATCTCACCTTTGGTGCGTTTTAGGAGCCGACCCTGCATTGCAAGAAAATCCGCTGTTGTTTTCTCAATGTTTATGTATATTCCCTGAAGCTGGCCTCTTTCCAGTTCGGGATTATGGATAACGACTGTTGTCATCGTCCGTCCCAGCACTTTAGTGTGCATCCGAAATGTAGACAGATTCCTATACTTTTCAGAAGCTGTTTTCGGACATTCCAGGGGCTGGTACTGATTCTTTGGAACAGCAAACAAGTCCGGAACCTGGTCTTTTCGCAGACCTCCTACATAGTGAAATTTGAGGCCTTCTTCTTCGAGCAGAGAAATGTTTGCTAAAGAGTTATTTCCCCTGTCAAAAACAATGGTAATTTCGGCATCTTTTCCTGCTATATTTCTGAACCGTTTTTTCATCTGTTTCATGGTATCGGCAAATTGGCTGGAGTCAGTCTTGTTTCCAGGATAGACTTCACTCATGATAGGGATAGAATAGTCCGGAGTTACCGTAAGTGCAAGGCCAACCGTTTTTAAGTCATTTCTCTTCGCCTTGTCATGGCCGCGTTTAGCAAGCTTTGATGGGTTCATGGTGTCAATATAGGTGAAGAAATTGGTCGCATCATAGATTAAGCTGCTGAGTTCTATTTTGTGCACAGAAACCATCCTTTGAAGGATTTCATCCTCAATGGCACGCAGCTGGTCTATAGAAATATTCGTGTTATTCCAGAAATTCTGAGCCGTAAAGAGAGAGGGCTTAAGGCCGGTAATAGTAGTAAGCGCGGTCTTTTCATACCAATCTTTTAATCCGCTTTTAGAAGAAGGAGATACGGCCCGGTTAATGGCCGCAATTAGGAAATACATCCCAACGGATGCTCCTTGAGCCCGTTTAGGAGCAATACGGTCGATGATATCCACAACCCCAAGCTTCATGGCTGCATCATAGAGCAGTGCCACTGCGCCAAAATTAACTTCATGAGCATACAGTACCTGGTCCTGAATCGATTTTTTCGAGTCAAGAGCTATTTTTAGCAGTTTGTCTGCGGTTCCCAGATATTTTTGGTTCACGAATCGAGACTTGCCGTTAACTCGTTTAGTTTCAACATAATAGTAGTAATTGCGCTCTTTTATCTTCTTTTTGACTATGGTTCCCATATAGCCTCCACGTTAGGTTACACGATTCAATTATATTCTGCCATATTTCTTTATAAAAGAGAATATTCATACGAATAATAGTTAGGTAACACAAGTGAAAGGCTAAAAATGCAGTAAATATCGATAAACTCACATCTACAGTTCGATAACTTGTAAAGTCACGCTAGCAGTTCTTTCTGCCTGCGGGGTTTCCTTTTCGCGGTACTGCGGATTGTCCTTGGCCCAATCAGCCTTCTGCTGCTCGGTCATCTGCGGAGGGAGCACGAAATTGTCAGTCGTCGGTTCAGCGGCGAAAACGGAATTTCCTGCAAATCCGGCTGCGGCAAACATAGCTGCGGCAGATACCATGATGATGTGTTTCTTCAGGTTTCTCATAATGAATCCATCCTTTCTGAAGCAAATTTATATATGCATTCCGTTCGCGTTTTGGGAGGTGCGGAGCGGAAGGGCTTCCATGACATAGGAATTATTGTATCCACTAAATCAAATAATGGCAAGCGGTTACTTTTGGGTAACCAGGATTAGATGCGGTGCCATTCCTCATCGTCTGGACCCATAGCTTTCGGCGGGTCCTGTTTTTCTTCTTTCTTGACCTTCGGGGCTTTCTTTTCGTGCTTTTGGCCGTAGTGAATGCCCTGGTCTTCGTATCTCTTGTTTCTGTCCTGTTCGAAATTGTCCTGCTTCTGATCTTTCTTTACATGCTTCTTCACTTTCTTGGCATGTTCTTTCTGGTCCTTCTGTTCAGCTTTCTTCATGTTCTGAATCTGCTGACTGGAGTACTGGTCATTGTTCTTTGTCCAGGCATCACCCTTCTGGGAATATTCCGGAGGAACCATCGGACGTTCGTCAGCGGCGGAAACCGTCGTGCCGAATGCGAGAGCGCCTGTCAGCGCAAGTCCTGCGATAGCTGCTGCGATAATTTTCTTGTTCATAATGTACCTCTTTTCCAAAATAGGCCTTTGCCTGTCCTTCCAATATGTACCGGTCAGGAAACCCTGCCGGGGAAATCACGATTAGTTCTGCGGTGCTGCTTCAGGAGCATTTTCTGCGGCCGGCTTCTGATCCTGTGCAGGTTTCTGATCCTGCGCCGGTGCATTCTTGGCTGCCTTGTCAGCATCCCTCACATCCCTGCGGTCATCACGGCCGTGGAGATCCGGAGGCGGACCCTTGAAGTCCTTGTCATGACGTTCATCCATCATCCTGCGTTCTTCATCAGGACGGATGTGCCTGTCCTTGTGGTCAAAGTTTTCCATGATCGCCGGTTTATTTTCAGCGATCCAGTGACGGTAGGAGCCGATGTCGTTTGCCACGAAGGAAACGGCGGCTGTCACCATGGAGAGGATAGCGAGTACGATGAAAACAATGATTTTTTTCATTTGCCTTCACCGCCTTCCTCTTTATGATCATCTTTCTTGACGGTGCTCTGGAGAGCTTTGCTGCCTTCGATTCCCGTGAAGAGAACAGCGAGGGCGGAAAAGATGCCAGCGCCGCCGATCGAGAAGAGCGTCAGCGGGTGGAGACCCGGAAGCGGGGGAATACCCTGGAACGGTGCGAACCGTACCTGCAGGAGACCCAGAATCAGGATCGTTGCTGCTGCGATGAATACGGCAAGGACGATGCCTGCGCCGTAGAGGAGACGTGCTGTCAGGAGAGCTGTGCTTTCCACAGCCTGCGGAAGCCTCGGGCTGACCTCATCCCAGGTTTCGCCCAGTTTCTTCTGTGCTGCATCGGCTGCCTTGCCAGCGGCATTGGCTGCCTTTTCAGCGCCATCCATCAGCGTGGAAGTCTTCGTCTTTTCATCGACGACGCCTTCGGACTGGTAGGAATCATATATATCTTTCGGACTGCCGAGCTCCTTGGAGATTTCCTCCTCAGTAAGTCCTTCCTTTTTGCCTTCTTCGAAATGAGCCTCGTAGTCAGCGAGGATTTCCTTCACTTCGCTCGGCTTCGCGTTGCGGAAATAATACCTTAGAAGGTCTAAAAATTCACTTTCACGCATAAGATTCGCCTCCTTCGGCAAGTAGTCGTCGCACAGCTTTGTTGAATTCCGTCCATTCCTTCACGGACTCCTGGAATTCAGCCCGGCCTGCGTCTGTGATGCGGTAATATTTCCGCGGGGGGCCATTATGTGATTCAGCCAGGTACGTGTCGACCAGGCCATCTTTCTTGAAACGGTTCAGCAGCGGATAAATAGTACCTTCGGACATTTCGATGTACTTGGAGATTTCCGTGACCAGCTCGTAGCCATAGAAATCTTTCCGCTGGAGCATGGAGAGAACCACGATCTCCATGACACCTTTCTTCAATTGTACATTCATAGCCGCTCCTTTCTTGGGTGACTAAGATCTTCCGAAGAAAACACCCCCCTGGATTATTGACTGGCGGTCTGTTTTCTTCGTTGAACATACTTTATCACAAAGTACTTTGTAATGCAAGGTACTAAATATTAAATAATTCTTTACATTTTCTTATACTATAAATTTCATTGATACTGGAAGAGGAAATCTCCGCATTCCATCGGCTTTTCTGCTGACGATAGGGAAATAGCGTGATACAATGACGGTATGAATAGACAGTAAAAAAGACCGGGGAAAACCCGGCCGGGGGAAGTGATCTATATGGCAAATATCGTTTTAGGGATTTTCGCAGCCATTTTTTTTATCTGCATCCTGACAGGATCAGAGCTCCTCTATGCGCTTGGCGCAGGCTTCTTTCTTTTCGTCGGGTACGGACTCTATAAGAAGTACAGCTTGTCCGATGTCCTCTCCATGGCATGGAAGGGCGTCATGTCCGTCCGCACCATCTTCATCGTCTTCATGCTGATCGGCATGCTGACAGGTGTGTGGCGCGCTTCGGGAACGATTGCCTACATCATTACGCTCGCTTCCGATTTCATAGAGCCGTCCATTTTCATCCTGATTGCCTTCCTTCTGAACTGCGCGGTTTCCTTTCTCCTCGGAACATCCTTCGGCACGTCCGCCACGATGGGGGTCATCACCATGTCGATCGGAATGACCATCGGTATGCCGCCGGCCATGGTGGGAGGCGCCATCCTTGCCGGCGTCTACTTCGGCGACCGCATGTCGCCCGTCTCGACCTCTGCGCTCCTCGTCAGCGTCCTAACGGAAGTCGACCTCTATACGAATATAAGAAATATGGCAAAATCCGCAGCCCTGCCATTCCTCATTTCCTGCGTGATTTACTTTGCTCTTGGAGAAATGCTTCCAGATGCCGCCGCGTCAGCCGCAGCTTCTGCAGACTTTGAAGAGCTCTATATCTTTTCGCCCATCCTTGCGCTGCCTGCCGTTTCCATTCTCCTCCTCAGCTTCTTCCGCGTACCCGTCAAAACGAATATGGCCGTCAGCATCGCTCTGGCGGCGCTTCTTTCCTACACCGAGCAGGCGCAGGATCCATGGAATATCCTTTTCATCATGATCTTCGGCTACGTTTCGCCCGTCCCGGAACTTGCGCCCATGGTCAATGGGGGAGGCATCGTATCCATGCTCCATGTCGCCGCCATCGTCTGCCTCTCCGCTTCCTTCTCCGGCATTTTCCAGGGGACGGGACTTCTGGACGGCATCCATGGGAAACTTGAAACCTTTGCACGCCGCTTCGGGAATTATCCGGCGACGCTGCTCTCTGCCATCATCACGAGCCTCATTTCCTGCAGCCAGACGCTCGCAGTCATCCTTACATCCCAGCTCTGCGGGACGCTCAATAAGGACAAGGAGCAGTTTGCGGAAGACCTGGAAGACACAGCTATCGTCATCCCTGCCGTCATTCCATGGTCCATCGCCTGCGCCATCGTCCTCGCCGCGACCAGCGCGCCCCTCGCATCCATTCCCTATGCCTTCTACCTGTACCTGCTGCCGCTCTGGAAGCTGATTCATACGACCTTTTCGCGCCGCAGCAAAAGCAAGTGAAGAATATCCGAAATTTCCTGCACCATAGGATTTCCTTAGTGCTACAATAGAGGAAAAGCCGGATAACAATAATAATACCGGCATGGGATTTGGGAAACCCAAGGAGGATATAATGACTGAACAAGATTTACAGAACCTGATCAAAGAGGCCAAAGGAGCAGGCGCATCCGATGCGAAAAAAGTCGACATCGCCAGCGTCAAACTCGCCGCATGGCCGAGAATGAAGTGCCAGTTCGGCTGCCCGAACTACGGAAAGACGCTCTGCTGCCCGCCGTACACACCAGAGCTTCCTTTCATGAAACAATTCATCGGTGAATACAAAAATGGCATCATCATCCAGTACACCGTCACACTCACCGAAGAAGACTGCAAAGACTGGACCAAAGTCGACACAGGCGTCACAAACGGCCTTCTCGAAGTACTGCTGAAAGTAGAAAGAAGCGCTATGCTGAAGAACTACTACAAAGCCTTCGCACTGAAAGCCGGCCGCTGCCGTCTCTGTGAGACCTGCAATCTCAAGCACTGCGTCCATCCGCTCGAAGCAAGACCGTCGCTCGAAGCCTGCGGCATCGACGTCTTCGCTCTTATCAAAGACAACGGCTACCGCTCCGAAATGCTCACCGGCCCCGTCAAGAAACTTCCCGTCTACGGCATGGTACTCATAGACTGAGAAATAGATGAAAAATAGAAAAGAGGCTGTGCCAAAATCCGCTAAAACGCTGCTTTTTCCTTTTCTCGAGCGAAGCGAGGTTTAAGGGTGTTAACCTTGCTCCGAAGGA
>OGTB01001227.1_pt1 | contig 17811 bp, 18 predicted proteins | sample 1553611 | NCBI WGS metagenome assembly OGTB01 (sample SAMEA2580032, study PRJEB22360) | human gut metagenome | biome: human gut; feature: human-associated habitat; material: faeces | place: Denmark | collected 2008/2010 | reverse complement strand
GGGTGCAGGATATGCCGCCTGGCAGAAGGCCAAGCTCCCCCGTTTCCGGCTGGGCGTGCCGGATGGGACGGAGCTGGCGGAGGAGATCGATAAATTGTTAGATGGCTCGCCCTCTCAGACTCGCTGACGCTCGCCAGCTCCCCCAAAGGGGGAGCCCTTGGCAAAACCGGAAACTTTGTGGGGATTGTCAAAACCTCGCCCTTCGGGAGAGGTGGCATGGCGCAGCAAGGACGGAGGGGGTGAGGCTGCTGAAATTGGAGGTACAGCTTTATGGCTACAACCAATGATATTTACGCTGAGATGCAGCGCTATGCGCCGCTGGAACTGGCAGAGAGCTGGGATAACCCCGGCCTGCTGGTGGACTGCGGCCGTGAGGTGTCCCGGGTGCTGGTAACGCTGGACATCACCCCCGAGGTGGTGGAGGAAGCTGCGGCCGGGGGCTGCGAGCTCATCGTGTCTCACCACCCGGTCATCTTCAGCCCGCTGAAAAAGCTGACCCCCCGAGATGTATCCTTCCAGCTGGTGCAAAAGGGCATCTCTGCCATCTGTATGCACACCAATCTGGATGCGGCGGAGGGCGGTGTCAACGACTGTCTGGCCTGCACGCTGGGCCTGCAGGATACAAAACCGCTGAATGAGGAAAAAATTGGGCGGATCGGCACACTTTCTTGTGAAAAACCCCTTGAACAGTTCCTATCAGATGTGGTAAAATTATTAAGTTGCAATGGACTGCGATACAGAGACGGCGGCCGGCCCGTTCACAGGGTGGCCGTGGGCGGCGGAGCGTGTGGGGAATACATCCCTCAGGCCATCGCTCAGGGCTGCGACACCTTTGTGACATCCGACCTGCGGTACAATGACTTTCTGGATACGCAGGGGCTGAATCTCATCGATGCAGGACACTTCCCCACGGAGGATGTGGTGTGTCAGGAGATCGTCCGCCGGCTGCGGGAGACGTTCCCGGAGCTGGAGGTCACAAAGTCCGCCGTACATGGCGACGCAGTTAAATTTTACATGAGATAAGGAGAGAACGATACTATGTCCGGACATTCCAAGTGGCACAATATCCAAAAGACCAAGGGTGCGGCTGACGCCAAGCGCTCCGCCACCTTCACCAAGATCGCCAAGGAGATCATCGTGGCCGTCAAGCAGGGCGGCAGCGGCGATCCCGCCAACAACTCCCGTCTGGCTACGGTGGTGGCCAAGGCCAAGGCCGCCAATATGCCCAACGACAACATCAAGCGTACCATCGACAAGGCACTGGGCGCCGGAAACACCGATAACTACGAGTCCGTCACCTATGAGGGCTACGGCCCCTGCGGTGTGGCCGTGATCGTGGAGGCCCTGACCGATAATCGTCAGCGCACCGCCCCGGAGATCCGCCATTACTTCGATAAGTTCGGCAAGGGCATGGGCGCTCAGGGCTGCGTATCCTGGTCCTTCGACCGCAAGGGTGTCATTGTCATCGACAATGAGGATGGTGAGCTGGATGAGGATGCCGTCATGATGGATGCGCTGGATGCCGGCGCCGAGGACTTCTCTCCCGACGGCCCCGTGTTCGAGATCACCACCGACCCCGACAGCTTCAACGATGTGGTGAAGGCGCTGGAGGCCAAGGGCTATACCTTCGCCAGCGCTGAGCTGGAGATGGTGCCGCAGACCTACGTGACCATGACCGGCGAGGATGACGTGAAGAACATGAACAAGCTCATCGATATGCTGGAGGACAACGAGGACGTGCAGAACGTGTGGCACAACTGGCAGCAGGACTAAGAAAGAGTCCTGCAAGAAAACGGCCCTTACATGAATAAAAAGCAGGCGGCGCTCAACTTCAGTTTGGTGCCGCCTGCTTTTGTGCATTTCACATTTTGTGTGTTCCACACCGGAAAAGGCTGAGATCCATTTGTATTCGCAGAAAGGTTACATTTTGGGAGATAACTTCCGTCACGCCTATTGAAAGCTAAATGATTGCTATGCTACACTGCGTATACACACGAACAGAAAAGGAACATAATGGAGAGAATCGAAACGGTTGAATTTACCAATATGTGCATGATCTGTGATGGCAGCCGGGTCGTCGTGATGGAGCGGGAAAAGCGGGACTGGCCGGGCGTCACCTTCCCCGGAGGTCATGTAGAGCCGGGAGAATCCTTTACGGATGCCGTGATTCGGGAGGTGCAGGAGGAAACCGGACTGAATATCCGTTCCCCTCAGCTCTGCGGCATCAAGGACTGGTGTGAGAATCAGTGCAGATTTGTTGTGCTGCTTTATAAGGCAACTTGTTTTGATGGCGAACTGCGCTCCAGCCCCGAAGGTAGGGTCTGGTGGGAGGATATTGCCGATCTGCCCAAGCTTAAGCTGTCTTTGGATATGCGTGATATGCTTCGGGTTTTCGCAGAAGAAGCTTTGAGCGAGTTCTTCTATTATCAGGAAGGCAGTGCGTGGAAGTATGACCTGAAGTAGTAAAACGGTGATAAAGAGCAGGGAACTTCATGCTGTCCTGCTTTGATGCACCTGTTTTACGCTAAAAGGCATCCCCCGGCGTTTACCGGGGGATGCCTTCGTATATCCGGATACGCTTTACAGAGTCTCCTTGATTTTGGCTGCGATCTGGTCGGCGGTGAGGCCGTACTCCCGCAGCACATCCTTGGCCTTGCCGGACTGGCCGAAGCAGTCGTTGATGCCGATCTTGCGGAATTTACAGTTCACCTTGCCCATGAGGACGTCCGCCACGGCATCGCCCAGACCGCCGATGACGCTGTGCTCCTCCACCGTCACCACGTTGCCGCACTTCTGTGCGTACTTCGTGACGCAGGCGGCGTCGATGGGTTTGATGGTGTGAACGTTGATGACAGAGATATGAACGCCCTCTGCGGCCAGCAGCTCCGCCGCCTCCAGCGTCTCGCTGACCATCAGGCCACAGGCGAACACCGCAGCATCCTTACCATCCCGGAGGACGTTGGCCTTGCCGATCTCGAAGGGATAGTCCTGCTCGAAAACAGGGGAGGCCAGCCGGGCGGTCCGCAGATAGGCGGGACCCTCCATTTGAGCCAGAGCGAAGGTGGCCTTTCGGGCCTCGTTGCCGTCGGCAGGGACGATGACAGTCATGCCGGGGATCATCCGCATAAGGCCGATATCCTCGATGGACTGGTGGCTACCGCCATCCTCGCCCACAGACACGCCGGCGTGGGAGCAGCAGATCTTCACATTGAAACGGGGGTAGGCGATGGAGTTGCGGATCTGCTCAAAGGCACGGCCTGCGGCAAACATGGCAAAGCTGGAAACAAAGGGAACATAACCCATGGTGGCCAGACCTGCGGCCACGCCCATCATGTTGCCCTCGGCAATGCCGCAGTCGAAGTGACGGTCCGGGTGCGCCTTGCGGAACATGCCGGTCTTGGTGGCGGCAGCCAGGTCAGCGTCCAGCACCACCAGGTCGTCGTGGCCCTCGGCGGCCAGCTCCTTCAGGGTGTTGCCGTAGCTGTCACGGGTAGCGATCTTCTTCACTTCTGCCATCTTACTTGTCCTCCTCTTCCAGCGCGGCGTAAGCTGCATTCAGCTCCTGCATGGCCTGTGCGTATTCCTCATCGTTGGGGCCCTTGCCGTGCCAGTCAACGGAGTTCTCCATAAAGGAAACGCCCTTGCCCTTGAGGGTATCCAGAATGATGCAGGTGGGCTTTTCGTTCTCAGCGTGGAAAGCGGCGATGGCGCTTTCAATGGCATCCAAATCGTGGCCGTTGATGGTCAGCACATTGAAGTTGAAGGCCTTCAGCTTCTCCTCCAGCGGGGCGCTGTTCATCACGGTCTCGGTGGTGCCGTCGATCTGCAGATGGTTGCGGTCCAGCATAACGCAGAGGTTGGACAGGCCGTAGTGAGAAGCAAACATAAAGGCCTCCCAGCACTCGCCTTCTTCCACCTCGCCGTCACCCAGGATGGTGTAAACATTGATGGGCTTACCGGCGTGCTTGGCACCCAGTGCCATGCCGCAGGCGGCGCTCACGCCCTGACCCAGACTGCCGGTGGACATATCCACGCCCGGCACACTGTTCATGTTGGGGTGGCCCTGCAGGTAGCTGCCGATCTTGCGCAGGGTCTTGAGGTCCTCCACCGGGAAGAACCCACGCTCAGCCAGCGCGGCGTACAGCGCCGGGGCCGCATGGCCCTTGGAGAGCACCAGACGGTCGCGGTCAGGGTTCTTGGGATCCTTCGGATCCACCTTCATCTCTACGAAATAGAGGTACGCCAGCACCTCGGCGATATCCAGGCTGCCGCCCGGATGGCCGCACTTGGCGCTGTGAGTGCCCTCGATCACGCCCATGCGGATGTGGCAGGCGTGTTTTGCCAGGGTAAGCTTTTCTGCATTTGTCATCTTTGGTCCTCCCGTATGAACCTCAGCGTTTGCATCGGATATGGTACGCACCCGGGCCGTACGCCCTGATGCGCTATTTCTCAAGTCTATATTATCTATTCTATGCAAAAACGTCAAGGTTCTTTCGTCAAAATGTACATCCCTTGGCAAAATCGCTTGTAAATGTTCCCGTTTTTGTTGAAAATGCAGGTCCATTTTGCCCCCGCAAAACATTTTTGCAGCTTTTGGCCGCTTTGCAATATCATCTTTTGCCGCTGTATGATATAATAAGATGAATTTGTTTGCTTTTTTCATCATTTTGGGAGGTTCCTATGTCTTTTTCCGCACCCACATCCCGGGCACAGCGCAGCCGCAGGTTTTTGCCCTGGCTGCTGTACCTGTATGCCCTTGTGCTGTTCGCCATGCACTTTGTCCGCATTTTTGACAACTCCTTCTGGGGAGATGAAGGGTTCAGCATCGGCCTTGCCCAAATGAATGTTTTTGAAATGCTCCAAGTCACAGCGGCAGATAACCATCCGCCGCTGTACTATCTTTTCACACAGCTCCTATATCATCTTCTGGGCAATCACGGATATGTCTATCATCTGTCGGCTCTGATTCCCTATGGACTCGTTCTGATTCTTGCCTGTACAGTGATTTTCAGACAGTTCGGATTGGTTCCCGCAGTTGTTGTTTCCACTTTTGCCTCTTTGACTGATACCGCTATCATGTTCAATGTCGAGGCCCGAATGTATTCACTCGGCGCTTTCTTTGTGTTAGCGGCCTATCTGGCACTCCATAACATTCTTCATTCCGGTAAAACCTCCGATTGGGTCATTTTCAGCGTCGCCTCTCTTTGTGCCGCTTATACGCACTACTATGCCCTGACTTCCGTTGCATTTTTCTATCTGGCTCTGCTTTCTCTGCTTCCGCAGGATAGGAGCAGCTTTAAAAAAATCCTTATCACTTATTGTGCCGCAGTGGTCGTCTACCTTCCCTGGCTTCTGGTATTGCTTTCCACTTTCAAACGCGCTGCGAAGGACTGGTGGTCCACCTTCATTCCTTCTCCGATCAATTGTATCGGATTCTTCTTCAATCCTTCTTGGACAGTCCTCATTTTCGGTCTTGCATTCCTTCTTTATTTCACAGCACAGGCCAAGTCGTCCTCTAAATGGCTCTTCGCCCCTGATACGATTTGGCTTTTGACTGGCTTGCTTTCTGCCGCCGGCACCTCCGCAGTCGGGCTGATCGTTTCACATGCCGTTCGCCCGCTTTTTCTCGTTCGATACCTTTATCCGCTCACCGCAGTCGTTTACCTGGTTTTTGGCTTTCTTCTGTCTAAAGTCCGTTGGAGAACCATTCTGTCCAGTATTCTGATTTTGGGAACGCTGGTGTGCAGTCTACCGGATTTCTACCAAACCTATCAGCGGGAAAAGCGCATCGACCTTGCGACCACCCAGTGTCTGGAAGTTATTACCCCCTCTCAGGATGCAGTTCTTTATACAACGAACTACTTCCTAGACTGGACACTCTTTGATTATTACTTTCCGGGACGTGTCCATGCTCAAATCGAATCCTCCAATACTTCTCAGTGCTTCACTTCTTCCGATCCTGAGATCTGGCTCTTTATGGAACATGCGCTTTCTGATGCCGAATTGAATGCAGCCTCCGACAATGGTTATTCTCACACCAATGTCTGTAACAGTACATTTGCAGAAGGCCCCGGTGAAGATTCCTTTTATTACATCTACAAATTTCAAAAATCCGCAAACACCGCCCCGTAACCCTCCTCATCCGCTGAGCTTGACAAGGCGGCTTTGCATCTGCTATACTTTTTGCACAATTCCCGGCTGAAGCCGGGGCTTTGCGGGCCGAAGCCCGTGTTTCTCCCCGCAAACATTATTTTGAAACAGACACCATGAAGGGGTCTGCCGCTGGCGCGCGTGCTGGCGGCAGGCCCTTTTTGTCTGTGCATTTTCAGGAGGAATCATTGATGAATACCAAGACCCGTTCCGCGACCCGTGATCTGGTGCTGGCCGCACTGTTTCTGGCACTGGCCTTTGTGCTGCCCATGATCACTGGCCATGTGCCTCAGATCGGCAATATGCTCTGCCCCATGCACTTCCCGGTGCTGCTGGCTGGCTTCGTGCTGGGCGGCCCCTGGGGCCTGGCACTGGGCTTTGCCGCCCCGCTGCTCCGCTCGGTGCTGTTCGGGATGCCCCCGATGTACCCCATTGCCATCGCCATGGCCTTTGAGCTGGCCACATACGGCGCTGTGGCCGGTTTCATGTACCGCAAGGTGCAGCACACCCTGCCCATGATCTATGCCACCCTTGTCACCTCGATGGTGGCAGGCCGCCTTGTCTGGGGTGCGGTGCGCTTTGTGCTGGCCGGTCTGTCCGGCTCCAGCTTCCCGTTCAGCGCGTTCCTGTCCGGTGCGGTGCTCACTGCTGTGCCCGGTATCGTGGCGCAGCTCATCCTCATTCCGCTGATCGTGGCTGCACTGCAGAAAGCAAAGCTGACGGCTTAAACCCCCTGCGCTGACCGAACCCACACAGCAAAAAAGCCCGGAACCGTACCTGCTATGGCGGCAGGTGGTTCCGGGCTTTTCAGTTCATATTACAGTGTGGCAGCAGCTGTAACAAAAAAAGAAGGAGAATCTTCAACCGGCAAATTGGAGAAGATCAGCCGGCAAAGCTTGCATTGACAGCGCGGCGGTTGCTCTGGTTGACAAAGTTCTTCTTTGCGCTCTCGAGCAGGCTTGCAAAAGCCAGGCCAATGCCGCAGTTATCGGACACGCCCTCGGTGACAGTCAGGTAAGCGTCCATCATAGTGTTGTCCAGAATAGCAGTGTTCTTGTTCATCATAATAAATATCCTCCGTATATCGGTAAATGTCATTGTGTTTTTTGGCAGGGCCTCTATCTCCCTGCATCCTCAGAGCGGAACCTTTCAGAACCCTTCGTTCTTTTGTTCCCCTCTCTGAGGATGGCCATATTATGCCACTCAATTATGAAATCGTTTTATAAATTCTATGAACAAACTATGAATTTAGTGATACATTTTTAACGTTCTTTCGTTCTTTGCGCAACTAGCACAAAACGTTTTTTATGAAAAATAAAGTTCTTGTATACATGGACGATTGAAACCTTGTTTGGAAAGTTTTTTCAGATTTTCTCTCCGTTTTGCCCAGAATTTCTTCTGCAAAAGGGGATACTCTCATGCAAAATCCGTCAGAATCCGTCAATTTCAAACAGGGCGAGGGCTTTCCTATGCAAAATGCCCAGAAAAAAGTTCCAAACAAAAAGGCCGCCGTGCCAGCAGCACAGCAGCCTTTGAAAAGCCATTTCAGTTTTGTCAGTTTTGCATCACTTGCACAGGAACGCCGGCAGGGGCTTGCCCTCCCTGCGCCACTGGTGATATTCCGCAGTGGCGGCAAATTCCACGTCACCGGCGGAGTTCAGGGCAGTTTCCACGGAATCCTGCACCACGCCGATGATAAAGCCGACACCGACCACCTGCATGGCGATATCATTGGAGATGCCGAACAGGGAGCAGGCCATGGGGATCAGCAGCAGGGAGCCGCCAGCCACGCCGGAAGCACCGCAGGCGCCCAAAGCGCTCATCACCGAAAGAAGGATGGCGGCGGGCAGGGACACCTGAATGCCCAGCGTATTGGCCGCAGCCAGCGTCATAATGGTAATGGTGATGGCGGCACCATCCATATTGATGGTAGCGCCCAGCGGGATGGAGACGGAATACATATCCTTATCCAGCCCCAGCTTTTCGCACAGATCCATATTGACCGGGATGTTGGCGGCAGAGCTGCGGGTGAAGAAGGCGGTCAGGCCGGATTCACGCAGGCAGCGGAACACCAGCGGATACGGGTTGCAGTGCAGATACACAAAGATGATAAAGGGCGAGACGACCAGTGCCATAAAGAGCATGGTGCCCACCAGCAGGAGCAGCAGCCTGCCGTACTGGGTAAAGATGGACAGGCCGTTGCTGGACACGTTGGTGTACACAAGGCCCATGATGCCGAAGGGTGCCAGATTGATGATCCAGCGGACGATCTGGGAGACTGCATCCGCTGTGTTCGCCAGGAACAGCTTGGTGCTGTCCGCGCCGTACCTCTTCATGGCCAGACCGAACAGGCAGGCCCAGAACAGGATGCCGATGTAATTGCCGTTCAGCAGGGCACTGACGGGGTTTGCCACAAAGTTGGTGAGCAGGGTGTTCATCACCTCGCCCAGGCCCTGGGGCACCACCTCGGATTCTGCCGCCTCGGCCAGAACGACGGTCTGAGGAAACAGGAAGCTGGTCGCCGCCGCAATGGCGGCGGCCAGGAAGGTGGTGAGCATGTACAGCCAGATGACCGTGCCAAAGCGCCGGTCCAGCCTGGACGTGCCCTGCGCCAGCGCACTGGCCACGATAATGAACACCAGCACCGGGGCAATGCCCTTCAGGGCACCCACGAACAGGCTGCCGAACTCTTCCACCCAGCCCGCACCGGGCACCGCCAGTGCCAGCACCGCACCGACCACAAGGCCGATGACGATGCGCAGGATCAGGCTGGTGGCGTTGTACCTTGCCGCAACCGCTTTCAACGTTTTCATAACTTTTCTACTCCCCTATCCAGATTGTGCGCCTATTGCGCACAGTTTTCCCATTCCTCTACACGGAACAAGTACGATTATACGCCTTGTAGGCTAAAAAGTCAAAGATTTTGCCCGCTTTTTTTGTTTTTCATTTCAACATATACAGACACGAGCTTTTTTCACTGTCCGTATATGAAATACAGATTCACAAAAAGAGACCGCACCCCGTGTGTTTCGGGACGCGGTCTGTTCCTGTTTTAGTCGAGATAGGACACCTTGCCGGGTACAAAGCCCTGAATGCCCATGCCGGGCGCGTCGGAGACGGTGATGTTCTTCTCGTTGAACACGGCACCGCCGAGGATGTGGTCCTCGCTGCAGAGCACCGGGCCGTCGAGGTCGATCTTGGTGATGATCTTCTTGGCGCAGGCCAGCTCCACAGCGGCGTTGACCGAGATCTTTGCTTCCAGCATACAGCCGATCATGCACTCCACGCCGTACACCTCAGCGGCGGCGGCAATGCGCAGGGCATTGGTGATGCCGCCGCACTTCATCAGCTTGATGTTCACCAGGTCGGCCGCACCGGTCTGCATGATCCGCAGGGCATCTGCCGGGCTGAACACGCTCTCGTCGGCCAGCACGGGCACATCGGCATGGCGGGTGACATACTGCATTCCCTCAAGGTCTGCGGCGGGCACGGGCTGCTCCACGAACTCAATGTCCAGCCCCTTCTCCTGCATCTGGTTCAGGATGCGGACCGCCTGCTTGGCGTTCCAGGCCTGATTGGCATCGATGCGGAGCTTGATGTCCCGGCCCACGGCCTGCCGCACCGCGGCAAGGCGGGCCACATCCAGCTCAGGGTCAATGCCCACCTTGACCTTCAGGCAGTCGTAGCCGCGCTGGACGGCGGTGCGGGCATCCCGGGCCATCTCCTCGGGCGGGTTGACACTGATGGTGATATCGGTCACGATGTTTTTGCGGGCACCGCCCAGCATCCGGTAAACAGGGGCGCTGTACTTCTGGCCCAGCAGATCCCACAGGGCCATGTCCACAGCGGCCTTGGCGCTGGTGTTATGGACAAGCGCCTTCTGCACAGCGGCGGTCAGATCCTCAAATTCATCGAGGTCGCGGCCCAGCAGGGCAGGGGCGATATGATCCTGAATGGCACCGAGGATGGCCCCGGTGGTGTCGCCGGTGATGACACCGGTCGGGGGTGCTTCGCCGTAGCCCACCGCACCGGTATCGGTGTGGAGCTCCACGATAACATCCTCAACGCTGTTCACAGTGCGCAGTGCTGTTTTGAACGGCACCCGCAGCGGGGTGGAAATGCGGCCCAGCCGCACCTGCGTGATCTTCATAGTCCCGTCCTCCTTCTTATTCCAGCGGCAGGTTTGCCAGCTTGACAATGGCGTTTGCAATGATCTGGGCGTTCTGCACCAGACGTTCCAGATCGATGCATTCATCGGGCTGATGCTCTGTGACCGGGTCACCCGCGAACAGGGGGCCAAAAGCCACCACGTTAGGCAGCATCTTGGCGTAGGTGCCGCCGCCGATGCACTTGGGCGGGGCATTGTCGCCGGTGGCATCCCGGTAAACCTCCAGCAGGGCGCTGACCAGCGGGGTCTCGGCAGGGTAGTAGAGCTTTTCCTTGTGCACCTGCCCATCCAGCGCCCAGCCTGCGGCCTCAAAGGCGGCCTGCACAGCGGGCTGGCAGTCTGCCCGTTCCATGGTCACGGGATAGCGGTAGTTCAGCTTGACCCACAGATGCTGCGCGTCGCCCTCGATCAGCCCCCAGTTGCAGCTCATGGGGCCGGAGAGCGCATCCTCCAGCCGGTGGCCCAGCAGGCGCTCGCCGTAGGGGTCGGTGCCCAGCTTCTCGGCCAGAAAGTGCACGGCCTGTTTTGCATCCCCCTCCAGCGGCAGCCGGTCGAGGTAGCACACCAGCCGCCCAATGGCGTTTTCGCCCTGCTCCGGGTGGCTGCCGTGGGCCGAAACGCCCACCGCTTCCACCTGATAGCCGCCGGGGATGGCTGTCACGGTGATGTGCTCCGCATCCGGCAGGGCGGCCCCCGCCGGGGCGGTCAGCACAGCGCAGGCGTAGTCCGGCACCACATTGCCGGCCACGCCGCCCTGCACCCTGTTCAGCTGCCAGGCCCCGGTCTGGTGCAGCTGCACAGCATAGCTTTCGTTCAGGATGCCCTTTTCGCCGTTGATGAGCGGATACTCGCCGTCCGGGGTGAAGCCCAGCACCGGGATCTCCCCGCCGTGGGCCTTGTAGTACAGCACGTCCCGGTCGTTGGTCTCCTCGTTCAGGCCGAACAGCAGCCGGACACGGCGGTTGAGCGGAATGCCCAGATCCCGGATGGCTTTCAGCGCGAACAGGCTGGCCACCACCGGGCCTTTGTCGTCAATGGCACCCCGGCCATACAGCCTGCCGCCCTCGATCTCGGCGGCGTAGGGCGGGTGATGCCAGCCCTCGCCCTCGGGCACCACGTCCAGATGCCCCAGCACCGCCACCATCTCGTCCCCGGTGCCGATCTCGCACCAGCCGATGTACCGATCCATGTCGGTGGTCTCAAAGCCCAGCTCATGGCAGAGGGTCAGCGCCTCGGCAAAGCAGGCATCCACCTCCTCGCCAAAGGGCTTGCCCGGCAGCGGGTCGGCCTCCACACTGCGCCTGCGCACCAGCCGCTGGAGCGCCGCCACCATCTGGGGCCGCAGCGCCGCCACGGCCTCGTTCAGTTTTTTGTCCATACGTTCCACCCCTTTTGTGATTCATTTCACAGCTTGTATTATAGAACGATTGCCCCCGCTCCACAAGCCCCAAGTTCGGCAAAAAAGGTCTTGACACCGCGCAGTGTGTACGCTATTATGTACATAAGAGGTGATGCACGATGACGACCACTAATATCACGAACTTTCGCAAGAATGCTTTCCAGTATGTAGAGCAGACCGTAAAGTACAATGAACCGCTGAACATCTGCACCAAAGACGGCAACGCTGTTCTGCTTTCGGAAGAAGATTACAGCGGCATTATGGAAACGCTTTATCTCGTCTCCGTGCCGGGAATGCGGGAAAAGCTCCTGGCGGCCAAGGCCGAACCGCTGGAAGATTGTGTTGACGAATCGGCTGTGGAGTGGTAAATGTACAAAATTGTTTATGCGAAAACCGCGCTCAAGGACATTCCAAAGCTGAAATCTGCCCATCTTGACGAAAAAGCGAAGGCGCTGATCTCCGTTATAAAAGAAAATCCGTTCCAGAACCCACCGCCCTATGAAAAGCTGGTGGGCGATTTGAACGGCTCGTACAGCAGGCGCATCAACGTACAGCACCGCCTTGTGTATGATGTTTTTGAAGAAGAGCAAACCATCAAGATTTTAAGCCTTTAGACACATTACGAAAGATGACCCGAAAACGGACTGTTTTGCAGTTCGTTTTTTTTTTTTTTTTTTTAAATTTTTTTGAAAAAGGGTGAAAGGATTTCGCGCGGCGTGTATTTAAGGAAGTAAGAGCATCCATTTTTGCCGGAGCTTCACTTCCGGCCCAAAGAAAGTGAGGGACCCCCTATGAAGAAACGACTACTCAGCCTTCTGGTGGCGCTGTGCATGGCGGTAACGCTCCTGCCTGTGTCGGCACTTACAGCGTGGGCGGAGGGAGGCGGCCAATTAAAAATTGTAGATGGCTATCCTGTCGGTTCCGGTAAGAACCATGATGAAGATTGTTCTGGTGATGGCTGGAGCTATGACGGTTCTACACAAACGCTTGACCTGCATCCTGCCAGCTCGACAGAATATGATTTTTTTTCAATTATTTCCGGCTATGGAAATGTCACCAAATGTAAACTCACGATTGGAGGAAAGGCAACCATTGTTAGGGGAAATTTCGACAACGCTGTGATAAATAACGGAAAAATCAGTGGCGGTTATTTTTTTTCTTCTTCCTCTTCCCTCATAAATCATGGTTCTATCACTGGTGGAAAATTTCTCCATGCCATATCCAATGAATCCAGTGGCACGATTGAAAATGGCACGTTTATATCCGTTACCAACAATGGCACCATAAATGGCGGCATTTTTCGTAAAAAGCCAGAGGGTGGCCATGTTGCTAAAGGCTATACCTTGAATGTGAACCTCCAGAACACTGGTATCTATAAGATTAGCCGCGCAACAATCAATGGTCTCAACGGTGGCTGTTATATTATTCCCAATTCCGACCATGATACCAGTGTCACCATCGAATATACTTTTTCCCCTATCAGTCAACCAATATTATTTCCTATTGATGTTACATTCGGAGACACAAACGGCACACCTTGTTTGTTAAAAGATTGGGCACCAAGTGCAAGCTATTCTACTGACCATGCACCCTCTGATAGTTTTTTTGTCACTTTCACCGCACCATCCACTGGTACAGACACCGTTACCCTGAGCATGCTGACCCGGCTGGTAATTGACGAAAACGGCTACCCCGTTGGCCCTATGGGCAGCAACAAAAAATACAGCGGCAACGGCTGGAATTTTGATGCGAGCAATAACACGCTGACGCTGGAAAGCGGCAATTATGATTTTTCCGGTTCAGGAACCGCACTGCGCCCCCTGAACCCGGATGTCCAGTTGGTGGTTGAACCCGGTGCCAAGCTGACCGGCGGCGCAGCTGGAGATGGGTCTGGTGTCACTTGGCAGCTGACCGAAAACACGGATGACCCGAGTACTTATACGTTGACGATTCGCGGCAGTGGTGCAATGGAAGATTATCTAATGAGCGGTCATCAACCATGGCGCAGTTTCCGGGATCAAATCACCTCTGTTGTCGTTTCTCCCGGTGTAACTTCAATTGGTAATCTTGCTTTTACTCGGTTTAGCAAGCTAATTCATGTTGATATTGCAGATAGCGTAGTATCTATTGGCGAACATGTTTTTTCTGAGTGTTCCAGCCTCACTAACATTACAGTTCCACAAAGTGTCACATATATCGATGCGTATGCCTTTGATTCTTGCACCAATTTAAGCAGCATAACACTTTCAACAAATAACATAACTTCTATCAGGCCTTATACTTTTTCTGGTTGTTCTGAATTGAGCAGTATTGTAATCCCCGACGGCGTAACTTCTATCCAATTGGGTGCTTTTTCTAACTGCACTAAGCTCACCAGTATCACGATTCCTGATAGTGTGACAACTATTGACCCCTGGGCTTTCAAGAATTGTTCTAGCCTGACTAGTATCACGATTCCCAGCAGCGTAACTTCAATTGGCTCGAATGTTTTCACTGGTTGTACTAGCCTGAATGACATCCGCTACTCTGGCACAAGTGAAAGCGTTATTTCTGCTCTTTCTGACTATGTCCCCACTCTCGTCACCTTCGACTATGGCGACAAAGTGCCTGAAGCAGAGCGAATGATAAAAGTGTTCGTCAAAACGGGCGGGACATTGACAGCTCCCACCACAATTCCCACCGTTTCCGGCTACGAGTTCAAGGGCTGGCTCACCAAAGATGACGAGCCGTATGATTTCACTGGCGCTCCCACCGGCCGGTTCACCCTTTACGCCAACTGGGAGAAGATTCCCGACCAGAAGCCCGAACCCACACCTGACCCCACTCCCGAAACCTACACCCTGACGGTAAAAGGCGGCACGTTCACCTACAACGGCGGCGAAGCCATGACCAGCGCCAACGTGCCGGTGGATGCCGAGGTCAAGGTGACGCTGAACCAGAGCGCCGTGCCCGAGGGCATGGTGTTCGACCTGTGGGCCATGGATGGAGCCAGCCTGCTGGGCAACCCGGCGGTCGCCTACAACGAGGAGAGCTTTACCATCCCGGCGGGCAGCGTGGCCAAGGGCAGCACCGTGACCGTGGAAGCCCAGTACCGGGATGCCACCATCGAGAGCGAGCCCAGCGTTCTGGGCACTGCCGCCATCATCGGCGTGGCCGGTGCAGGCACGGCGGTCATCGTGTGGCAGGGCTACCGCATCGGCATGGAGCTGTACGAGAAGTATTTCCAGCCCACGCCGGAAGAAACTGCGGCAGAGCAGCCCGCCCCGGAAGCTCCGGCAGCAGCTGCCGCTTCCTGAACGCAGGCGCACCCGCTCCCTTCCACGCCTGACAGAACTGCATAAAAACAGCGCCGCTCCATCGTTTGGTGGGGCGGCGCATTTTTGCGGTTCAATCCCGGCGCAAAGGCAGGGTAAGGGACATTTTCTGGTAGGCAATGCGGGGCGTGCCATCCTCCACATGGATGATGCCGCACTTGGTAAAGCCGTTTTCTTCCAGCAGGTGCTGCATGATCTTGTTGTCGGCGTGGGTGTCGGCCCGCAGGCTCTCGCAGTGCTCCAGACACCAGGTGATCACAGCGGCGGCAACGCCGGGGTGCCTGCCCGCCGAAGCCAGCCGGTGGATGGTGCCGTAGGGCAGGGTATCGTTCAGCCATTTGCCATCCTCGATCCGGGCATAGGTGGGGTCCGGGCCAAGGATAAAGGCAAACACGCCCTCCAGCTCGCCGTTGACAAGGTAGAGGAACAGCCGGTTGGAATCAATGTCCTCTTCCAGCAGCTCCTGCGGCGGGAAATGATCTCCCCACTGGGTGGGGTTGCCGGAATCCGCCATCGCCTGCCGGGCGCGGGCATAAATTTTCAGGATCGCATCCAGATCTGCACGTCTTGCTCCACGAAACATCTTCATCCAACCTCTCTTCCGGCGGGCCGCTGCCCGCCCTGATCGTTCTGCCTTAATATAACACAAAACGGCCCTCTCCGTCAAAGCCTGCTGCAAAGGCGGAGAGGGTCGTTCACTGATGCACTTATGTGCGCTGGCTGCGTGCCCGGCGGTACTCCCGGGGGCTCTGGCCATACCGCTCATGGAACAGGCGGTAGAAGTAGCTGGTGTTCTCGTAGCCCACCTGGGTGATGATCTGCTGGATGTTCAGGTCGCTGCGGCGCAGCAGGCGGGCGGCGGTCTCCATCCGGTGCTTCTGCAACAGCTCCTTATAGGTCTTTCCGGTCTGGGCCCGGACGCACTCGCTGACATACGCCAGCGAAACGCCGTAGCTGCGGGCCACATTGGAAAGGCTTGCTTCGCGGTAATTCTGGGTGATCTCCTGTAATGCCGCCTGGACCAGCGCTTCGCGGCTGACCGCCTCGCCGCGCGTTTCCAGCGGGAAATTCTTGGTCTGTACCATAGCGTTAAAACCCTCCGTTGCGGCAGCGGCGGGCGGGGACAGGGGGATGCCGGACACCCGCCGCAGCCAGTTCATCAGGCTTTCTGGGGAAGCCTTTCTGCCTATAATACGGGCGGGTCACAGAAATAATTGCAGGAAGCTCAAATTTTTACAGAAACAAAAGATCAGAACATATTTTCGTTATGATAACGCCCGCTGCGGACGAACTCCACCCACTCGGCCAGGTTTACGGCGTGGTCGCCGATGCGCTCCAGATATTTGATGACCATGAGCAGATCCAGGGCGGCATCCACCTTGCCGGGGTCGGCGGCGATCTCCTGCGCCAGCGTATGCTTGATGGCGTTGAAATCGTAGTCCACCTCATCGTCGGCAGCAATGACCCTGAGGGCGGCCTGCTCGTCCTCAGAGGTCAGGGCATTCAGGGCATCCTGGATCATCTTGTGCGCCTTCTGGCCCATCTTGATAGCCTGGCTCACAGCAGGGTCACCCTCCTTGCGGACAGTAACCAGATGGGGGATGATCTCCGCGATATCGGAGGCATGGTCGCCGATGCGCTCCACATCCGTGACCACCTTCATGGTGGTGGAGATGCGGCGCAGGTCGCCTGCCACCGGCTGCTGGCGGAGCAGCAGGGTCATGCAGCGGTGCTCAATGTCCCGCTCCATGTTGTTGATGCGGCCATCGCCCTGCGCCACGGCGGCGGCAGCCTCGGCATCGGCGGTGCAGAGGGCTTCCATTGCAGCTTCCACGGCATCGGCAGCGCTCTGACCCATCTCGGTCAGGGCCGTTTTCAGGGCGGCAAGGTCATTTTCGTATTGTGTACGGTTGCTCATTGCGTTTTTCTCCTTAGCCGAACCGGCCCGAAATGTAATCCTCGGTGCGCTTATCCTGCGGGGTGCTGAAGATCTGTGCCGTGGGGCCGGCTTCCACCAGCTCGCCCAGCAGGAAGAAGGCGGTGCGGTCGCTGATACGGGCTGCCTGCTGCATGTTATGGGTCACGATGACCACAGTGTAGTTCTTTTTCAGCTCGCTCATCAGCTCCTCCACCTTCATGGTGGAGCCGGGGTCCAGGGCGCTGGTGGGCTCATCCATCAGCAGGACTTCGGGCTTGACAGCCAGGGCGCGGGCAATGCACAGGCGCTGCTGCTGGCCGCCGGAAAGACCCAGAGCGCTCTTTTTCAGGCGGTCCTTGACCTCGTTCCAGAGGGCGGCACCCTTCAGGGAGCTTTCCACCAGCTCGTCCAGCTCTGCCTTATTGTGCACACCGTGCAGCCTGGGGCCGTAGGTGATGTTATCGTAGATGCTCATGGGGAAGGGGTTGGCCTTCTGGAACACCATGCCCACCCGGCGGCGCAGCTCAGTAGGCTGCATCTCGCGGGCAAAGATGTCCTGCCCTTTCAGGCGGACATCGCCCTCGATGCGGACCCCGGGCACAAGGTCGTTCATCCGGTTCAGGGTCTTCAGGAAGGTGGACTTGCCGCAGCCGGAGGGGCCGATAAGGGCCGTGATCTCCCGCTCGCCCATGTCCAGCGAAATATCTTTCAGCGCCTTGAAATCCCCGTACCAGAGGTTCAGGTTTTTGGCTGTGAGAATGGGTGATACGTTTTCCATAGTTTTCCTCGAGATTTCCTCGTGTATTAAACCCCTCAGTCTCGCATACGCTCGACAGCCCCCCTAATAGTGGGGCCCTTGGCA
>OGTB01001226.1_pt1 | contig 17814 bp, 15 predicted proteins | sample 1553611 | NCBI WGS metagenome assembly OGTB01 (sample SAMEA2580032, study PRJEB22360) | human gut metagenome | biome: human gut; feature: human-associated habitat; material: faeces | place: Denmark | collected 2008/2010 | reverse complement strand
CGCCAGACCACGAAAACGCGACGGCCTGCCAAGGGCTCCCCTACTAGGGGAGCTGTCACGGCGAAGCCCGTGACTGAGAGGTTTAACCCGGACGCTATCGAGCTTTGCGAGACTGAGAGGGCTCCGAAAACTTTTTTCAAAAAATCTCGAAAAAAAGTGAAAGGAATCTGCGTTTCATGTATTATAGAGAGTGAAACTGCGAATATACAACACAAAATTGCGTGATATATCAATGCGGCGGGCGTGCGGATAAGTCGGACTGTTCTACTCCCAGCAATGATATTGCGGCGGTTCATAACGTGCTGTATATCGCAGAATATTTTGTCTGAAAAGGGGAAGGGAAAATAAAATTTCACTATTGAAAATACTGGATATACATGCTATAATTACGATAATGATGTGTCTGGTAAAAATAACCTGCCAAGGGAAAGAAAAACGACAAAAGTTGGATATCTTTTCCTCCGGTTTTGCCAAAAATACTATGATGCAGGGAGGGCTCCACTGTGCGGAAAAATCATCACGGAAAAAAAGATAGGCTGGTGAAGCGCGTTTTTGCGCTTTGTCTGGCGCTTGCGGTCATCTGCACCTGCCTTGTGCCGGTGTTTGCAACGGAGGGTTTGATCGATCCTCAGGTTCATCAAGAGGCCTCCCGGCCCGTAGATGACGGCGTGGCATCCTATCCTGACGACGAATTTGCCGGTTTTGGCGAGGAGGAAGCCTCCCGGCCCGTAGACGGCGGTGAGGGCGGCGAGGACAACCTCGACGGCGGCCCCACCGTTACGGATTCGGAGTGGGGCACCGTTATTGACTACGGCACCAGCACCGACACCAGCTCCAGCACCGAGACCCAGTGGTCCGGCGAGGACGACGTGGTGGCAAAGCCTGATGACAAAGTGGTCGTTTCCGGCGACGAGATCAAAAAGCTGCAGGATATGGTGGTCTACCGCTTCTGGCTGAGGGAGCTGAACACCCTTGACCTGCAGGACATTACCGCTCAGGCACAGATCAACAATATGACGGAGAGCGAGTATCTGGCCCGGAATGGCGAGGTTCTGTGGAATCTGTACTTTATTCAGGCTGTGCCCCGGGTAGAGACCATTGCGGATTACAGCAGCTACATCGAGAACCCCTCCTCCAACCGGGACCCCAAGGGCGAACTGCGGCAGTTTGACTACTGGTACACGCTGGACGAGTTTGGCAACCGGGTGCGCCTGAACCTCACCGACCCCACCAGCAACATTCTGGACGACAAGACCACCACCGTGAACGTCTACGCCGCATGGAAGGACGGTACCGTGGGCTCCGATGAGGAAGAGGACGTGGATCACGAGGATCTGGTGGACAAGAACCCCGTGCCTGTGGATCTGACTGCCAAGGCTTCTGCTTCCTACGAGGACGAGGAAGGTAACCCGAAAACCACAACCCTGCCGGTGGAAGTGAAAAACCTGCCCTCTGCCACTCACAGACTCAGCGTTACCCACATGGGTGATAATTCCATGACGGAGTTCTGCAATACCTACGTGAATGAGCTTCAGGGGATGCAGCCCCTTCTGGGCCTGAAGATCACGCCCGAAGATATCAACGGCGAAAAGGTGCAGCTGGCCAAGGGCCAGAAGGCCACCGTTACCGTTTCTGGTCTGGACAAACTGCCGGATATTGCGGAAATGGAAGAAATGGGAGCGCTCACTGCCGATGCACTGAAGGTGCTCCACCAGAAAGACGACAATACCGTGGAAAAACTGGATGTTGTCAGCTATGAGAATGGCACACTGACCTTTGAAACCTCCAGCTTCAGCCCCTTTGTGATTGCACTGGAATATCCGGATCAGGGAAGTGAAGACTTCGATAGTGACGGCATTGAGATCGTCAGCATTGAGATCGATGGCGTTGAGTACCCGAATGTGAATGATGGAATTGCTACGATCAGCAGCATTCAGGGCGATACAAAAGTTCCGGTTGGTGCAACGATTACACTGCATTCCAATAACGGAAAGAGTAGTTATTATCATAAATGGATAGTTACAAAAGGTACAGCTGAGTTTGTTGGTTCAGTTGAGGGATGCGGCGATAAATATAAAACCGTGAAGCTAAAGCTTACCACGGCGGGCCATGTGCAGATTAAGCATCGCTATGGTAAAGCTGAGAATGAGCTAACTAATGGTGATACACTGGATGATATTGAGGTTGTGGACACTACAACGACATCTTCTTGCAATCTTTATGTTTACACGCAGGTTTTGGGCTATTCGGGTGATTACTATGGTAATAAAGCTGAAAATAAAGCGTGGAACGGCATGGCCGTTGGTACGATTTCAAATGTAGATGCTCCGAGTAAATACAATACACGTACCTCAATTTATGACACAGCTGACATTGATACGAAGTTGGGAACTGAAATTATAGTTGATTCCGGACAGTTTCCTGTGATTCCGATTAAACAGGATGGCAAATACAAGGATTACTATTACGAATCACTCCCGAAAGAAATCCAAGACGAAATTGAGAAGGATCCAACGAAAGCGAATAATGTAGGCACGTACACAATTGAATGGTACGAGGTCGTTGCTGCGGGTGGAGCCAATACTGGCAAAAACGGCGAGGATGGAGACTGGACGGGTGAAGAGAACTATAAACCCACATACACGAAGGGCATATATAAATCTCCGATTTCGTCGGTCAGTGATAAAAAAATGACGTACCATCTGGATGGTCTGATAGTGCTCCATGATACAACGCACATCAACGTCCAATTTAAGGTTCAGGATGTGGGTAAAGATACCTTTGCTCTAGTGCGTGATTATGGCGGTGCATTTACTGTCCCAAGCACAGGTAATTCAATTTCGCTGAGTAATATCGATCGTCCGGATGTTCCCCGCGCAGGTCAAACTCAAGCAGAGTATCCGTTAACAAAGCCAACAGCGGATGGAACTATTTATAAATTTTATGGTTGGTATACAAATCAGGACTGCACGGCTGATAGCAAGTTTGATTTTGATGAAGATACTATTGCAGAAGATACAACTTTCTATGCAAAGTATGTGCCTGCTTCCGCCAATCTGACCATCTCCAAAACCGTTACTGGCAAACTTGGCGACACCAACAAAGCCTTTACCTTTACAATTACCAAAGCTGATGGTACAGCGGCAAATATCACTAATACCAATATTGAGATTAGTGAAGCAGATCGTGCAAAGGTTGAATGGAAAGGTAATGGTCAGTTTACGCTGAAAGACGGAGCTTCGATTACCTTCAAGAATCTGCCAAGTGGTGAGTACAAAGTTATAGAGGACAGTTACACACACTACGAGACTAGTTATGTGGTTGATTCCAAAACACCTGAGAATGGGCAGGAAGCAAGAGTAACGATTGGTACGGACGCTAAGACGCTTGCCTTTACCAACCACTGCACCCTCTTCCCCGACACCGGTGTCCTCCTCGACACCCTGCCTTACATCGTCATCCTTGCTGTGGTGGCTGGCGGCGTGGCCCTGTTGATGCTGCGCAAGCACCGTAAGGAAGATGACTAAAGGGGGCTGACCGCATGGCGAAGAAGAAAGCGCCCCAGCGGCTGGCCGGTGCAGAGGAAAGCTGTATCAGCCCGGAGCAGGAAGCGATCATCCAGTGGTTCCGGACGGTGAAATTCCGCAAGAACCTGCTGGGCGGCGTGGACGAAGCGGCAATGTGGAAGAAGCTGGAAGAGCTCTACGCCCTGTACGAAGCCGCCATCCGCGCCGAGCGCACCCGCTATAATGTGCTCTTGGAGCAGCAGACCGGAAGCCTGCCCTTGGATACCACCAAAGTTGATAGCTCTGACCCCCAAAAGGAGGCGCATTCCGATGCACCCGCTGGACAATGAAGCCCTGAAGCTGGGGGCAAAGGCGGTGCGCCGCCGCAGGCTGGACGCTGAGAACCGGCAGGATTTTATCAGCCTGCTGGGCCGCGTTGTGGTGATCCTGCTATGCGCCTGGGTGCTGTTCACGCAGGTGTTCCTGCTCACGCAGGCCAAGGGCAGCAGCATGTTCCCCGCGGTAAAGGATGGCGACCTGCTCATCTGCTACCGCCTGCAAAAAACCTACGCAAAAAACGACGTTGTAGTCTACACCCAGGGCGGCAAGCTCCGGGTGGGCCGCATCCTTGGGCGCGAGGGCGACCTTGTGGCTCTGGACGACAGCGGCACCCTTGTGGTGAACGGCGCGGTGCAGAGCGGCGAGATCCTCTACCCCACCTACGCAAAAGACGCGCTGGAGTACCCCTACACGGTGCCGGAAGGCTGCTTTTTTGTGCTGGGCGATTACCGCACACAATCCGAGGACAGCCGGGACTTTGGCCCGGTTCCGCTGGAGGATGTGCATGCAAAAGTAATTACACTACTGCGGCGACGCAGTCTGTAATACCACGGAAGCCGGAAGAAGCTGCCGGCATCCTGCCTGTGAACCGCGGAGTTTGGGCCGCGGCACAGGAGTACGAACTATTTCTTACTAGGGAGGAATAACAATGAAACTGAAGAAATTCTTCGCGGGCGTTCTGGCTGCCGCCATGATGCTCACCGTCGGCGCAACCGCAGCGTTTGCGGATACTGGCGCTGATGAAGCTGCAACCACAGCGAACACTCCGCTTTTGGGCAGTACTGGACTGAACGCTAACGATAATATTCCTGTTTATAAGACCTATGAGGTCAAGAAGGGCGTTTCTCCTGAAGAAACGTTCTACTTTCAGATTGACTATGTGAAGGCAATTAAGCAGGATTCTAAGGGCTATGCACCGTACACTGTTGCACATGAGAATGTTACAACTAAAGATGTGAAGTTCGATTCTATGATCGGAACCAAGACGGATTCTAAGGCTTTCAATGTCACTCCTGCTGAGTTGAATTTGAGCACTCCGACTGGTACGGGTAAGTATCTGTATAAGATTACTGAGAAGGCTGGCACAAATGCTGCTGTTACCTACCAGTTGAGCGAAGTGTATATGGTTGTGACTGTTGCGCATGACGTTGATGCGGATGGTAAGACAATTAAAGAGAATTCTTGGAAGTATTACGTTACAATGTATAAGACCCAGAGTGGTGCAGAAAATGCTACTCAGGCTGACAAGGTAAATAATACCGATGCATTCAAGAACACATACGGTGACAACAACATTTCCGAACTGACCCTGAAAAAGGTTGTCAAGGGCAGTTTTGGTGATTTGGGCGAGGATTTTACTTTTGAGGTGAAGTTCACTAAGGCCGCTGGTAAGACTTATAGCAATATTCTGGTCGAAAGCATGAGTGCAGATAGTGTTTCGATTGTAAAAAAGGGTACGACTGAGCAGGTTACTGAGCTGAGCTATGACGAAACTTATGTTGTTACTCTGAAGCATAATCAGTGGATTAAGTTCAACAATGTCGCTTCTGATGTTGAGTATACTATCGTTGAGAATAAGAAGGATAACTGGCAGTATATGACCTCTCTGCAGGATGGTTCCAATGCAGCCTTTACTGAGGCCACTATGACTGCAGCTGGTACTACCAAAGCAACTGCATCTACCGATACCTTTATTAATGAGCACGAAGGCACCCCCGACATGGGCGTTGTGCTGGACAATGCACCTTACATTGCAATGCTGGCCATCGTTGCCATTGGTGGTGTGGCCCTGATGCTGAACAAGCGCCGCCGCGACGAGGAGTAATTGCTCGCGGTAGATTAAACCCCACCGTCATCCCTTGCGGGATGCCACCTGTCCGGGTTGCGGCACCCAGCGTCCACATCGTGCAAAGCACTCGTGTCCTGCTGGCCGCTGCCCCAACAACTCCTCCCTGTTTCCGCCACTGGCGGCGGTCGTCGTTGTTGCCTAGTAGGGGCGGCCTTGGCAAAACCGTGAAGCTTTGCGCCATGCCAAGGGCCCCCCTATTAGCGGGGGCTGGCACGCGAAGCGTGACTGGGGGGTTATCTCAGCACAAACCTAACGAATAACCACTTATTTGAATTTGCTTAACCGGAGGTGGGCTGTATCAACTGGCAGAGAAAAGCGTTGAGGGCAGCCGACTTTCTGGTAAGCACGGTGGTCGTGCTGTTCCTGGTGGTCGCCGGGGCGTATTCAGCCTATGCCCTGTGGGACAACTCGCAGGTGTACGCCGCCGCAGACAATGTTCAGGCAGAGCTTTTGCAGTTCAAGCCCAAGGCAGGCGCGGATAACGGCGCAAGCTTTGAGGAGCTGCTGGGCATCAACCCGGATGTCTGCGCGTGGGTCACACTGGACAACACCGCCATCGACTACCCTGTGGTACAGGGCGAGGACAACTTTACCTATGTGAACACCGATGTCTACGGTGATTTCTCGCTGGCAGGCAGCATCTTTCTGGATGTGAACTGCGACAAGAACTTCACCGACCCCTACTCTCTGCTGTATGGTCACCACATGGAAGAGAGCAAGATGTTCGGTGATCTGGATCTCTACAAGGATGCAGAGTTCTTTGCAGAGAACACCACCGGTGAGCTGATCCTGCCCGACCGCACCTATGATCTTAAAACCTTTGCATGTCTGCTGGTCCCTTCGTCTGAGAGCGCGATCTTCCAGCCCCAGCGCTGGGACAGCGACCTGCAGGGGTTGTACACCTTTGCGCAGGAGAACGCCCTGAACCTGAACACCGAAACGCTGGCCGCCATGAAAGCGGCAGGCGATGACGCTCAGGTGCTGGCGCTGTCCACCTGTTCAACGGAGTTTACCGATGCACGCACCATTCTTCTGGCGTGGATGATCCCGTCCGCGTCGGATTCATAAAGGAGAGGATGAAATGAGGTTCCGTAAAATCGCGGCAGCACTCCTGACGCTTGCGTTGGGGTTCTGCCTGTGTCAGCCGGCGGCATTTGCGGCCACCGCGGCTGACCAGCATACACAGCTGCAGGAGCTTCCGGTTTCCATTCAGTCCACGGGGGAAACACCTCTCCCAAAGGAAACACTGACTGTGGAACTTGAGGCTGTGGACAATGCGCCCCTGCCCGAGGTGACCACTCTGGAGATCACCGACGGCGAGACCGGCAGCTTTGGCCCCATTAACTACACCAAGCCCGGCTACTACGTTTACACCGTGCGCCAGCGCGCCGGTGTCAACACCCGCGGCACCTACGATGAAACCGTGTACTATCTGCGCGTTTCCGTGGTGTGGGACAACGACAAGCTGGTGGCCCGGATGGCCGTGCACACACAGGCCGACCTGATGGACGAAAAGGTGAGCAGCATCACCTTCAACAACAGCTACAAGGCCATCGAGACCCCGTACTACCCGGACCCGTATGACCCTGATCCCGCCACCCCGCCCACCCCTTCCACGCCGGAGAACCCGGCCCCGGCAGATGCCCGCCCGACCGTGACTGAAACCACCACCCCTAGTGCACCGGAGCCCGCAGCCCCGGCCAGCGTGGTGGCGGATGCCCGCCCGGCCGAAGGTCCCAAACTGATCCAGACCGGTCAGCTGAACTGGCCCATACCTGTTCTGACGGCAAGCGGTCTGGTGCTGGTGGCCGTGGGTGCCTACTTGATGGAGCGCAGCAAGAAACGTGAAAAGAATGCGTAAAGTATCCCCCGGGCTTGTCTGCATCGTGCTGGGTGTGGTGCTCCTGCTGGCGGCTGGCGGCCTGTACGCCTACAACCGCTACGAGGATGCCCACGCCGGTGCCGAGGCTCAGACCGTGGTGGCCGACCTTCAGCAGAAGGTGGAGACCCCGGAACCGGAGGCAGAGAGCGGCCCCCTGGACCCCGAGCTCCCGGTGGTGGAGGTCGACGGCAACGAATATGTGGGTGAGATCTCCATTCCCGCCATCGGCATTGACCTGCCGGTGATGAGCGAGTGGAGCTACCCCCGCCTGAAGATCGCCCCCTGCCGCCAGTTCGGCTCTTCCCGCACCGATGATCTGGTCATTGCGGCGCACAACTACGAAAGCCATTTCGGCAAGCTGACCTCCCTCACAGCGGGGGACAGCGTCACCTTCACCGATATGGACGGCATCGTGAATGAGTACGTCGTGAACAAGGTCGAAGTGCTTGACCCCCACAGTGTGGAGGAAGTGGAACACAGCGGCTACGCCCTGGTGCTGTACACCTGCACCTATGGCGGCAAGACCCGTGTCACCGTCTTCTGTGATCGTGCATCGTAAAAATCAAGGCTGAAAAACAAAAAGAAGCCCCGACATTCGTCGGGGCTTCTTTTTTACTATGTGGGAACTCCCTCCGTCATTGCTGACGCAATGCCACCTCCCTCTCAGAGGGAGGCTTTTCGCTGCCGTCAGGCTCCCTCCTAGAGGGAGCTGTCGCCGGAGGCGACTGAGGGAGTTACTGTTTTTTCCACCGCCGCATCACGCCCATGCCCAACGCATAGGGGCCGGTGTGCACGGCAATGGTGCAGCCGATCTGCAGCAGGACCACATTGCACTCGCAGGTGGGGTACTTGGCACGCAGGGCGGCGCGGGTCTGCATCCAGAGCCGCTTACCCTCGTCGGCATCGTAGCCATAGCCCACCGTGATGCAGTAGTCATCGGGTGTGCCGTTGTGCTCGGCCAGATAGGTCATCAGCAGGTCGAGGGCCTTCTCAAAGCTCTTCTGGCGGCCGCGGGCCACGCCAGCGGAGAAGATCTCGCCCTCCTTGAACAGGATCATGGGCTTGATGCCCAGAATGTTGGCGGCACGGCCTGTGACTTTGCCGATGCGCCCGCCCTTGATGAGGTAGTCCAGGTTGCCCACCGTGAAGAAGATCTGGTTGGTGATCTTTTCCGCTTCCAGCCAGGTCACGGCTTCGTCCAGCGTACAGCCTGCATCCCGCATGGCCACCGCGTTTTCCACCACGATGGATTCGGTCACGGTGGCGGCGGTGCTGTCAATGACCTCGATCTTAGCATCGGGGAAATCCTCCAGCACCAGCTCCCGGGCGTTGCGGGCACTGCCCACGCAGCCGCTCATCTTGCTGGTAAAGCAGATGCAGAGCACCGGGCGGCCCGCCTCGGCATGGGCCCGGAAGGCGGTTTCAAAATCCTCCAGAGAAGGCAGGCTGGTCTTGGGGTAGGCCGCGGGGTTATCTACCATGAACTGGTAGAAATCGCGCACGGCGATCTCCTTGCCTTCCTTGCGGTAGTGCTCACCGTCCAGCGAGACATAGAAGGGGATGATCTCAATATTCAGTGTTGCGGCCGTCTCAGGGGTCAGGTCGCAGGCGCTGTCCGTGATGATATCAAACATAGTCACGCTTCCTTTTCAATGCGGCGGGTTCTGTGGCGCGGATCAGACGTTGTGGTGGATGTAGGCCTCACGCTCGGCACCCACGGAGATGTAGGTGATCTTGCAGCCAATAGCCTTTTCCAGATACTCAACGTAATCGCGGGCTTCTTGGGGCAGATCCTCCCACTTGCGGGCGGCAGTGATATCGCAGTGCCAGCCGGGCAGATACTCCACCACGGGCTGTGCGGTGTCCAGAGCCATGCCCATGGGGAAGCGCTTGGTGATGGTGCCGTCGGTCAGCTTGTAGCCGGTGACCATGGGAATCTTCTCCATGTAGTCCAGCACGTCCAGCAGGGTCAGGGCAACCTCATCGCAGCCCTGGCAGAACACGCCGTAGTGGCTTGCCACCAGGTCGATGGGGCCAACGCGGCGGGGACGGCCGGTGGCTGCACCGTACTCGTGGCCAGCCTCGCGCAGGGCGTGCTTCTCTTCCTCGGTCATGGCCAGCTCAGTGACAAAGGGGCCATCGCCCACGCAGGAGGAGTAAGCCTTCATCACGCCGATGCTGTTGGTCAGCTTGTGGCCCGGGATGCCTGCACCGATGGGGGCGTAAGCGCCGATGACGTTGGAGGAGGTGGTGTAGGGGTAGATGCCGAAGTCGATGTCGCGCAGAGCGCCCAGCTGGGCCTCGAACAGCACCTTCTTGCCGGCGGCATCTGCGTCAGCCAGATACTGGCCCACGTCGCAGATGTAATCCTTGAAGATGGCGGCATACTTCTCCAGCCATGCCCACATCTCGTCCACGCTGATGGGGGCGGAGTGGTAGCTGCCCTCCATCACTAGGTTCTTGGAATCCACCATGGTCACCAGGCGCTTCTTCACGCTGTCGTCCAGGTGGAGCAGGTCGCCCATGCGCAGGGTCTTCTTCATGTACTTGTCACCGTAAGTGTAGGCGATGCCGCGCTTGGTGGAGCCGAACTGTGCGCCGGTCTTGGCCAGGCGGGCCTCTTCCAGGCCGTCCTGATCGACATGGTAGGGCATGGTGATGGTGGCCCGGTCGGAGATCTTCAGGTTATCGGGGGTGATGGAAATGCCCTGCTCCCGCAGATTGTTGATCTCGCCGTCCAGATGGTGCGGGTCGATGACCATACCGTTGCCCATCACACAGACAACGTTGGGGCGCAGGATGCCGGAGGGCAGCAGGTTCAGCACGAACTTGCCGCGCTCGTTCTTCACGGTGTGGCCTGCGTTGTTGCCGCCCTGATACCGTGCAACGATGTCATAATCCTGGCTGATCAGATCGACCATGCGGCCCTTGCCCTCATCGCCCCAGTTGATACCCGTAATTGCAGTAAGCATAATAAATGACCTCTTTATCATTTTTTCAAAAGACAGCCTTTTCCGTGCACCTTGCCCGGGATACGCCACCTTGGGAATCTGTACCGCCCGCGGAAATGTCCGCAACAATACAACTATAGTATAGCACGAAACGCGGAACAAAAAAAGAGGGAAGAAATACTTTTCTCTCAATTATCCGCCAGGCGCTCCTCTTCGTGATGCTGCTTTAGTTCTTCTTCCCCAGCTTGTGCACAGTGCCATCCGGCTCTTTGACCGAGGTGTTGTTCAGCTGGGCGCGCAGGCTGGCCTTTACGTCCGCAACATACTCCTGCCGCAGGGCCTGCCGCTCTGCCTTTTCGGCATCGGTCAGGCCGGTGGTCTTGCTCTTTTTTGCCAGCTCGTTGATACGGGCGATCTTCTCGTTTGTCATCGCAGTTCTCCTATTAGATAAAATGTGATATAATATGACCGGGATGCCCCTTCCGGCAGCTGCGGCTCTTTTGGCGAGGCAGCAGGAGGGAGCTATTTGAATCAAAGCAAGTATAACAAAGGATGAAACCGATGTCAAAACAGTTGAATTTTGCACAGCAGATGGACGAAGTGTTGAAAACGCTGGGGCCGCAGCGGCCAAAGCTGCTGCTCCATGCCTGCTGCGGGCCCTGTTCCAGCGCCGTGCTGGAAAAGCTGTGCCGGTATTTTGAGATCACGGTGCTTTACTATAACCCCAACACCTGGCCTGCCGAAGAATACTACCGCCGGGGCGAGGAGCTGAAAAAGTTCGTGGCGCAGGCGCACCCGCTGGGGGTCACGGTCATCGAGGACCGCTACGACCCGCAGGAGTTCTACACGGCTGTGCAGGGGCTGGAAAACGAGCCGGAGCGGGGCGGGCGGTGCACCGTCTGCTACCGTTTGCGGATGCGCCGGGCGGCACAGTACGCAAAGGAGCACGGCTTTGATTGGTTCACCACCACGCTCTCCATCAGCCCCCACAAGGATGCTGCCCGCATCAATCAAATCGGGCAGGAGCTTGAAGCCGAATTCGGCATCAGGCACCTGCCCTCGGATTTCAAAAAGCAGAACGGCTACCTGCGCTCCCTCCAGCTTTCGGAGGAGTACGGGCTTTACCGTCAGGATTACTGTGGGTGTGAGTTCAGCGCAAAGGCGAGGGGGTGAACCGCTCAGTCGTCTGCGGCGACAGCTCCCCTGGCAGGGGAGCCAAACAGCGCTGCTTGCCTCTCCTGCCAGGAGAGGTGGCATTGCAAAGCAATGACGGAGAGGTTTACTCCTCCCGCATTCTGGACACCAGAATTGCAAAGATGATCAGCCCCACACAGGGTACGATGTTGGTTGCCATACCAACAGCAAGACCGGCGCTTTCAGCTACCTTGCCGATGACCCAGGGCATCAGGATCGCGCCGCTGGATGCCACCGGCAGCATGATGCCCATGCTGGTCACGGTGGTCATTTTACCGGCGCTGGCCACGGCGGTGGGGTTCATACCGGCCATGGAGAAGGCAAAGGCGAACAGCAGCAGGATGGCAGGCAGCTGGCTGTGGGTCTGCATCATGGCAAAGTAGAAGGCAGTGCAGAAAACCGCCATAAACACCATGGCCTTGCGGGGCTGCCGGAGCGGGAACACAAAGGCGATGAGCAGGCGGCCGATCAGGGTGGCACCCCACATCACGGTGACGGTATAGGCCGCCAGCGTGCCTGCAATGATGCCGCTGTCCTTGAAGTAGGTAACCATCCAGCCCACAACGCTCTGCTCGGCGGCGTTCTGGCAGAACAGCAGGCCGGTGAGCAGCCAGAAGCGGGAGGAGCGCAAAAAGCTCCAATCGGTGACAGCTTCTTTGGCCTTGGCACGGCCTGCCATGGGGGTGAACAGGTATACCAGCCAGAGCACCAGACCCAGCGCCGCCAGTGCCAGCACGGCCAGCGTGGTGCTGACCCTGGCCGCGGCAGAGATCAGAAAGGGGCAGAGCAGGGCACCGCAGGCGTAGCAGGCGTGCATGGTGTTCATGCCCCGGGTGCGGTCTGAAGAGTTGCCGCTGACAAGGATGGTGCAGGTATTCAGGACACTGCCCTTGGCAATGCCCACAATGAAGAAAGCCAGCGCCAGCAGAATGGGCAGGCCGGTCAGGCCCATCAGGCCGTAGCCCACCGCATAGCCGATGGTCAGCAGCAGGACGCTTGGCTTCATGCCCATTTTTCCCACCAGCGCACCGGCCAGCAGGCCCGCCAGCAGGTTGCCGATACTCAGCAGGCTGAGCAGGGTGCCGGTCATGCCGTAGGCAAAGCCGTATTCTTCCTGCAGCAGGCTGACCACCACACCGCTGGAAATGGTGCAGATGCCGCTGAAAAAGAAGGTGACGAAGCCCGCGTTCCGCAGGCGGGTGTTCCGTTGTTCCATAGGATTCTCCTTCAGTATTCGGGGGCGCAGCGCCCATAGTTGCTTTTATTAAAGCATATTCTGGTCAGAAAGCAAGGGCTGTTGCGCCAGCAGAAGCAAAATCAGCGCCCAGTGGAAGCGCCCTGCCGTTTGTTCGGTGGGGCGCTTCTGGATTTTATTTTGCGTCTCCTATTGACAATGATCGAATCGTGCGTTATGATATTGTACGGAATCAAACAGTTCTAAGGGAAACAATCCTGTTACAAACAATTCAAAAGGGAAACCATTATGCACGATGAAAGCAACAAACAGCCCTGCTGCATTCCTCCATGGGAGCCGCCGCAGGTCATCCCGGCACAGGTGCGCCGGGTGAACAACCTGATCTTCCGCAAGATCAACCAGTTCCACCGGGAGAACAACGTGGACAACGTGACCCCCATGCACGACTGGATCATGAGCTACCTCTACTGGCACAAGAACGAGCCCGTGTACCAGCGCGATATCGAGCGGGAGTTCTCCATCACACGCTCGACCGTGACGAACATCCTGCAGCTGATGGAGCGCAAGGGCTACATCGAGCGCCAGAGCGTGCCGCAGGATGCCCGACTCAAGCGGCTGATCCTGACGGAAGAGGGAGGCCGCGTCCACGAAAAGACGATGCTCTCCCTGCACCAGACCGATGAGTTTGTGGCCGGATTGCTGACGGAAGAGGAAAACGCAGAGCTTCTGCGGTTATTGAACAAGCTGCGCAAGGGGCTGGAATGACCCCTGCAAATAAACTTCAGGAGGATTACAACAGATGATCAAAAAACTTGTGTCACATCTGGGCGAGTACAAGCGCGCCGCGATCCTGACACCGATCTTCTCTGCTCTGGAAGCCATCATGGATGTGCTGCTGCCCACCATTATGGCCTTTATCATTGACCAGGGCATTGAAAAGGGCGATATGAACGCCGTTATCAAGTACGGCCTGCTCACCTTCCTGGTGGCGGCCATTGCCCTGCTGCTGGGCGTGCTGGCCGGCAGGTTTGCTGCCACGGCATCCACCGGCTTTGCAGGCAACCTGCGCGATGCGATGTATGAGAACATCCAGCATTTCTCGTTCTCCAACATCGACAAGTACTCCACGGCCGGTCTGGTCACCCGTATGACCACCGACGTGACCAACCTGCAGAATGCGTTCCAGATGATCGAGCGCATGTGCGTGCGTGCCCCCGTCCATCTGGTTTTCGCGCTCATCATGGCCTCCATGATCAGCCGCTCGCTGGCCATGGTGTTCCTGGTGGCGATCGTGTTCCTGGTGGCAGTGCTGGCAGGCATTATGGTCCCCACCTTCGGCATCTTTGATAAGGTGTTCAAGAACTACGATAACCTGAACGCTTCCGTGCAGGAGAATGTCTCGGCCATCCGCGTGGTCAAGAGCTTTGTCCGGGAGCACTTTGAGAACGAGAAGTACACCAAGGCCTGCGAGAGCCTGTACAAGCAGTTCGTCCACGCCGAGAGCCGCCTGAGCTTCAACAATCCCGCCATGCTGGTCTCTGTGTATGGCTGCAACATCGCCCTGAGCTGGTTCGGCGCACATTATGTCCTGAACGGTGCGATCACCACCGGCCAGCTGAACGCCCTGTTCGGTTATATTATGAACATCCTGATGGCCCTGATGATGCTGAGCATGGCCTTTGTGATGATCGCCATGTCCGCCGCTTCTGCCCGCCGTATCGTGGAAGTGCTGGACGAGACCACCGACCTGCCCGCCCCCAAGGCACCGGTGCAGCAGGTCAGGGATGGCGGCATCGAGTTCGAGCACGTTACCTTTAAGTATAAGCACGGCTCCGGCCAGCCTGTCCTGAACGATGTCACCTTCAGCATCCGGCCGGGCGAGACGCTGGGCATCATCGGCGGCACCGGCAGTGCAAAATCCAGCCTGGTGCAGCTGATCCCCCGCCTGTATGATGCCGAGACCGGCTCTGTCAAGGTGGGCGGCGTGGACGTTAAGGATTACAGCCTGGATGTCCTCCGCCGGGAGGTCTCCATGGTGCTGCAGAAGAACGTTCTGTTCAGCGGCACCATCCTCGACAACCTGCGCTGGGGCGATGAGAACGCCAGCGAGGAAGAGTGCATCCGGGTGGCCAAGCTGGCCTGCGCCGATGAGTTCATCGAGCGCTTCCCCGACAAGTACAATACCTGGATCGAGCAGGGCGGCTCCAACGTGTCCGGCGGCCAGAAGCAGCGCCTGACCATTGCCCGCGCGCTGCTGCGCAAGCCCAAGGTGCTGATCCTGGACGACAGCACCAGCGCCGTGGATACCGCCACCGATGCCAAGATCCGCAAGGCCTTCCGGGAGGAGATCCCCGGTACCACCAAGATCATCATTGCACAGCGCATCTCCTCCGTGCAGGATGCAGACCGCATCCTGGTGCTGGACAACGGCCAGATCAACGGCCTGGGCACCCACGAGGAGCTGCTCAAGACAAACAAGATCTATCAGGAAGTTTACAACAGCCAGACCCAGGGCGGCGGCGATTTTGACAAGCAGGGAGGTGAGCAGTAATGGCACAGGTGAAAGAAGTAAAGGGCCCCGGCCCCCGTAGGATGGGCGGCCCCAAGCCGAAGGTCGAGAACCCGGGCAAGCTGCTCAAGCGGATCATGGATGAGGTGTTCAAGCACTATCTGCCCCACTGCATCCTTGTGCTGGTCTGCATCATCGTCAGCGCGCTGGCAAATGTGCAGGCAAGCCTCTTCCTCAAGACCCTGATCGATGATTATATCGTCCCCATGACCAAGCAGGCCACACCGGACTTCGGCCCGCTGGCAGGCGCACTGGTGCGCATTGGCTGCATCTACGCCATCGGCGTGCTGGCCGCATGGCTCAACGCCCGTATCATGGTCAACGTGACCCAGGGCACCCTGCGCAACCTGCGCGTCCAGCTTTTCACCCACATGGAAAGCCTGCCCATCCGGTATTTTGACTCCCACCCCCACGGCGATATCATGTCGGTATACACCAACGACGTGGACACCCTGCGCCAGATGATCAGCCAGAGCATCCCTCAGCTGGTGTCCAGCGCCATCACCATCGTGTCCGTGTTCACCAGCATGTGCCTGATGAGCTGGCAGCTCACCGTTGTCACCATGCTGATGGTGGCCCTGATGCTGTTCTGCTCCAAGAAGATCACTTCCATGAGCGGCAAGTACTTTGTGGCCCAGCAGAAGGATCTGGGCAAGGTGAACGGCTACATCGAAGAGATGATGGAGGGCCAGAAGGTCGTCAAGGTGTTCACCCACGAGCAGAAGGCTCTGGATGGCTTCCGGCAGCTGAACGATAAGCTGAAGGAAAGCGCCAAGCAGGCCAACAACTACGCCAACATCATCATGCCCGTTACCGCACAGCTGGGCAATATCAGCTATGCAGTCTGTGCTCTGGCGGGCGCAGCCATGGCCGTTGGCAATGTCGGCGGCATGACCCTGGGTACCGTGATGGCCTTCCTGAGCCTGAACAAGGGCTTCAATATGCCCATCAGCCAGGTGTCCATGCAGGCCAACAGCGTGATCATGGCACTGGCCGGTGCGGAGCGTATCTTCAAGATGATGGACGAGACCAGCGAGGCCGACGAAGGCTATGTCACCCTGGTCAACGTCAAGTATGGCAAGGATGACGAGCTGGTGGAGACCACCGAGCGCACCGGCATCTGGGCCTGGAAGCATCCCCACCACGACGGCACCACCACCTACCACAAGCTGGCGGGTGACATCACCTTTACCGATGTCGATTTTGGCTATGTGCCTGAAAAGACCGTTCTGCACGGGATCAACCTCTATGGCCGCCCGGGCCAGAAGATCGCCTTTGTCGGCTCCACTGGTGCCGGCAAAACGACCATCACCAACCTGATCAACCGCTTCTACGATATCGCAGACGGCAAGATCCGGTATGATGGCATCAACATCCGCAAGATCAAAAAGGACGACCTGCGCCGCTCTCTGGGCATCGTTCTGCAGGATACCCACCTGTTCACCGGCACGGTCATGGAGAACATCCGCTATGGCCGCCTGGATGCCACCGATGAGGAGTGCATTGCCGCCGCAAAGCTGGCCAATGCCGATGGCTTTGTCAAGCGTCTGCCCGATGGCTACAACACCATGCTGACCAACGACGGTGCAAACCTGTCGCAGGGGCAGCGCCAGCTGCTGGCCATTGCCCGCGCCGCGGTTGCCGATCCCCCGGTGCTGATCCTGGACGAGGCGACCTCCTCCATTGATACCCGCACCGAGGCGCTGGTCCAGCGCGGCATGGACGGCCTGATGTATGGCCGCACCAGCTTTGTCATTGCCCACCGCCTGTCTACCGTCCGCAATGCAGACTGTATCGTGGTTCTGGAGCAGGGCCGCATCATCGAGCGCGGCAGCCACGACGAGCTGATCGCCAAGAAGGGCAAGTATTACCAGCTCTACACCGGTAATCTGGCTGAAAATTAAAGAAAAATCGTAAAAAACGGAGCCGCTATACAAAATGATGTGCAGCGGCTCCGTTTATTTTCAATTTGTTCAAATTCCTCACAAAGAAACTCCATTTTTATCCTGTACAATAAGGGTGCAGTCAGGGAGGAACAGAAAAACATCCTCCCAAGATGCCATGCAGGCAATCAAAACCGCGCATCTCCGGCAGAAACCGGGCGGCGCGGCCCCTTTAAAAAACACTGTCCCCTGCTGATGCGAGGCAATAGCCAAGGCAGCGGACAGACTACCAACCATCTCCTGACAGCCGCAAATGTTTGGGAGTTCTCATACACAGCCAGCGCCGCTTTCTCCTCCTTTCCACGGCGCTGGCTGTTTTTGTTTGGCTACGGATTAAACCTCTCAGTCTCGCTTCGCTCGCCAGCTCCCCTAGTAGGGGAGCCCTT
>OGTB01001222.1_pt1 | contig 17870 bp, 15 predicted proteins | sample 1553611 | NCBI WGS metagenome assembly OGTB01 (sample SAMEA2580032, study PRJEB22360) | human gut metagenome | biome: human gut; feature: human-associated habitat; material: faeces | place: Denmark | collected 2008/2010 | reverse complement strand
ATATAGCGTATGGCTTCCATCCGCCGTTATCTGTAATTCTTTCTCCATATGTATGCAAAGATAATACATACGAATCAGAATAATACTTATCTTTACCGCTATAAATATGATATAAGATATGGATAGACGCCATCTTTACTTCTTACTATTCTTATTATGTACCATACAAGCCGCTATCGGTCAACAGCGCTCCTTCTCTATCAAGGGAGTCGTAAAAGATGCGTCAAGCGGACAGCCGATACCTTTCGCTAACGTAGTGGTATGGAACACGACGCAAGGGGCGGTCACCGATTCCACCGGATTATTCGAGATATCCGGCATATCACCCGGAAGCTATCGTCTCCAATCCTCCTTTCTGGGATATAAGCCCTTCGTTACCGCCGAATTCAGACTAGCGAATAAAGATATATTCTTCCCGATCGAGCTAGAGGAAGCCAGCCAGAACCTGCAAGAGGTTAGCGTAGTAGCCTCTCCGTTCCGTAAAACCGCCGAAAGTCCGCTAGGACTCCGTGTAATCGGTTTCAAGGAGATAGAGAAAAGCGCGGGAGGAAACCGGGATATCTCCCGGGTAGTACAAACCTTTCCGGGAGTAGCGTCTACGGCAGCGGTTCGTAACGACTTGATGGCAAGAGGTCCTCGCAATAAGAGGAGGAGGTCCCTCGGAAAACCGTTTCTTTTTGGATGGCGTAGAGATACCGAATATCAACCATTTCTCCACCCAAGGAGCCTCCGGAGGTCCGGTCGGTATTATCAATCCCGATTTTATCCGGGAGGTCAACTTTTATTCGGCCGCATTCCCCGCATCCAAAGGGAACACTTTAAGTTCGGTATTGGATTTTAAACTACAAGATGGAAATAAGGAGAAATTCTCATTGCGAGGAGTCCTAGGAGCCTCAGATATCGGTGTGTCCGCTAATGGACCGCTAGGAAAAAAGACCACTTACCAAGTGTCTGTTCGTCGCTCTTACCTTCAATTCCTTTTCGATATGATCGGCTTGCCGTTCTTACCTACTTTCACGGATGCCCAATTCAAGATTAAGCACTCCTTCAACCCCAAGAATGAGCTTACAGTTCTCGGATTAGGGGCGATCGATGATATGAAGCTGAATACAGGAATGAAAGACATGAGCGAGAAAAACCAATATATCCTCTCTTACTTGCCGGTCGTAAAACAAAAAACGTATACCCTTGGAGCGGTTTATAAACACTACGCCGGTAAAAATCTCTACTCGGTCATTATTAGTCGCAGCCAGACCAACAATAAGAATATTAAATACAAAGACAATGATGAAAGCCAAGTAGAGAATCTCTCCTTAAATTACCGTTCGGACGAGATTGAGAATAAGTTCCGAACGGAAAACACGTTCCGCTTACCATTCATTCAATTGAATGTCGGAGGAAACATCGAATACGCCCAATACACGAATGACACCTATCAAAAGCAATTTACCTCTATCCCCCGTACCATCGTATATCAAACAGACCTTGGCATATGGAAGTGGGGTATCTATGCCACGGCTATTTATGAGAGTTATAATGAGCGGTTTACCACCTCTTTAGGTGTTCGTGCGGACGCAAACAATTATTCCTCGGATATGAATAATTTGTTAGATCAGTTATCTCCTCGCCTATCCTTATCCTACCGCTTGTCCGATCCGCTTTATATAAACGCGAATATCGGACGCTACTACGAGCTTCCTCCTTATACGACATTGGGATTCAAGGATAATGAAGGTAATTATGTAAACCGGGCAAATCATTTAAGCTATATCCGAAGCGACCAAGCCGGATTAGGCTTGGAATACCGTCCTACCTCATACTTGAAATTCACGGCCGAAGGATTCTATAAACATTATGATCGTTATCCGATGTCCATACTCGACAGTATCCCACTTGCGTCGAAAGGTACGGACTATGGTGTCTTGGGAAATGAGGCCGTATCATCTACCGCTACAGGGCGAGCTTATGGCCTTGAGATCATGGGACGTTGGTATAATTATAAAGGACTTACTTTCATCGCGTCCTACACTTTGGTAAGAAGCGAATTCAAGGATGGGAGAAATATGGACACTTATCTTCCTTCGGCTTGGGACAATAAGCATCTGTTCACGTTTAGCGGGACTTATTCTTTACCCAAGAACTGGGACGTAGGCGCCAAGTTCCGGGTAGTAGGAGGCGCTCCCTATACGCCTTACGATGTAGAAAAGAGTAGTTATGTAGAAGCTTGGGACGCTAATAACGGGCTATACTATGATTACAGCCGGTTTAACAGCGAACGGCTCAAGCCATTCACGCAGTTAGATATCCGTATCGATAAAACATTTTACTTCAAAAAGATCATGCTTGGAGCCTATATCGACATCCAAAACATATTGAATTCCAAATACAAAGAGCAAGACGTATATATCAAAACGGGTAAAATTATCAACCCGGAAGCTCCCATATATGAACAACGGTACGAATTAAGACCGATAGAACGTCTTACAGGAACGCTTCTCCCAAGTATCGGAGTGATGATCGAGTTATAGATTTTAGGCGTAATAGATTCTTTTTATTTTGAATTTCAGCAATTAATCATAAATCTTTCCTATTTTTGTGGTCTGTATTAATAACAAATAGTACTTTAATCGCAAATAAGCACATGAATAGGTAGGTAAAGAATGACATTATTAAAAAACTACATACGATTCGTACTCTTTATCGTGTTAAGTCTGGTCTTTTCTTTCCACTTATACGCTACAGATAATGCAGGCCCTATTTTAATCATTAGCTCCTACAATCCCGATACACGTAATACGACCGCCAATATTTCCGAGTTTATGGAGGAATATAAGCGGGGAGGTGGTATCTCGCCGGTGGTTATCGAGAACATGAACTGTAAGAGCCTCCCGGAAGCCCCCTTATGGGACGGTAAGATGAGAGGTATATTGGATAAATATAAGGAAAATAACACCCCTCAGCTTATCATTATCTTAGGTCAAGAGGCATGGGCTTCTTATATCTCCCAAGAATACAAGCCTGATATACCAGTTTTATGCGGTATGATCAGTAAGAATGCGATCTTATTACCCGACTCGGATTTAAATGTCGCCGAATGGGAGCCGAAATACATCGATATCCAAGAGTACGTAGATAAAGGTTTACACCTTGGCGGGTTCTTGTATTCTTATGACGTAAAAGAAAATATCCGGTTAATACGTAAGCTATATCCCAAAACTCAAAATATAGCATTAATCACCGATAATACCTACGGTGGTTTAGCTATGCAGACCTTGGTAAAAAAGGAAATGGAAAATATCAAAGATGCACTAATAAAAGCAGATCCAAAACACAGAAATGTTTATGAGGAAAATTACAAAAAAAATGCCGAAAAATGTGAAAAACTGGATGAGCGGTATAAAAGAACACTCGGTCAGATTAAGAGAAAAGAAGTGATCACTGCGCATGAAGCATTTGGATATCTGTGCAAAGCATATGATTTAGAACAGATGGGGATCGAAGGGTTATCAGCAGATGATGAACCAGATCCAAAACAAATGAGCGAAGTGATTGAATTTGCAAAGAAACATAAGGTCAAAACGATCTTTTTTGAAGAATTGGTAAGCCCGAAAGTAGCAAAAACCATTGCCAAAGAAACAGGAGCATCCGTAAAGATGCTAAACCCACTCGAGGGATTAAGCAATAAGAAAATCAAAGCAGGGCAAGATTATTTTTCTGTAATGAAACAAAATCTCTCTGCGATTAAAGAGGCATTAAGTGAATGAGCAAAACAAGCATAGATAAAATGATACAACTAAATCATGTAAAGTTTGGTTACAGCGATACAGAAGTATTAGATGAGATCAATCTTACGATTAATGAAGGGGAATATGTCGTATTAACCGGAGAAAATGGAAGCGGGAAAAGTACGCTTATGCGTCTTATTTTGGGAGAACTGAAACCAGATGAGGGAGAGATCATTATTATGGACAATGATTCCAAATTAAAGAAACAGATTGGTTACGTTGCCCAGAATGGGATCAGCAAAAATCAGAGTTTCCCGGCAACGGTTGAAGAAATCATGGTAACTGGACTATATCAGGAACTTGGTTTATTCCATCTTCCAAACAGGAAACATAAAAAGAAGATCAAAGATACATTAAAAGAATTCGGGATGGATGAATTCCTCAAGCGAAGAATTGGAGAATTATCCGGCGGGCAGCAGCAGCGAGTGATGATCGCCAGAGCAATGATCTCAAATCCAAGACTGCTGATCTTAGATGAACCAACAACAGGAGTTGATGCCACATCAACGAAAGCGTTATATGACACGCTATATGAGATTAATACAAAATACAAAACAACTATTTTTATGATCACACATGGAAGATTACAGGATTGTAAAGGATGTGATCGTATTTTGAGAATGGATGAAGGGAGAATTGAGGAACAATGATAGAAATGCTTCAATATGGATTTATGCAACGAGCATTTATCACAGGAATTCTTCTGGCAGTGATCACTCCACTGATCGGAATCACGATCGTATTAAAAAGAATGTCCATGATCGGTGATGCACTTTCTCACGCTTCCTTAGCCGGAGTAGCCCTCGGATTATTACTTGGGATCAATCCAATCCTTGGAGCGATGGGGATCTGTTTGTTCGCAGCACTAGGAGTTGAAGCGATCCGAAGAAAGATTCCAAGATATTCAGAGATGGCAATCTCCATCATCATGTCAACAGGGATCGGATTAGCCGGAGTGTTATCTGGTTTTGTAAAAAATGGAACAAACTTTAACAGCTTCCTCTTTGGAAGTATCATCTCGATCAGCAAAGACGAACTACTGATCGTATGCGTGATCAGTGCCTTAGTATTACTCTGTGTATTACTTTTATACAAAGAACTATTTTACATTGGATTTGATGAAAATGCAGCAAGGATCAGTGGTGTACCAGTAAAGACGATCAACTTTATCTTCACACTGTTAACCGCCCTTACCGTATCCATAGCATCAAGAACCGTAGGAACTCTGATCGTATCATCCATGCTCGTTATCCCGATCGCATGTGGAATGCAGGTAGGAAGAAGCTATAAGGCTGTTATGATCATCGGCGTGATCACAGCACTGATCACAACGGTGATCGGATTAACACTATCTTATTATATCGGACTCAAACCAGGAGGAACGATCGTGTTATTAGAAGTAGGATGCTTTTTGATTCTTACATTGGTAAGCAGATATTTAAAATAGGATAAGACCCGATATTACTTGAATTTCATAACAAAATTTTATATAATGAAAAGAAAGCATGCATATAAAACAAGATTGCATGCTTTCTTTTTTGGAAGCAATCACGAAAGGAAGATAGATCAATGATCATCAAATTAATTGAAACTGTATATCAATTCCTGTGGGGAGACTTGATTCATATACCACTTCCAGGTGGGGGAAGTTTAGGAATCTCACTTCTGATCCTGTTATTATTTCCAGCAGGAATCGTATTTACAATAAAAACAAGATTCCTACCGATCCGCTTATTTCCAGATATGGTAAAAATACTGACAGCAAGCAACAAAAAGGATAAAGGCGAAAAAAGCAGTCTTTCATCCTTACAGACATTGATTGTATCAACTGCAACCCGTGTCGGAATGGGAAATTTAACCGGAGTTGTAGCAGCCGTATCCGCAGGAGGGGCCGGAGCAGTCTTCTGGATGTGGGTTACAGCCTTACTTGGTTCATCCACAGCCTTTATTGAAGCAACTTTAGCCCAGCTTCACAAAGAAAAAGATCCACTCTACGGAGGATACCGTGGAGGTCCGGCGTACTATATCCATCATTTTATGGAAGAAAAACAAGGCAAGAAGAAAAAACATACCCTGATCGCAGTCCTGTTTGCGATCTCAGGACTGATCTGCTGGTGTGGGATCAGTCAGGTAGTCAGCAATTCTGTAGCGGAGTCATTTAACAATGCATTTCATATTCCAACGATCTACACAACGATCATCTTAGTGATCATTGCAGCAGTGATCGTATTAAGAAAGAATGCAACCGTGAAAGTATTAGATATCGTTGTACCGATCATGGCAGTCGTATACTTCCTGATCACGATCTTTGTGATCGTAACGAATATCACAAGTATTCCAGCAGTCTTTGCAAGAATCTTCAAAGAAGCCTTTGGACTAAGACAAGTCGCAGCCGGTGGATTTGGAGCTGTTCTTATGAATGGTGTGAAACGAGGATTATTCTCAAACGAAGCAGGATCAGGATCCGCCCCATGTGCCGCCGCAGCCGCAGACTGCGAATGCCCTGCACAGATGGGACTGGTACAGGCATTAGGAGTATTTATCGATACGATCGTCATCTGTAGCTGTACCGCAATGCTGATGCTATTAGCACCACAGAGTATGACAGACGGTCTTACAGGAATGAATCTACTTCAGACAGCTATGAACTACCACCTTGGAAGTTTTGGAGTCATCTTTATCGCCGTGATCCTTTGGATGTTCAGTTTCTCAACATTCTTAGGAATCTTGTTTTATGCAAGATCCAATGTTGCATACTTATTTGGTGATAACTGGGCATCACAGACAGCATACAAAGTATTAGCACTGGTCATGCTCTTTATCGGAGGAATCCAGACTTATACCTTCGTATGGGACTTAGGAGACGTCGGAATCGGACTGATGACGATCTTCAATATCTTCATCCTGTACGCAATGTCGGGACAAGCGATCAAAGAATTGAAAGATTATGAAGCAGATAAGAAGAAAAATATAGAAGAAAGAGCGTTTTCCTTGCAGGAAGATGAATAAAAAAATGGGTGTCCTAACCAAGGACACCCATTTTTTAAACAAATAATTTCTTCCGAGTCCGAAAATAAGCCACCAAAACCATACTTCCAGTCAACACCCAGGAAATCGGATAGATCACCATCAAAAGCCTGTAATCATGGAACCAGTGACAAACCGTAGCAAGCCATACAAGTCTTAACACACAAGACCCAAACACAGTAAGGATCGCAGGGGTCATAGACCGCCCAAATCCACGCAGGCATCCACCACTGATCTCATAAGAACTTGTTAAACACTCAAACATCAAAACAAATAAGAAACGGATCACAGCATAACGATATACCGCAGGGTCACTCGTAAACAATCCAATAAAGAACGTACGGAATACAACAAAGATCGTACTAAGCACTCCACAGGAGATGACACTACACATCATACCAAGACGAAAGATCTTCTTACAACGCTCCTCATTCTTCGCTCCATAATTCTGCCCAGTAAACGTAACAACCGTCTGAGCAAATGCATTGACAAGATAATAAGCAAAATACTCATAATTAAGCTCCACCGCAGACCCAGCAATTCCAGCAGAACCAAAACTGTTGATCCCAGACTGGATACAAACATTCGCAAGCGAAAACACCATTCCCTGAAGTCCCGCAGGAACCCCGATCCTTAAGATCTTAGATACTGCATCACGATCGATCATCAAAGACTGAAAAGAAAGACGGATCGGAAGCTCCTCGTGCATCAGAAAATAAATGATCTGCGCAGCACTTACCGCATTCGCACCAACCGTAGCAAGACCAGCTCCAGCAACACCCATACGAAATACTACAACAAATAACAAGTTCAAAATAACATTCACAACACCAGACACGATCAAAGCATACATCGGACGACGCGTATCCCCGATACTACGAAGGATCGAAGCCCCAAAATCATACAACATAAAAAACGGCATTCCAAGAAAATAAATTCTCAGATATAAAGTTGCCAGATGAATGATATTCTTCGGAGCACCCATCAGTACAAGGATCGGATGCGCCACAAACTGTCCAAGCACAAGCAAAAACACACCACTTAACAAAGCGAGCGTAACCGCTGTATGTACCACACGAGGAACACGTTTCTTATCACACTGTCCAATATAGTTTGCAATCACAACATTTGAACCAAGTGAAATTCCAGAAAACAAAGTAACCATCAAAGAAATAACAGAACTATTACTCCCAACCGCAGCCAAAGCCTCACTACTCGCAAAACGCCCGACAACCGCAGTACCAACCGAATTAAAAAGCTGCTGTAAGATACTACAAGCAGCAAGCGGCATGGCAAATAATAAAATTTTATCTAACAAACTTCCATGAAGCATATCCATCTTACCGGACTGCTTAGATGAAGAATTCTTCATATAAAACTCCCTTCTATCTCCTGTGCCCAGTCACCTTAAGTTTTCAGTTTCACAAGAAACTGAAAACTTAAGGTGACTGGGCACCCACACAACTCTCTTTTTAGCAGATACAATTCTAACTCTTTTTAAATAAATTATCAACAAAAGAAAATAACGAACCAAAAAAGATACAATCGAAACAGGCTCATAATGATATAATAAAGAACAAAACAAAAAGATAAGACATAAGAAAGAAGGAACACAACCCATGCAAATGAGCATATTACTATTTAAACAGATCGCCCAGCTATTCCTAATGATCCTAATGGGCTACATCATCGTAAAAACAAAACTGCTAAAAGGAGAAGACAGCAAAGTACTCTCAAAGATTATCCTCTACCTGATCATTCCCGCAGTGATCATCAACGCATTTCAGGTAGACTACAGCCCAAACGTAACAAAAGGACTGATCACAGCCTGCATAGCATCCATTATCCTGCAGTTTTTACTACTCTTCGTAACCTACATCATGCAAAAAATGTTCCACCTAGACTCTGTAGAATTCACATCCGCCTACTACTCAAACTCCGGAAACTTGATCGTCCCATTAGTTACCTATATATTAGGCGGTAAATGGGTCGTATACGGCTGTGTATTCATGAGCGTCCAGTTATTCTTCATCTGGAGCCAGGGCAAAAACATGATCAGCAGGGAAAAAGGGATCAACCTAAAGAAGATCCTGTTAAACATCAATATGATCTCCGTATTCCTAGGAGTCATCCTATTCTTCACAAAAATAAGATTCCCAGGGATCATCAACAATACGCTCTCATCTGTAGGAGGCATGATCGGACCATTAAGCATGATCGTCACAGGAATGCTGATCGCTGAAGTAAACCTAAAAGATATCTTTACAAACAAGAGAGTCTATCTGGTAACAGTACTAAGACTAATCATTCAACCATTGATTGCATTAGTAGTCATTAATCTCTTAGGAATGAGAGGATGGCATCCACAAGGAGATAAGATAATTCTCATCACATACCTCGCAGCGATCACACCATGCGCATCGACTGTTACACAGATGTGTCAGGTGTATGGGAATGATTCGAAATATGCAAGTGCGATTAATGTTATGACTACGTTGTTATCTATAATTACCATGCCGGTGTTTGTTTATTTGTATCAGATGTAAAAAATAATATGAATAAATGTGAAAAAAACACATAGAATACATGTAAAATATGCGAATAAACATTGTCAAATATTGACGTAAGTGAGGAAATCACGTAAACTATGAATATAGGAGGTGCTAAAATGTTAATTAGATTTAATGTAAAGAATTTTCTTTCGTTTTTTGAAAATGAATCAGGGCAATCAGAAGAATTTTCTATGATAGCTGGAAAAGTTAGAAGTAAGAGAGAGCACATATACGATAATGATAAAATTAAATTGTTAAAATTTGCAGCTGTTTATGGAGCGAATGCATCTGGAAAATCCAATTTAGTAAAAGCATTGAATTTTATGAAAAAAACAATTGTAGATGGACTTCCTAAAGGGCACACTGACATGTATTGTAAAACTGACAGAGCAAATAAGGAAAAGAAAAGCTATTTTGAATTAGAAATTATGCTAGATGATAAATATTATGCATATGGATTTGAAGTGATTTTAAGTCAAAGCAAGTTTGTTTCAGAATGGCTTGTTGAACTTAAAAGTGATGGCAGTGAAAAAAATATTTTTACTAGAGATATTGAAAATGGTGAAACCGAGTTTAGCAGTGAATTAAAACGAGATAAAAAGTCATATGAAAAATTAAAAAATTATGCCGAAGATATTCAAGAGGATTCAGAAGTATTATTATTATCAATAATGAATAAAAATAAGAAAACTCTATATGAAAAATATAATAATCTTAAAGTATTTCGAAATGTATATATGTGGATAGAACGAAAATTAGATATTAATTATCCAGATCGACCAATTTCGGACTATTCATATATGGCAAAAACGGAAAAAATAGATGAAGTTTGTAAAATTATTAAAGCATTTGGAACAGGTATCACAGGATTTCAGATGGTAGATGTAGATCCAGAAGAAATATTTAGAATGATTCCAAATAGAATTAAAGAAGAAATATTAAAGGATGTAGAGAATAAAAAAGTAACAGTAAATCGTATGAAATTAAAAGAAATTGGAATTGTGATGAGATCCAATAAAGACTTTTTTATTTTAAATATTGCTAGTAACGGAAAAGTTGAAGGAAAGACAATTAAATTCTTGCATGGGGAAGAGAATATTTTGTTTAATTTATCAGAAGAATCAGATGGTACGGTTAGAATATTAGATTTAATAGAAGTATTACTTTCGGGAGCAAATAAAACATATGTGATTGATGAACTGGATAGATGTTTACATCCAAGTTTAACTTGTAAATTTGTAGAAACATATTTACAATTGGCAGCAGAAAGGAATATTCAGTTAATTGTGACAACACATGAATCAAGATTGTTAGATTTTGATATTCTTCGAAGAGACGAAGTGTGGTTTGTTAATAAAAGAATTACAGGAGAAAGTGATATTTATTCTTTGGAAGAATATAATACAAGATTTGACCAGAAGATAGATAAGGCCTATTTAGATGGACGGTATGGGGGAGTTCCAAAATTCAGTACTGTATTTCCTGTGAAAGGGGATGAGTAATGGATGAGAGAAAGAAAAGGTTCTGGTTTTGGTAGACGTTCAGTTGCATCAGAATCAAAGCAAGCTATAAAAAAGTATTTTTTACTATATGAAGGCTCAGATACTGAAGTATTATATTTTGATGCAATAGAAGATATGCGAAAAGAAATAGAGCTTAATTCATTAATAGAACTAGTGCCTATTATTAGATGTTTTAGTGAAGAAGGATGGAGTAATCCTCGAAAAATATTGGATAGAGTTATTCAAGATTTAAAGGAAAGAGATACAGGAACTATATCTTTCAAAACCCTGTTTGATAAAATTATTGACTATTTTCATGAAAAACAGATTATAATTAATAGTAAAGTGTTGAAAAGGGCTATCTGGAAAACAATGAAACAAATATGTGAAGAAGAATTTGAAAAAACATTAGAAGATATTATTGATGATCCTGAATTTGTTTGTAATAAAGTTTTGACAGAATTAGGACAAAAATATAAGATTGACAACATTATTCAATATATTCCAGAAATCATCAAGTTTGAAGACTTAACATATGAAGAAAATTATGATGAAATTTGCTTAATTGTAGACAGAGATAAAGAAAGTTTTATAGAATCACAGTATGAATATGTAAAACAAAAATGTGAAGAACAAGGATTTCGTTTCTGTGTAACCAATCCATGTTTTGAATTTTGGCTACTGATGCATTCAGAAAAAGTTTTCGACTTAGATCAAGAAAAACTATCAGAAAATCCAAAGGTAACATCTAAAAAAAGATATGCAGAATATGAATTACATAAAATTTATCCTAGCTATAAGAAAAGCAATTACAAAGCGGAAGAATTTGTAGGGAATATTGATACAGCAATCAAAAATGAAAAAGAATTCTGCGAAGATATAGAAGGATTAAAACATTCTATTGGGAGTAATATAGGGCTTTTGATAGAGGATATGAGGAAATAGTAGTATTTTAGATAAATGTATAACTTGAGCGTTTCTTGTATTTTATAACCAACAGTTTCCTTTCCAATACCTTTCGCTATATATCACATATCTTAAAAATAGTTATTGCCGCAAAACGATTAGCATTTTATCAGTATTTTTGACGGGTTCGCAGCTGGCATGGGCATTGTCTGAACGATGGTGCGGCCATTTTGGGTCGCACCAAGAGAGTTATGCAGGAATGCCAGCGAATCAGCGACCTGTCAAAAATGCTGAATAAAATGTGTGTTTTGCGGCAATAACTATTTTTTGAATATGTGATATATATGAAAGACTATGGCAAACAAACTTTACTGTCTATAATACTCCAAAAATTCCCCAAGTTTCCCCATAGCATCTTCCAAAACTTCAATACGAGGCAGATAAACCACTCTGAAATGATCCGGCTCCTTCCAGTTAAATCCACTACCATGCACGATCAAAAGCTTCTTCTCACGTAAAAGATCCAAAGCAAACTGCTCATCATTCGTGATATTAAACTTCTTCGTATCAATCTTAGGAAAGATATAAAACGCAGCCTTCGGTTTCACAGCAGAAATACCAGGAATATCACAAAGTGCCTTATAAACATATTCCCTCTGCTCATAAATACGTCCACCAGGAACAATATAATCATTGACACTCTGATGACCACCCAGCGCCGTCTGGACAACCGCCTGCGCAGGCACATTTGAACAAAGTCTCATATTAGAAAGCATATTAAGTCCCTCGATATAATCCTTTGCAACCGCCTTATTACCACTTAAGATCATCCAGCCAATACGGAAACCAGCGATCATATGAGATTTAGACAATCCGGAAAATGTCACACAAAACAGATCAGGAGCAAGAGAAGCAATGGATACATGTTCCTCTCCATCCATCACAAGACGATCATAAATCTCATCAGAGAAGATAATAAGCTGATGTTCTCTCGCAATATCAACGATCTGCTGTAAGACCTCTCTAGGATACAAAGCCCCAGTTGGGTTATTCGGATTGATCAAAACGATCGCTTTCGTTCTATGATTGATCTTCTTCTTAATATCCTCCATATCAGGATACCAGTCTGACTGTTCATCACAGATATAATGAACCGCCGTACCACCAGCAAGCGTAGCACATGCTGTCCACAAAGGATAATCCGGAGAAGGGATCAAGATCTCATCCCCATCATCTAATAAAGCAGACATTGACAGATTGATCAGCTCACTGACACCATTCCCAGTATAAATACTGTCGATATCAACATTTGGAAGGTGCTTAAGCTGTGCATACTGCATGATCGCCTTTCTCGCAGCGAACAATCCCTGAGAAGGAGAATATCCTTCGCAGTCAGTCAACTGATGTCTCATATCATAAATGACTTCATCCGGCGTTCTAAAACCAAATGGAGCAGGGTTTCCGATATTTAACTTTAAGATATTTGTTCCATCACGCTCCATACGATTCGCTTCATCCACAACAGGACCACGAACATCATATAAGACATTATCAAGTTTGCTTGATTTACTAAAATGACGAACAGGAGGCTTCTTATTGTCGGTCAGAGAAGAACGATCGATCTCAGGTTCAAAGAAATCTTCCTTAGAAGCATCACCAAGAAGCCATTCCTCCTCAACTTCCAATGTATCTGCAAGAAAATGAGCGATATCCGCACGAGGAAGAGTCTTTCCACTGACATACTGGCTGATATGGCTCTTTCCAACCTTTAACCCTGCCTGATCAGCAGCGTGTACTAGATCCACCTGTTTCATTTGTTTTTGCTCCATAGCAGAACGTAAATGCTCTGCAAATAGTTCTTTCTGATTCATAATACAGCTCCTTTATTAAGAAAAGTTCAATTTATATTTAAAAAGTTCAATTTGTTAAAACGATTATATCATAAAAGAAAAGAAAGTTCAATTTAAAATACACAAAAGTTCAAAAACGACAAAAATATACTTATTATAACAAAAAGTACAAGGTAACTTATTGAAATTTATGATAACATGTAAAGAAGATTAATGAACAAGAATAAAAAAACTATATTATGGGGATTAGAAGAATATGGGAGTATCAAAAAGACAGATGCAGAATTTCCTGATCTATGTACTTGATATGGTGGGATTGACTGCAGGATATTTTGTTGCAGTTTATCTGCGATTTGGAAGTCTAAAAACAGCATATGGGTTTATGAGAGCTGATACATATTTGCGATGGATCATTGCAATGGCAGTTCTGACTTTTGTTTACTTGCTGTTCCACCCAAATCGCAGTTTTTTTAAGCGTAAAATTAAAGACGAAATACGATGCGATTTTCAGACAGCAGTTCTGACTGGAGCCGGGATGTCAATGATCGCATTGCTGATGGGAGACGCATCCGAGTATTCAAGATTCATTTATATGTTTACGATCGGATTTGAGTTCTTTTATATGATCATAGCACATCGTCTGTACCGTAAGTACTGGCTGCGAAGAAGATCCAATCATTCATTTGCAAGGAAAATGATGCTGATCACAACTAGTGGTGAAGCAGAGCAAGTGATCACGAATATTATAAAAGAAAAAATATGGGATTTATGGATCACGAGTATTGTCATTATAGATAAAGATATGGTAGGAGAAAATGTCTGTGGGATACCAGTCATTGGATTTACATATCGAAGTATGTTTGAATACGCAGCAAGAAATGTTGTAGATGAAGTGTTTATCTACATTCCAAAAGAATATAAATATCCAGTTGCAATGACAATTCAGAATTTTGAGGATATGGGAATCAATACAAGTCTGAATATTCCTTTATTCCAGATCAATCAGAATCTAAATAAGACATTAGAAACTGTAGGACCATATAATGTTGTATCATTTTCTGGAAGAGAAGTTTCTTTATTTATGTTACTTCTTAAGAGAGCGATGGATATCCTTGGTGGACTGGTTGGACTTTTGATCACTGGAATCGCATTGATCTTTGTGGCACCAGCGGTGAAACTGGAATCTCCGGGACCATTATTGTTTTCTCAGAAGAGAGTTGGTAGAAATGGTAGAATATTTAAGATCTATAAGATCAGATCGATGTATCAGGATGCGGAGGAGCGTAAGAAGGAATTGATGGCTCAGAATGAGATGGACGGGCTGATGTTTAAGATGAAAGATGATCCTCGTATTACGAAGGTTGGGAAATTTATCAGGAAGACTAGTATTGATGAGCTTCCGCAGTTTTGGAATGTACTGAAGGGGGATATGAGTCTGGTTGGGACTAGACCACCTACAGTGGATGAATTTGAGCAGTATAGTGCTTATCATAAGAAGAGGCTTTGTAGAACACCTGGGTTGACTGGAATCTGGCAGGTTAGTGGTCGTAGTACGATTACTGATTTTGAGGAGATTGTGAAATTGGATGTTCAGTATATTGAGAATTGGTCTCTTTGGTTGGATATTAAGATATTGTTTAAGACAGTGGCGCTTGTGTTTAAGGGTGATGATGGGGCGCAGTAGAAGGGAAGTGTACGGTGAGTAGTAATTATATAAGGAAGAAACAATTAAAAATTGCGATGATCGGACATAAAGTTGTTCCATCAAGAAGAGGCGGAATTGAACTTGTACTGACTACGATGTGTCCTAAGATGGTAAAACGAGGACATCAAGTTACATGTTATAATCGTTCCGGTGATAAAGTTGAAAATGAATATGTAAATACCGTAAAAAATGGTACATATAAAGGTGTAAAATTAAAGAAAGTATTGACGATCAACAAGAAGGGGCTGGCAGCAATGACATCCTCCTTTTCTGCTGCTATCAGAGCAGCATTTGGAAGATATGATATTGTACATTTTCATGCAGAAGGACCTTGCACAGCTCTTTGGATTCCGAAATTATTCAGAAAACGTTGTATCGTAACAATCCATGGATTGGATTGGGCAAGAGATAAATGGAAATCTGGATTTGGTTCAAAATATATCAAATTTGGAGAGAAAGTGGCTGCGAAATATGCAGATGAAATCATTGTTTTGAGTAAAGGAGTTCAAGATTATTTTAAACAGACGTATGGTCGAGATACAATTCTCATCCCCAATGGAGTATCAAGACCTGAGAATGTGGAAGCTGATCTGCTCACGAAGAAATTTGGTCTGCATAAAGATGATTATATTTGTGCGTTGTCACGACTGACAGAAGAAAAGGGAATACATTTCTTGATTGAGGCTTATAAGGAACTTAAAACAGATAAGAAACTAGTGATCGCTGGGGCTACGAGTGATACGGATGGGTATGTGAAGATGCTGAAAGAGATGGCTGGAGATGATCCGAATATTATCTTTACTGGGTTTGTTTCTGGACAGACACTTGAGGAGATTTATAGCAATGCTTATGTTTATGTGCTGCCTTCTAAGTTGGAGGGAATGCCACTTAGTCTGCTTGAGGCTATGAGTTATGGGAACTGCGTGATTGGGTCTGATATTGCTGAGATTGCTGATGTTGTGGAGGATAAGGCGATTTTGTTTAAGAAGGCTAATGTGGAAGACCTTAAAGAAAAGCTACAGATGGTTTGTGATGATGTGGAGCTTGTGGAGAAGTATAAGAGAGAAGCATCTGGGTATATCTGTGGGAAGTATAATTGGGAAGATGTTGTGGAGAGAACATTGAGAGTATATCAGAAGGGAAAAAAGATCAATGAAAATCTTAATGATAAATAAGTTTCTATATCCTAATGGTGGATCAGAAACATATATCTTCAAATTAGGAGAATATTTAGAAAAACAGGGACACAAAGTAGAGTTCTTTGGTATGGAACATGAAGGAAGATGTGTAGGAAACAGTGTAGATGCTTATACATCTGATATGGATTTTCATGGTGGAAGTAAACTCGCAAAGTTAACATATCCATTAAAGACAATCTATTCTAAAGAAGCAAGAACAAAGATCAGGCAGGTACTGGATGATTTTCAGCCAGATGTGTGTCATATCAATAACTTCAATTATCAGTTGACACCAAGTATTATTGTAGAAATCCAGAAATGGAGAAAAGAGACAGGAAAGGATTGTAGAATCGTATTTACAGCACATGACTATCAGCTTGTCTGTCCAAACCATATGTGTAACAATCCTAACACACATGAAAACTGTGAAAAATGTTTAGGTGGACATTTCTTAAACTGTACAAAAGGAAAATGTATTCATGGAAGTACTGCAAAGAGTGCAGTTGGAACCATGGAAGCGGAGTTCTGGAAATTAAAAGGAACTTATAAATATATTGATGCAATGATCTGTTGCAGTCACTTTATGAAAGAAAAATTAGATAGTAGTCCATTGTTTGCAAAGAAAACAATCGCATTACATAACTTTATTGATAAAGTAGAATGGAAAAATACAGAGAAAAAAGACTATGTTCTGTATTTTGGACGTTTTTCTGAAGAAAAGGGAATTGGGACATTAATTGATGTATGTAAGTCATTACCAGATGTTCCATTTATCTTTGCTGGAACTGGTCCGTTAGAAAATCAAATTGAAGGAATTCCAAACATTAAGAATGTCGGATTTCAGACAGGAGAAGACTTAGAAAAACTGATCAGAGAAGCAAGATTTTCTATTTATCCATCTGAATGGTATGAAAACTGCCCATTCTCAGTGATGGAATCACAGATGTATGGAACTCCAGTATTAGGAGCGAACATTGGTGGAATTCCAGAGCTGATTCAGGAAGGAAAAACAGGAGAATTATTTGAAAGTGCAGATACAGCGGATCTGAAAGAAAAGATCAAACATCTGTGGGAAGATAAGGAATTAACAGCTTCTTATACAGAAAATTGTAAAAATATTAGTTTTGATACGATCGATGAGTATTATGAGAAGTTGATGAAGATTTATACAGGAAGAGTTCGAGGCAATCGAGCAGCAAATAAACAAAAAGGGAAGTTGAGTGAAAAAAATATGAGTAAAGATAAGAAAGTTAAGAAGTTAAATGGTACAGTTATTGTTACATATCGTTGTAATGCAAGATGTAATATGTGAGACTGTTTCAAGTTTTGTGTAAACACAAAAAACTGATATAAGATTAATCAATA